>Ga0209746_1000984_pt1 | contig 13955 bp, 11 predicted proteins | sample BarGraNGADG00211_3_FD_184496 | JGI IMG/M metagenome (GOLD analysis project Ga0209746, IMG submission 184496) | Arctic peat soil microbial communities from Barrow, Alaska - Barrow Graham LP Ref core NGADG0011-211 (SPAdes) (version 2) | ecosystem: Environmental > Terrestrial > Soil > Wetlands >... | reverse complement strand
ATGGCGGCGACGGTCGCGGTCGCCACACCGTGCTGACCCGCGCCGGTTTCGGCGATGATGCGCGTCTTGCCCATGCGCCGGGCGACGAGAACCTGGCCGATGGCGTTGTTGATCTTGTGCGCGCCGGTATGGAGCAAATCTTCCCGCTTGAGATAAATTTTCGCGCCGCCGAGTTCGCGCGTGAGACGTTCGGCAAAATAAAGCGGCGTGGGGCGACCGACGAATTCCTTGAGATAATACGAAAGCTCGCGCTGAAATTCCGGGTCGTGCTGGGCGCGGAAGTATTCCGCTTCCAATTCCTGCAACGGGTGCATCAAGGTCTCGGGCACATAACGTCCGCCGTAAGGACCGAAATGGCCGGTGGCGTCGGGCAAATTTTCACTGGTGACTGCGCTCATGGTTTCATTTTCACGCAAAGGCGCGAAGGGCGCAAAGAGAAATTACTTCGCGGCGGAGACACCGAAGGCGCGCAAAAAGAATTTTGCCGGCTTTATGTGGGTTTTTTACACGTCCTGAAGTTTGCCGTGCAAATAACTTTCAAACGAGCTTAAGTCGAGCAGGCCGTGGCCGGAAAGGTTGAAGAGCAGCACGCGCTTCTTTCCTTCCTCGCGCGCCTTGATGGCTTCGTCCACCACCGCCGCGATGGCATGTGACGATTCGGGTGCGGGCACGATGCCTTCGTTCCGGGCAAACAACATGGCGGCCTCGAAAACTTTCGTCTGGTGATACGCCTCGGCTTCAATGAGGCCGAGTTTCAGCGCGTGGCTGACCATCGGCGACATGCCGTGGTAACGCAGCCCGCCCGCATGGATTGATGGCGGCATGAACTTGTGGCCGAGCGTGAACATCTTCATCAGCGGCGTCGTTTCCGCCGTGTCGCCGAAATCGTAACGCAGTTCACCTTCGGTCAAGGTCGGACACGCGGACGGCTCGACGCCGACAATCCGGTATTTTTTCCCCTCACGGATTTTTTTACGGATGAATGGAAAGGCCAGCCCGGCGAAATTGCTCCCGCCACCGCAGCAGGCAAAAATCACGTCCGGCTCCTCGCCGGCCTTTTCCATCTGCTTGATGGTTTCCTCGCCAATGACCGTCTGGTGCAGGCAGACGTGATTCAGCACGCTGCCGAGCGAGTATTTTGTGTTCGGCGTTTTGACGGTGTCCTCGACGGCCTCGCTGATGGCAATGCCGAGGCTGCCAGGACAATGCGGGTCTTCTGCCTGCAACTTGCGACCGTATTCCGTCTGGTCGCTCGGACTCGCGTGAACCGTCGCGCCCCAGGTGTGCATTAGCATCCGGCGATACGGCTTCTGGTCGTAACTCACCTTGACCATGTAAATATTACATTCCAGCCCGAACAAACTGCACGCGAACGCCAGCGACGCGCCCCACTGGCCCGCGCCGGTTTCGGTGGCGAGCCGTTTGGTGCCGGCGATTTTGTTGTAATAAGCCTGCGGCACGGAGGTGTTGACCTTGTGGCTGCCGGCGGGGCTGACGCCCTCGTATTTGTAGTAGATGTGCGCCGGCGTGTTCAGCGCCTTTTCCAGCCGCACGGCGCGCAGCAACGGCGTGGGCCGCCACAACGCATAGATGTCGCGCACCGGTTCGGGAATTTCAATCCACTTCTCCGTGCTGATTTCCTGGTCAATGAGGTTGCGCGGAAAAATCGCCTCCAGCGCCTCCGGCGGCAGCGGCTCTTTGGTGCCGGGATGCAGCGGCGGCGGCAGCGGTTCGGGGAAATCCGCGTTGAGGTTATACCAAGCCGACGGAATGTCCGCCTGCTCCAGATCAAAACGGGTTTTTTGGCTCATGTGAAAAGTAGATTACTGCACATCTTCACCGCAGCCGCAAATCAAAACCAGTCGTGTTCTGCCAAAAATAAGGCAATTCTTGGCTTTGGCAAATTTGGACTGCGGGGGCAAGACGGCGGTCGCGACCCCGCTTTGGGATTGGCATGAAACGCCAGGGGAAAACTATTGATCCGCGAAAGGCACGAACCTCGCCCGATTTCTTCATTCTGCCTTCTAGATTTTTTCCCAAGCACCAGCGGCGCGACATGCTGCGCGCGCGTTCACCGTTGAAGAAAATGACGGGGCATCCGGCAAAGGGTATGCACCTGTCAGCCGGTTTTGGCACACACCTCGCCCAGGGTGGCGACGAACCACTGCCGGTCCTCGTCATCCAGAAGAATCAACTCCCGCCGTTTAGTTTACTTTACAAATCGGCGGACTGCATCGCACGAACCCGGCAGCAAAAAAAATTGTAACGAAAGGCCGGAAATACTGTAATACTTAGTGTGACGTCTGTCGGGCACATTATTTAAAGGCATCACGTGCGGATTTTCGTTCGGAGCTGTCAATGTAATCTATATGAAAATACTGAATGCGGTTTGCGGGAAAGGGACAAGCCTCAAGTTGCCTGTTTGCATGTTCCTTGCTTTCATTTCACCGGCGGCCTCGCGTGCGGTGGATCTGTATAACCTGGATTTCACGCCGCCGGATTTGGGAACGTATCAAGTCATGGCTGGCAGTCCTTCGGTCCAATCCACCATCGGGCCCTTCACTGACGCGCTCGTTTTCGATGCGGTGAGCGGTGGCGAACAAATCCGCCTCCCCATCGGAACAATCGCGCCGCAATACGATATCCAGTGCGATATCCTGCCGTATAATCTCCTGAATTCGGATTATGCGTTCGGAGTGTATCTCGACACCGCAGCGGTTCGATCGCTGAACTTTGATGGCGGGTTGAACAGCATTTACGTCTATCAATCTTCCCCGTTCTTGAACCTGTCACTGTCGTCGTTGACGAACAATTCGGTCTATCATTTGGACATTACACTTGACTCCCTGGGCTCCGCTTGGTCGGTGGCGATCAATGGAAGTCCGCTGTTTAACGGCTCGCTGGATGGCACGTCACTACAGGATATCCGGTTCGGTCTCGCGCCGTGGATCGGCGGCGCGGCCAACGCGCCGAATACCTATGTGGCGCTGGACAACGTAATCGTTTCCGCAGTTCCCGAGCCGACGGTGGCGGGACTTGTCGCCGCGGGAGTTTTGTTGTGGTTAAAACTTCAACATCGCAACGTTCACACTCGGAAGTAGGAAAAAGGAAAACTCATGAATATTTTGCGTGGTCTTGCCGGTGCGGTGTGGCTGGCTGCCGCCGTGAACGGTTTTGCGACTCAACGTTATGTTCCTGGCGGCGGCACCCCCAGCTACTCGACGATTCAAGCCGCCGTCAATGCGAGCGTCACGGGCGACGTCATCCGGGTTCAACCCGGAACTTATAGCGAGTCGGTGACGTTTCGCAATATGGACATCACGTTGACCAGCACGAACCCCAGCGACTCCAATGTGACCCAAAGCACGATCATTGCCGGGAATGGAACCCGGAGCACTGTGACGTTCGCTGGCGGCCAGACCAGCAAGACGCTGTTCACTGGTTTTACGGTTCGCGGCGGCGGCGGAAACTCTGTTTTTGGTTCCTATTTCGGCGGCGGCGGCATCTACTGCTCGAACGCCAGCCCGCAGATCATCGGGAACATCATTGAGAGCAATTATCTCGCTCTGGACCTCACGAACGCCAGCACCGTTGGCGGAGGAATTTTCCTGTATTACGGAAATCCGACAATCGCGCGAAATGTTCTTCGTGACAACCAGGCGAATATCGCAGGCGCGATTTGCAGTCTTGGCGGTTCCCCGCAAATCCACGACAACTTCATTTACCGAAACAGCGCCAATTACAGCGGCGGCGGTGTTTATGTTTCGGACTCGGGCATATTCCTCAACAACACGCTCATGGAAAACACTCCCGACAACGCTTACGTGGACACCACCGCATTGATGGCTGACAACATTTTCGCACACCTTGACGCAGGCATTGGTGTGATCATGGGACCTTCGACGAGTGATCCTTTGACATGGTTCGAATACAACGATGTTTGGGAAACCAATGGAACGGAAATTCTGCGATATGTCTTGGTGGACACGAATTATATTACAGTTTCCTTCAGTGCCGCCGGCACGAACGGCAACCTTGCCGTGGACCCGCAGTTTGTGGACGTGACCAACTTCGATCTGCATCTGTCCGCGCCGTCACTCTGCATCAATGCTGGCGATTTCGATGGTCTCCGTTCCACCAATGAAGTTGATTTTTTTGGAAACACCCGCGTCTTCGCTTTGCGGGTGGACATGGGCGCGCACGAATTCAATGGCGCAAGGAATTATCCGCCGATTGCCCGCGCCGGGCCGGATCAGACGGTCTTTTGGAACGGCAGCGACGCGGTCACGATGGACGGTTCCAATTCGGTGGACCCGAATGGCGATTCTCTCCAATACCGATGGAACCAGACGCAAGGCCCGCCGGTGACGATCGTGGCGTCCAACTCGCGCGCGAGTTTCATTCCAAACGGCCTTGCCGAATACCGGTTCAATCTCGTTGTCAACGACGGCGTTTACGACAGCCTGCCGGATGAAATTCGCGTGCTCGTTACCAACTCGCCGCCGATCGCCAGCGCGGGCTTCGGACAAAGCAATTCCGTGATTCCACAAATCGTCGCGCTGGACGGAAGCCATTCCCTGGACCCGGAAGGTGCGGCGCTGGCCTGTCATTGGCGGCAAACGCAAGGGCCGGTGGCGCAGTTGCTCGGCGCCTCACAATCGCGCGCGGCGTTCCTGCCTGCCGGCGCCGGCGCTTATGAATTCGAACTGACCGTCAGTGATCTGTTCAGCACCAGCACGCCAAGCCGCGTAACTTTCTATCTTGGCGTGGTTCCGCCGATCGCCAACGCCGGGCCGACCCGTTATGCCGGACGGACGACCATCACCTTGGATGGCTCGCGTTCGTTTATTCCCAACACCAACGCGCCGTTGAGCTACGCCTGGCGGCAAATCAGCGGCCCGACCGCAATTTTTCAAACGGCGACAAACATTCAGAAGCCTACGCTGCGCGCCTTCAAGCAAACCACCAACGTCCAGGAGGCGGTGTTCGAGTTGACCGTGAGCGCAAACGGACTTACCAGCGCGCCGGCCAACGTCAAAGTCATCATCGTGCCCGCGTGGGGCAACAACACCATCACGCAAGTTAATCCGCCGTTTAACACAAATCGGCCAACCGTCATCGGCTTCAGCGGCGGCAACTGCGACACCGGTGGTTCGATGAGTTTTCCGTCCGATTGGTCGTCACGCGCCAATCTATTTACACTTTCCTACAGCCGCGACACCAACAGTTCCACGAGCGATCCGCGTTACTTCGGCTATGGTGACCAGATGATCGTGATCTTGTCGGCGTCCGCGCCGGGCTATAACCAGCCGATTCAAACGATGGGCTGGAGCACGGGTAACATGCCAGCCTGCGACGTCGCCGAACGATTCAATATTCTCTACCGAGATCCGCGCTACCGGGTGAATCGGATCTCGTTTTTCGACACCGGCTGTGGACGCGACTACAACGTGAACATTTCCAATCTGATTTCCAATCGTGAACCGAATGTCCAGTTCTGGGTTGACAATTACTATTCCCAGGCCGGCCGATTCCGTCCCGGTGTTTTAAACGTGCAGTTCCCCGCGCCGCCTGCCGCTCATAACACGCCGAACGACTGGTATTTTCCTTCGTGGACCATGGGCAGCGCCTACAACCCCTCGACTTTCAACAGCGGCGCTTTCGCCGGCGCTTTCTTTGCCGTGATCGGCCCGGGCAAGAATTACCAGCTTGACACCAGTGTGTCCGAATACTTTTTCGGTTTGACCAACGGCGCCAGCAGCAGCTATACGAGTTTTCCAATAAACACGCTCGCCCGCATTTCCCCGACCATTTATCCGGCGCGACTGCCGGGCGTTGTCCAATTAAGCGCGCCGGGAAACGGAACCTTGGCGACGCCGCGCCGAACTCCCTTCTCATGCAGCAGTTCCGTTCTGAACGCCGTTAAATATCAAATTCTCATCGGCCCCGACGCGCAACACGTCACGACGGTGGTGTGGGAAGGATCGGTTCGCCCGACAACGAATACATTGCTCAACCTGCCTTGGGGCAGAACCTGGTGGACGATCCGCGTGGCGGACGCGTATGGAACGACTTCGTGGGCCGATCCACGCTTCGTTTTGCGCGACACCGACGCTGACGGTCTAAGCGATGAAGCTGAGGTGCTGACTTATCACACCGATCCCGACAAAGCGGACACCGATGGCGATGGTTTGAGTGATGGCGCCGAGGTGCTGATTTATCACACCGATCCCAACAACCCCGACACCGACGGCGATGGTCACACCGACAGCCAGGAAAGCATGGCGGGCACCAACCCGCTGGTTTCGAACCCAGGCTTTTCGATTTCATGCCAGCCGGAGGGCGCCAGCGCGCTGCGGTTCAGTTGGTATTCCGATCCTGGCATGTCATACGATCTCGAATTTTCTCCATTATTGGAATCGCCGATGTGGCAAACGGTCGCGTCGTTTGGTCCACCAGCCAGACTGATCCAATACACGAACACCATCCCGATGAACTCATCCGGTTTCTATCGAGTCCACTCGTATCTGGGAAACTGACGCACGGCCAGCCCACGCATTTCATTCGTGGGACTAAAATGAAACGGGGGCGAAAAGGGAGAAGGGGCGGTTCTTTACTTTGCACACTCGCTCATCGGCCTGCCCGCCAGAGCAGTTGCACCGCGTAACCCCGCGTTCCCATGCGCAACCAACCCGCGATTTGCCCCACGCTGAGCGTGGTTTGCGCCCGCAGGTGCTGCGCCAGACGCACTGTTACCGGAAGCCCCTTGCGTTGGGCATCAGGCAGAGGGCATGCACCTGTTCACCCCGTGAGATAAAACCGTGCCGGTGCTCAATGCGGCGTTGAATCTCCTATCTCACGGGGCAAGTCCGTTTTGGCGCACACCTCGCCCAGCGTGGCGACGAACCGCTGCCGGTCTTCGTCATCCAGAAAAATCAACTCCCGCCGGTTACCATGATTCATGGCGTGGTTCTCCCTAGCCCTCTCCCCGCTCGTGCCTCGCGGGGCGAGGGAATCCGCCGCGCGGAAAAAATTGCGCGAATTGGCACGCATTAAATTCGCGAAATTTCGCGCCATTCGCGTCTAAAAAAATCCGTGTTATTCCGTGTTAATCCGTGTTAATCCGTAGTTAATTATTTCAACTCGCCTTCACCGCCGCGATGAGCGCGGTCAACGAGGCTTTCGCATCGCCGAAGAGCATCCGGGTGTTGTCCTTGTAGAAGAGAAGATTTTCGATGCCGGCGAAACCGGCGGCCATCGAGCGTTTCATCACGATGACGGTCTTGGCGCGGTCGGCGTCAATGATCGGCATGCCGTAGATCGGGCTGGTTTTATCCTCGCGGGCGGCGGGATTCACCACGTCGTTCGCGCCGATGACGAGGCACACGTCCACGCGATCCATCGTGGGATTGATGGCTTCCATTTCGACAAGCTGGTCGTAGGGAACATTCGCTTCGGCGAGCAAAACATTCATGTGGCCGGGCATGCGGCCGGCAACCGGATGAATCGCAAAACGCACTTCGATGCCGCGCTTGCCGAGTTCATCGGAAAGTTCGCGCACCTGATGTTGCGCCTGCGCCACGGCCATGCCGTAGCCGGGCACGATGACGACTTGTTGCGCATAGCTCAACAGCAGCGCGGCTTCGTCGGCTTGAATTGATTTGACCGTTTTGCCTGCGAGATCGCTCGCCCCGGCTGCACCCGCACCGCCGCTGGAACCGAACGCGCCGAACAAAACATTCGTGACCGGGCGGTTCATGGCCTTGCACATGAGCAGCGTGAGCAAGGTGCCGGACGAACCGACGAGCGTGCCCGCGACCACCATCGCCAGATTGTTAATCGCAAATCCATCCGCCGCGACCGCGAGGCCGGTGAAGGAGTTCAACATCGAGATAACAACCGGCATGTCCGCGCCGCCGATGGGCATGACCATCGCCACGCCGAAGAACAGCGAAAGCGAGAACATGACGATGAACGCCATGGTCGCGTTGCCGCCGGTAGCGTTGAACGTCAGCCAGCCGCACAGTCCGAGAATGACGAGCAGGATGAGGCCATTCAGAATATTCTGGCCGGGAAACGTGTGCGGCTTTTCAAATTTTCCCTCCAGTTTCAGATACGCAATCGCACTGCCGGAAAAAGACAGCGAACCGATCAGCGTCGCGAACAACATCGCCGCTGCGATAAAGGCGGATTTGTCGCCCGCTGGTTTTGTGAATTCCAGGCTGGCCACAAGCGCGGCGGCCCCGCCGCCCACGCCGTTGAAAAGCGCGACCATCTGCGGCATCGAAGTCATCTTCACGGAATAAGCGCCGATTGCACCGATGATGAGACCGATGACAGTGCCGATGGCGATGAGCGTGTAATTGAAGCTCCAGCCCTGTGACCAGACATATTCTCCGTTGGTCTTGTGCAGGATCAGCAACGCGATGAGCATTCCCGCCGCTGCGACAAGGTTGCCAATCCGTGCGGTCTTCGGCGACGCCAGCAGCTTGATGCCGATAATAAATAAAACCGAAACGCCGATGATGATGTAGGGAATGGTCGAGCTCATTTTTTCTTTTTCTTGAACATTTGCAGCATCCGGTCCGTAACCATGAAGCCGCCGAAGACGTTGGCGGAACCAAAAACAACCGCGATGAATCCCAGCGTCCGCGCCAGCGGAGTCGCCGCGTCGGCCAGCACCAAAATACCGCCGAACAAAATGATGCCGTGAATGGCGTTCGTGCCGGACATCAGCGGCGTGTGCAGCATCGAAGGCACTTTGGAAATCACCTCAAAGCCCAAGAAAATGGACAGGATGAAAATAAACAGGACGTTGGTATCCATAGGTTTTAATTCTTTTTGTTTGCGACGGTCGGGTTTGAAATGTCTAATGACGAAATCCTAATGACTAAAGAATGACGAAGCACGAATGACAAATTCGTTTTCGTCGCGCTCTTTGCCTTTTCGTCATTTGTCATTTGAAATTCTTTCGTCATTAGGATTTAGAAATTAGTCATTTGCCAAGCAGCTTCTCATTCACGATCTTGCCGCCGTGCGTGACGAGGCAGCCCTTGATGATTTCGTCGTCGAGCTTGAGTACAAAAGTTTTATTTGTCTTGTCCCAGAATTCTTCAACGAGCGCCTCCAGGTTCGCCGCATAAACCTGGCTGGCGTGCTGCGGCACGCGGCCGGGCAGATTCGCGATGCCGACGATCTTTACGCCGTTGCGGTCAATCACCTGGTCGTAGGCGACGCCTTCGACGTTGCCGCCGGTCTCAACCGCGAGATCCACGACCACGCTGCCGGGCTTCATGGCATTGAGCATTTCTGCTGTGACGAGAATCGGCGCCTTGCGACCGAACACTTGCGCGGCGGAAATCACCACGTCGGAATCGCCGCAGGTTTTTTTCATCGCGTCGCGCTGCTTTTGGATTTGCTCTTCAGTCAGCGCCTTGGCGTAACCGTCCTTGGTCTGGCCGGTTTCACCAATATCAATCTTCAGAAACTGCGCGCCGAGCGATTTGACCTGCTCCTCGACGACGGGCCGCGTGTCGTAGGCGGTGACTTTCGCGCCGAGCCGTTTCGCAGTGGCAATCGCCTGCAAACCGGCGACGCCGACGCCGATGATGAAAACTTTCGACGGCAGAATCGTTCCCGCCGCCGTGGTCATCATCGGAAAAATTTTGTTGGAATAGCGCGCGGCGAGGATGACGGACTCGTAGCCGCCGAGGTTCGCCTGCGACGACAGCACGTCCATCTTTTGCGCGCGGGTGGTGCGCGGGATGAATTCCATGCTGATGGCGCTCACGCCGCGTTCGGCAAATTTTTGGACGAGTTCCTTTTCATTGAATGGATCCAGCAGGCTCGCGTGGATGGAACCTGGTTTGAGCCAGGAAATTTCTTCCACCGGCGGTTTGCGCAGCCGCAACACAATGTCGCCGGAACTGATGAGAGCCTTGCGGTCAGTGGAAATCGTCGCGCCGGCCTTGGTGTAGGCGTCATCGGAAAATCCGGCACCAAGCCCGAGGCCGGCCTGAACTTCCACCTGCGCGCCGAGTTTGACGAGTTTGGCGGCGCTGTCCGGCGTGAGGGGCGCGCGGTTTTCGCCCGGATGCGTTTCGCTTGGAACTGAAATCTTCATGTAAAATCTGGTCGGATGCTACCACAGTTCTGCTTTGGTATAGCCCGGAATTTGCGATTCCCAACACAAAATTTGGCGGGTGGAATTTCGCGCGGTTCAGGAAACCCATTTTACTTCCGTCGCCGGTTGAAAAGTTTTCAGCCGGGGCAGCAATTTCTCCGCGTCGTTTTCCACCAGCACCAGTTCGCGGTGTTTCGGACGGATGAAACCTTCACTCGCCGCGTGGTCGAGAAACCCCAGCAGCGACCGATAAAATCCCGCCGGGTCGAGCAGGCCGATGGGTTTTTGATGCCAGCCGAGCTGGCTCCACGCCAACACCTCGAAAATTTCCTCGTAGGTTCCGTAGCCGCCGGGCAGCGCGATGAAACCGTCCGCCAATTCCGCCATCAGCGCCTTGCGTTCGTGCATATTTTTCACAACGCGCAGGTCCGGCAATTTTTCGTGAACCACTTCCTTGATGACCAGTTTCTCTGGAATCACGCCGATGACATGACCGCCGTTTTTCAACGCCGCATCCGCCACGATGCCCATCAAACCAACACAGCCGCCGCCATAAATAAGTTCAATTTTTTCACGCGCGAGCAATGCGCCAAGCTGCTCCGCCGCCTCGGCATATTCCGGGCGCACACCTTTGTTCGAGCCACAATAAACGGCGATGCGTTTCATGTTTTATCGGCGTTGCGAACGGCTTGAATAAACGCTTTCACTTTCGCGTGGTCTTTTTTTCCGGGCGCAGACTCGACGCCGCCGGAAACGTCCACGGCGAACGGGCGGACTTTTGCAACTGCGTCCGCGACATTCTCCGGCGTCAATCCGCCCGCGAGAAAAATTGGTTTGCCGAACTTTTGCGCTTCGACGGCCAGATCCCAATTGAATTTTTCGCCCGTGCCGCCGAGTCCGCTCTTGGAATACGCGTCGAGCAGAAACGCGTCGGTGTGAAAATTCTCCAATGCTTTCAGCGACTCCGCGTCACGCACGCGCAGGGCTTTCATGCTCATCAAGCCGAACTGCATGCAAAATTCCGACGGTTCGTCGCCGTGAAATTGCAGCAGGCTCAAGTTGCAATCGCCAAGGGCACGCAGCACGAGTTCTTCCGCCGGATTCACAAACACGCCGACGCGCAGCACAAACGGCGGCAGCGCGCGGGAAATTTCCACGGCCGTTTGCAACGTGATGCAACGCGGGCTGTGTTCGTAAAACATCAGCCCGATCATGTCCGCGCCGGCTTCGGCGGCGGCCAGCGCATCGGCGACGTTCGTGACGCCGCAAATTTTTACCCGTGTTTTCATTTACGATTTGCGATTTGCTATTTACGATTGGCTTTGCCCGATTTGCGTAAATCGTAAATCGTAAATCGTAAATTGCAACGATGCCGCGAACTATTTATTTCGATTACAACGCCACGACGACGCTTGATCCGGCAGTGCGCGAGGCGATGTTGCCGTTTCTCAGTGAAATCTGGGGCAATCCTTCGAGCGTTCATCACGTCGGCAGAAAAGCGCGGGCGTTGCTGGATGACGCGCGCGACCGGGCGGCGAAATTTCTGGGCGCGAAACCGAGCGAAATCATTTTCACCAGCGGTGGAACGGAAGCGAACAACCTCGCCATCTTCGGCGCGGCGCGGTTGCTCAAGCCGAAAGGAAAACATCTCATCACGTCGGCGATTGAACATCACGCGGTCCTGCACTGCTTCGATTACCTTGAAAAGAAAGAAGGTTTTGAAGTTACTCGCCTGCCGGTGAATTCTGAAGGCCGCGTTTCCGTGAACGATTTGAAGAGTGCGATTCGCGCGGACACGGTTTTGGTTTCCATCATGGCGGCGAATAATGAAATCGGCACGATTCAGCCGGTCGCCGAACTCGGCGCGGTCTGTCGCGAGCGCGGAATTGTTTTTCATTCGGACGCAGTGCAATGGTTCGGCAAGGAACCATTCGAGAATATCAACCAGTTCAACGCGGATCTGGTTTCCGTTTGCGCGCACAAGTTTCATGGGCCGAAAGGCGCGGGTTTGCTTTACATCAAATCGCCGCTGCATCCTGATCCGATTTTGTTTGGCGGCGGACACGAAAACGAACGTCGTGCTGGCACGGAAAATCTCCCTGCCATCATCGGTCTGGTCGCTGCGCTGGAAAAATTTTTGAAGCCGCCGGTTTTCGAACGCATAAAACTAAAGGCGCTTGCGGCCAAACTCATTGCTGCCATTGAGAAAATTGACGGCTGCGAACTGGTCAGCCCGCGCGAAAATTGTTTGGCGAACACGGTTTCCTTCGTCGTTCGCGGCGCGGACAGCATTGGTTTGATGGCGGGTTTGGACTTGGAAGGCATCTGTGCGTCGAGCGGTTCGGCATGTTCGGCGGGTTCCATTGAGCCGTCGCACGTCATTTTGGCGATTGGAAAAAAGGAGTCGGCCAATTCGCTCGTGAGATTTTCTCTGGGCCGCGATTCGACGGCGGAAGAAGTGAATTTTGTCTGCGCCGCGTTGCCGGAAATTATCCGGCGCGCACAACTTGGCTGATTCGGTGCGAACGGATGGTGAATGACTTGTGGATACTGTGAAGAACTTTGACTTTCAAAAGTTTTCAGTTTGCATACCGTGCTGTTGTCACATTTAATAAACGAAGAAAACGCCCGAGGCAGTTGCGGTTGGTAAGTTGTTAGGCTTGTCCACAGGCCTTAATAAGAATAGAATATTTAAATAAGACTGAATTATTATATCGCGCCATGAACCTCACGATCACCAAAGAACAAATAATCGCCGGCCTCCAAGCCGTGCAGAACGTCGTCAGCACCCGCACCACGCTGCCGATTCTTTCCAACGTCCTGCTGCGTGCGGAGGACGGCAAGGTTGAGTTCACCGCCACCGACCTTGACGTGACTGTCGCCTGCACGGTCGAGGCCAAGGTGACCAAGCCAGGCGCCACCACGGTGCCGGTGAAAAAACTGTTCGGCATCGTCCGCGAACTCACCGGCGAAATTGACATCGAGACCGACGAGAAAAATGTTACGAGCATCCGCAGCGGCGGTTCTTTCTTTAAAATCCACGGGCTCGCCGCCGATGAATTTCCGCCGCTCCCGAAATTCAAGGACGACAAAAAAGTTGCGCTACCGCAGGAAACCGTCAAAGCCATGTTGAAGAAAACGTCCTTCGCCGTTTCCACCGACGAATCCCGCTACGTTCTCAACGGCATTTTCATCAGCCTAAAAGATCACAAGATGACGCTCGTGGCTACCGATGGCCGCCGCCTCGCGCTCGTGGACGAGGAAGTGGACATCTCCGAAAAGAGCAGCGGCGAATTTATCGTGCCCGCCAAGGCCGTCAACGAACTCAACCGCCTGCTCCTCGACAAAGGCGACGTGGAAATCAAGTTCGGCGAAAATCAGGCTTCCTTCGCGCTCAAAGACGACAAAGGTTTTTCCGTGCTGCTCATCACGAAATTGATTGAAGGCAATTATCCAAACTATCGGCAGGTCATCCCCGGCGAACCCAAGGAACGCATCGCCCTCGGCCGCGAGGAACTCGTGCAGGCCCTGCGCCGGGCCGAGATTATGACCAGCGAGAAGGCCAATTCCGTCAAGCTCACCTTCAGCAAGAACACGCTGACCATCACCGCCAATTCGCCCGAAGTCGGCGAGGCGCGCGAAACGCTGGCCGTGAACTACAAAGGCAACGAGATCGCCATCGCTTTCAATCCGCGCTACCTGATTGACCCGCTCAACGCGCTGGCCGAGGACGAAGTGTTCATCGAGCTGATTGACGAATTAAGCCCCGGCGTGCTGAAGATCAACGGCCCGTTCCTCTACGTCGTCATGCCGATGCGGTTGAATTGAACGG
>Ga0209746_1000983_pt1 | contig 13965 bp, 10 predicted proteins | sample BarGraNGADG00211_3_FD_184496 | JGI IMG/M metagenome (GOLD analysis project Ga0209746, IMG submission 184496) | Arctic peat soil microbial communities from Barrow, Alaska - Barrow Graham LP Ref core NGADG0011-211 (SPAdes) (version 2) | ecosystem: Environmental > Terrestrial > Soil > Wetlands >... | reverse complement strand
AGCAAGATACGAAGAACCGAAACCAGCATCGAAACTTCCTACTTTTGGTCCTGTTTGTCCGAAGATAGCATTCTCCGAAGCAATGGATAAATCACAAACTACATGCAACACATGTCCGCCACCAATAGCAAAACCATTTACCATGGCAACAACAGGTTTAGGAAGGCTGCGAATCAGTTTTTGTAAATCCAGTACATTCAACCGTGGAACGCCATCTTTACCAATATAACCGCCAATTTGTTTCACATTGATATCACCTCCGCTACAAAATGCCTTATCACCTTCGCCGGTCAGAATGACGGTTGCTATTTCCTGGCTATCCCGGCAAAAAACCATGCATTCAATGATTTCTTTGATCGTATCAGGTGTAAAAGCGTTGCGGTACCGCGGACGATTTATGGTTATCTTCGCTATTCCTTCGAAATATTCGAATTTTATTTCTTCAAATTCTTTAATAGTTGTCCAGTTTCTCATATTCTTCTTATGTTTTGATTACTCTCCCACAGATCTCGCAGATTTACGCTGAAAATTTCTGTGAAAATCAGCGAAATCAGCGGGAAAAAATTATCTTTTTATGTTTTTAAAATACCCTTTGTAATTCTCCGTATTCAAATCTGAATCGGTAAATATTTCCAATACTGTTGCTTTTTCAGAAACAAGTAAATTTTCTATTTTGTTTTCCAATTCTTCGGTTGTATCGCAAGCCAGATAATTCAATCCATAGGCTTCCACCAATGATTTTATATTGACTTTGTGCGGAGCGGTAAAGAAATCAAGGCTTTTTTCCATCAATTGCTTGTCGCCGATAAAACGGAAGATATTGCCGCCGTTGTTATTCAGTACAATGATTTTCAGATTGTCACCAATATAATTATTCCACAAACCGTTCGAATCGTAAATAAACGACAAATCACCGGTCAGGAAAACGGTTGGTTGTTTGGAGGCATATGCAAATCCGGCAGCTGTGGATAAACTGCCATCAATGCCGGAAGTTCCACGATTACAGAAATAAGTCAAATCTTCACTGGTCGGAAATAACTGCGTCCAGCGCACAGAAGTGCTGTTTGCCAAATGAAGCGTCGTATTTTTCGGAGCAAGTTTCAGCAAATTTGTCACTGCACTCATATCCGAAAGCGGTGCATTAGCAACAAAAGCATCATGTCGTTTGGAAATCAGTTGATTTTGCGCCTGAAATACTTCGGAATAACCGCTTTTGGTTTTACCGAAAGGCATTTTATTCAATATTTCAACGGCTGAGCCGGGAACAATCGTTGTCAAACTTCTGAAAGTATCGATATACGGCAATGAAGTATCCAGTTGCCATTGTGCGGTTGGTTTATGGTCGCGCAAAAATAATTTCAATTGTTTGCAAATGGAAGAATGCCCTATGGTAATCAGTAAATCCGGTTTGTAATTGGCTTTTTCTTCTGCCGAAAGCGACGAAAAGAACGATTCGGGACAGGTAATAATTCTCTCACCACTAATATTAGTCAGATTTTCAGCAATAACAACCACATCCGGTTCATTTGCCAACAGGTTTGCCAATGCATTGAGTGCTTCGTTTTTAGCATACACGCCAAAAACCACCATTTTTTTGGGAAAAGCAGTCCATTGATTCTTCAGCTTTTCCAAATGCTCATTGGTGGGAAGAATTACACCTTCAAGTGTTTTAAAAACCTTTGGAAAACTATGTTTTTCGGGTAGTGCCGTGTAAATTGGTTCACGCATGGGCACATTAATCTGCACCGGACCTTGCGGATACGAAACAGCCGTGTCAATAGCTTGCGAAACCTGACGGTCGGAAAATTGCAAATCAACATCCAGCATTGAATCAACCGGTAAATCGAAACTTGCTTTAATATAATTGGCATAAATATTAACCTGACGAAGCGTTTGTCCATCAGCCTGATCAATCATTTCGGCAGGACGATCGGCAGTAAAAACCAACAACGGCAAATTCTGATAATATGCTTCGGCAATGGCCGGTGCAAAGTTCAAAACCGCTGTTCCCGACGTACAAACCAATGCCACAGGTTCACCGGTTTGAAGAGCAATTCCCAACGCAAAGTAAGCTGCCGAACGTTCATCGGTCATACTCAGACATTCCAATTCTGTTTGAGCCGTAAAAGCAAATATCAACTGTGCATTCCGTGAACCGGGTGCAATAATTACTTTCTTCACGCCCTGACTGGCACAGATTTCGGGTATGTTTTTAATTCCCTGTCGGAAATGATTCATCATTCGATTTACTATTTAATCATTTACTAGTTACTATTTAAAAGTCCCCTTTAGGGGATTTAGGGGCAATCACATTCATCATTGTCATCATCTTATTATCCGTTTCTGTCCATTCATTTTCGGCAACAGACGAAGTGGTAATTCCGGCACCGCTGTACAAAACAAACTGTTTTTCAAACAATTGCAGACAACGCAGGTTTACAAAGATATTGGTTTTGTTTTCGATATTGACAGGTCCCAGAAAACCGGTATAATAACTCCGGTCGTGATTTTCATTTGCAAGAATAAATTCACGCGCTTCTGTTTTTGGCAATCCACCTACCGAAGGAGTCGGGTGCAAAGCTTTCAGCAAGTCACTAAAACGGTTTTTCAATTCAGATTGTGGAAATTCAAAAGCGGTTTTCAAATGAATCAGATTGGCTGCCTGATAATTTTCAGGTCCGGTTTTGCTGATATGTTGAATGTCAAGCGAATGAAGCAGATTTTCAACGAAACCGGTTACAATTCCCTGTTCTTCAATTTCTTTCGAACTCCATTGATAGGATTCTATTTTATCGTTAGTTGCAATTTGTGTTCCGGCCAACGAAACGGTTTTCACACGTTCCTCTTCAATAACCAATAATGGTTCGGGTGTAGCTCCCATCCAGCAACCGACTCCGGGAAGTTGAATCAGATAAACAAAAGCATGCGGATACTTTTCGCAGAGTTTGAGAAAAAACGTTTCGGGCTTAAAATTTTCCGGCAAATTCTCTAACCGCACTTTGGATAAAACGACTTTATGGAACTTTCCATGATTCATTGCCATTTTGGCAGCATTGACATTATTGATATATTCTTCCGGAGCGGTAGTTTGAATATCTTTTTCGGAAAGTTTTTCAAGAGAAAGGAAACGGTTGTTTTCCGATAACTTTTTGATGTAACTATCTTCAATTTCATTCGAAAAGAAAACGAAATCCGGTTTCAGGAAATAAGTTCCGTGTTCGGCGGTTTCATCAAACGGAGCAACCACAAATCCAACTTGTTGATCAATATTTTCCAACGAATCAAGTCTTTCAGGCAAAGAATGATGCTGAACCAGCGTAATTATTTTAGTATTGAGCGGTAAAAGGTAAGAAGCAAAAGGAATGTTTTGTTTTAAGCAAACCGTTTGTAAATTACAGAGTGATTGATATGAAAATGTGTTAAAATTCATTCTGTTATTTTTCAGACTTAATCGGAATAATACGGTTCGTCAGCCGGCAAAGTGAAATCAGTTTCCCTGTTTTATCTTCGATGCGAATTTCCCAGACATGCGAAGTTTTGCCTTGATGAAGAATTGTTCCAATCCCATAAACTTCATTTTCGGTTGTCGTTGCAACATGGCTTCCGTTGATTTCCACACCAAGCACCTGGAATTTAGAACTGTCAACCAGCATAAACGATCCAATGCTTCCAACCGATTCTGCTAAAGCCATAGAGGCTCCTCCATGCAAACGTTTTGCGGGTTTAATAGTTCGTTCATCTACCGGCATACGGGCAATTACTTTACCGGGAACAGCTTCAATAATTTCTATTCCAAGATGCTCAATCATGGTGTTTTTGCAGAGGCTATTGAGTTTATTCAAATCAAAAGATTGTGACATAATCGTTTTTTTAGTTGTTGATTTCAAACATGCAAAGATAAGAATTTATCTAAAATAACCTTTAAAGCCTCCTTTAGGGGGTTGGGGGTCTTTACCATCCCCATTTTACTTTTAAATAAATATTTCGTCCCGGTTCAAGTTTCAAAATGCCACGTGTTGTTGACAAATGATCGAGATAGGCAGTATTAAAAATGTTATCTACTCCGGCAAATAATTGCAACTGGCTGTTATTTAAATCGATATTTCCCGAATGCACATCCAGATTATAAATAATATGACCTGCAGTTGCCGTTTCGCCGGTAGCAATTTCATTTTGAGTAGCTGCCCATAATGCTGAAAATGAAGCGCCTATTTGTGTTTTCGATTGATAATTGAATGATGCAAAACCACTCATTGGTGGAATCTGAGGCAATGAACTATTAGCATCAATGTCTCGCGCATGCGTGTATGAAGCATTGGCAAACAATGAAAACTCATTATTAATCTGCCAGTTACCCTCAAATTCGGCTCCTAAGAATAAAGCTTTACTTATATTTACATTTACAAAAGCCTGCTCAGAAACAGTGCTTCCGGTAGCATTAATATATGTGTAAGTTCCTGATTGTTCTGTTATTAAATCATTTAAATAGTTGGCAAAAATATCGGCTTTAAATCTGAATTTATTGTCTGAAAGTGTATAATTAAGGTTGGTAAATGTTCCTTTTTCAGGTTTTAAATTCGGATTTCCGACATGTTTTGGTCCTGCAAGTTCAATGAATTTAAAACGTTCTTCGATGGAGGCTGCCCGATACGAATTGGCCAACGATAATGCAATTTGTTGATGAGCAGTAGGATTGTAAACTAAATCAACATCAGCCGCATAAGCCATATCTTCGTGAATCGAAGCTGCAAACAAAACTCGACGAGCCAAATTTGTAACATTCGTATGAACGTCATTTTTTACATTATACTGATAAAGTGGACTGAAAGCTGAATCATTGGCAGTTTGAATATAATCAAGTCGAAGTCCGGCATTCAATGTCCATTTACCGGGATCAATTTTCCATGAATAATGAGCAAAAACGCCTAAATCGAACATTAGTGCTTTGGGAGTCGGTTGATCGCCGGTTCCTATTAATGTTGAATCGGAAGTAGTCTTTAAAGTCAATCGGGATGTATAAGCATCACGTTGCCAACCTTCAACACCCAGTTTCAGATTGTGATAATCAGTAAAACGCCAATTGGAGGTCAACTTGGCTCCTGTAGTTTTGTTATTACTACCGGGAAACATTTTTACTGTCGGATCGGCGGGTTTCAATTCTACATTGCGAATGATGTTTTGAGTATAAGCTTTGAATCGAATTTCTTTTAAATTAGGATTGATTTTGGATACAATATATTCACCACTTAATTGATTTCGTTCAATTCCGGAATAACGGGCAGATGCTGTTGCAGGAAATGAACGTCCACCAGGTAAACCAATATCCCAGCCACCAACATGCTGATAATTAACCAGAACCTCTTGGTTTTCGGAATATAAAATTCCACCTTTCAAACTCCATGAAGCATCATGAAATTGACTATTTGGCAAAACACCGCCCGGAGTTTGGGTATTTTGTGCTGTTCGGAAACTTCCGTTCAGCATTAAATACCATTTATTCGTTGTAAATTTAATGTTAGCGTTATTTGCCCAACAATTATTTACGGTATTAAACTCAGTCCCAATTCTTCCTTTTGTTTGAAAAACACGAGTATATGAAGGTCGATATGAAACAAAGTTGACCACTCCTCCCATAGCACCGGTTCCATATAAAACCGAGCTTGCTCCTTTTATCACTTCAATTTTTTCCAGACTATTCATATCCACAACCGACAAAGCGGCAGAATGATCGGTCGCCGTTTGAATGCGGTCGCCGTCTACCATAACAATCAGGCGTTGTTCAGACAAACCGCGAATACTCAACGAAGTAGCCCAAATGGCATCACGAACTATCGATATACCTGTTTCACGGCGTAAAGCATCTGCCGGAGAGAAAAACGAAGACGCATCCAATGTTTTTTTGTCAACTACAACCATTGGCAGGGCAAATGTGCTAGATAAACCACCAACTATTGTGATTTCTTTAATTTCTTTATTTACAAGAGTATCCAATTGAAATTTGGAATGAATAGGTTGTGTAAAAGAAAGTGTTCCCAGCAAAATAGAAAATACTGAAAGTGACATAAATTAACAAATTATTAAGTAATTATTTTGTAAATTAGAAAAAAAGTAAATCCGATAATTATGTTAAATATTTTAAAAACAATAATTGTTAGAAGAAAATCACAAAAGTACAAAAATATCGTTATTGTTCAACTATCAAAATGACTATGTGAAGGCTTGAATTTTGTTAATAAACATATTTTTAATCAATCATGAATCTATAAATCTACTCGATTGTGGAAATATGAAAAAAAAAATCTAAATTTGCACTCCTTATGTACCGTTAAAAAAATGTTTTTTTATTCCTTAATTTTAAGAAAAACAATAAACATGAACATTACTAATCATATTAACGTGTTAAACGAGTTTACAACGGCTGTCACTCCTGGAAATATAGGATAGGAAGCAGAATAATGAATAATCGAAAGATATGCCAACAGAATTAGCAAATTTTATTTCACAACATGGCTATTTAGCTATATTTGTTTTGGTTTTTTTGCAGGAGATAGGGGTTCCGAATCCAGTACCAAATGAATTGGTTTTGTTGTTCGCTGGCTATCTGGCATTTAACGGAACTTTGAGTTTGCCTTTGGTTTTTGCGTCGGCAGTTTTGGGCGATTTTTTGGGAACAACTTTATTGTATTCAGTTTTTTATTACTTCGGCAAAAAAATATTAGAAAAAAAACCGCGGTGGATTCCCATTAACATAGAGAAGATTGAAAAGCTAGGAAAAATTATTACCAAGAAAGATATGTGGGGAATATTCTTCGGCAGATTAATACCTTATGTAAGGGGTTATACTTCTGTTGCCGCAGGTTTTTTTCAGCTTAATCCAAAAATTTTTTTGAGCATGGTTGCATTATCCGCAATTCTCTGGAGTGGAGGATATGTTTTGGTGGGTAAATTTTCCGGGAAATACTGGGATGTTGTTTTGCAGAAATTTTCTGGTACAAGCACGTTGATTTATATAATCTTAGCAATTTTAGTTGTTTGGTTTTTCGGAAGACATATCATCAAAAATTTAGTAAAAAATAAAAGAAATGTCCAAGATTAAATTCTCGATAGTAATCCCGGCGCATAACGAAGAAAAAAATATTGGCAATGCAGTGAAAAGCTTGCTTGGTTTAAACTATAATCGAGAAGATTTTGAAATTATTGTTGTAGATAATGCTTCGGTTGATAAAACTTCCGAAAAAGCAAAATCTGCCGGTGCAGATAAGGTAGTTTTGGAATTGAACAAAGGAACGAATTTTGCACGCGAAAGAGGGAGACTTGAAGCAAGTGGGGAGATAGTGGCTTTTTTGGATGGTGATTCTGAGGTTGATCCTGACTGGCTTATAAAAATAGAAAAAAAATTGAGTATTAATGGGGTAGTTGTAGTTTCCGGACCTTTCAATTACGGATTTAAAGGATTAAGAAAAATTTTGGATGATATTTATACAGGGCACATTTTAAATGTTATCCCACAGGTATTATTTTTTATATTTAGAAGGAAAGCAGGCATACTTATCGGTGGCAATTTTGCAGGATTCGCTTCGGCATTTGAAAAAATTGGTGGATTTCCACCTCTTAAATTTTGGGGTGACTATGCAGCTATTGCCATGCTTATTTCAAGAAAAGTTGGTAGGGTTTTATTCGATCCGGATTTAAGAATTAAAAGTTCACCGCGAAGATTCGAAGATGTAGGTTTTTCTTATCTTTCATTCCGGTATGTTGGGTCATATCTCAAAATATATTTTAGTAAAGACTATATTTGATTTAATTATAGTGAAAGGTAAATCAGAACATAATTTATGGAAATATTAAAAGAAAATCCTAAATTTGCACTCTATTAGTACGGTTAATAATTGTTCCTACCGTTTCCATCTATTAAAACCGCAAAACTAAAAAACATGAGTAAAATTGCTGGCGATGCCTTGAAAGCCATTGGTTTATTTAACGATAGCTTCCCTCCCATTATGGATGGAGTTTCACTGACCGTACAAAATTATGCTTATTGCTTACACAAAAAAGATCAACCTGTTTGTGTTATTACTCCGAAATCACCTCAATCTGACGACAACGAACCCTATCCCGTATATCGATATACTTCCATTCCCATTTTGGGGCGAAAACCTTATCGATTCGGATTACCGAAAATGGATTTGTCATTTAGAACTGAGCTCAATCAAGTTTCATTCGGATTGGTTCACGCGCATTGTCCTTTTAGTTCGGGCAATATTGCGCTGCGCATTGCTAAAGAACAGCATGTTCCCTTTGTTGCAACTTTTCATTCCAAATATCGAGACGACTTTGAACGATCTGTCCATAATAAATTTATAGCCAAACTGATGGCTGATGAAGTGATTCGATTTTACGAAAAAGCCGACGAAGTTTGGATTTCGCAAGCCTCTGTAGAAGATACTATTCGTGAATACGGGTTCAAAGGAAAAGTAGAAGTGGTTCCACTGGGAAATGATTTTACAAGTGACCAACCCGTGAAACCAATAAAAAAACAAGCTCGCAAAGACTTGGATATAAACGATAACGAAACGGTTTTCCTTTTTGTAGGTCAACTTATTTGGGAGAAAAATACGCGGTTAATTGTTGAATCATTAGCCCTTATTAATGACCTGCCTTTTAAAATGTTCTTCGTTGGAATCGGTTATGCAACTGATGATTTAAAACAATTGGTGGACAAATTAGGTTTAAGTTCTAAGGTTGAATTTGTGGGTACCATTACCGATCGAGAGAAACTCAAACAGTATTATGCCGCCACTGATTTATTCCTTTTCCCTTCAACTTATGACACTTGGGCACTGGTTGTTCGTGAAGCTGCGGCATTAGGTACTCCGTCAGTTTTGATTGAAGGCTCAACAATTTCAAAAGCAATTACGAATAATTATAATGGATTTCTGACACAAGATTCAAATGAATCATTTGCATCTTGCCTTCGTGAGTTAATTTCAAAACCTGAATTAATCTCCTCTGTTGGTTTAAATGCTTCAAAAACTATTACTCGCACTTGGGAAAGTATGACAGATGATGTGATAGATAGATATCAAAACTTAATGAAAAGAAAATGCTAGAAATAATCCAGCCAGCAGAAAAAAAAGTTTCTAAACCATTTAAAACATATCAAGTTCTACTGCCAATCTGCCTTGGATTGGTAGTTATAGGTTGGCTATTTTTAAGTGAATTTAATTCAAACGTGTTTTTTACGTTTGATTTTACAATCGTCAGCGTGTTGTTTATCTTGTTGGCTTTTGCGCTAATGCTTTTGAGAGATTTTGGGATAATGTGGCGTTTCAGAATATTAACTAACAATGATTTATCGTGGAAACAAGCTTTTCATATTAACATTTTACATGAATTCACTTCCGCTGTAACACCTGCAATAGTAGGAGGTTCAAGTTTAATTATGGTTTTTCTTATTAAAGAAGGAATCAGTGCCGGCCGTAGCACAACCATTATGTTTATTAATCTATTTTTAGATGAGCTCTATTTTATAGTTATTTGTCCTATCATTTTTCTCTTTATTCCAATAAATCAACTCTTTAACTCTTCTTCAGTAATTGTTTCCACTTTTGGTATAGTTTTTTTAACGTTATATATTATTCGTCTTTTTTGGATTGCAATATTATTTATAGGAACCTTTAAACGTCCTCAATGGATTAGACACTTGTTGTTAACAATATTCAAACTTCCTTTTATAAACCGTTGGTACAAGAATATTGATGCTATAACTAACAATATGGTTGAAACTTCACATGAAATTGCCAACCAATCTTTTTTGTTCTGGGCAAAAGCCTTCGGAATTACAATAATTGCCTGGTCGGCTCGTTTTTTGGTTGTGAATGCAGTTTTCATGGCTTTCAATCATGAAACTTTCAACCATTTAGTTGTATTTGCTCGGCAGTTAATATTATGGGTATATATGATTATTAGCCCAACTCCAGGAGGAAGCGGAGTTGCCGAATATGCTTTTAAAGAATATTACAGTGACGTTTTTTCAACAACCAGTGCAATTATCTTTGTCACCTTGATTTGGAGAATAATTAGTTATTATTTATATCTCTTACTTGGATTCTTTATAATACCAAATTGGATAAAAAAATCTTTCTCAAAAAAATAATTCTACTCAAGATTCTGATTTAAAGCATTATGTTGATTGATTTTGAGAATCAACAACAATATTTTATCTTTGTGTTTAAAAAAAAACGATTCTATAATGAATAATAAATTAATTTTCACTCTCGCACTCATCTTTGCTTTCAATACAGGTTTTGCATGTACAAACTTCTTAGTTGGTAAATTAGCAACCATCGATGGTTCTACTCTTATTTCGTATAATGCCGATTCCTATTTTTTATTTGGCGCATTATATCATTATCCGGCATCCACTTATCCTGCGGGTTCTATGCTGGATATTCACGATTGGGATACGGGAAAATATCTTGGAAAGATAAAACAGGTAGAAAAAACATATTCCGTAATCGGAAATATGAATGAACATCAGGTAAGTATTGGCGAAACAACTTTTGGCGGACGTGAAGAATTGGTCGACACTACGGCCATTATGGATTACGGAAGTTTGATTTATATTGCGCTGCAAAGGGCAAAAACAGCTCGCGAAGCCATTAAAATTATGACCGATTTGGTAGCTGAGTATGGATATTGCAGTGAAGGCGAATCTTTTTCAATAGCTGACCCTAATGAGGTCTGGATAATGGAAATGGTGGGTAAAGGTGCAAATAACAAAGGTGCTATATGGGTTGCACAAAGGATTCCTGACGATTGCGTATCTGCTCATGCTAATCAGGCTCGCATCACCACTTTTCCTTACGACGATAAAAATGTGTGTCTATATTCCGATGATGTCATTGCATTTGCTCGCGAAAAAGGTTATTTCAAAGGTAAAAACAAAGATTTCAGTTTTTCGGATACTTATGCTCCGCTTGATTATGTTGCTTTGCGTGCTTGCGAAGCTCGAGTATGGTCATTTTTCAGAAAAGTAGATCCGTCAATGGATAAATATATTTCGTATGTGAAAGGTGAAACACTTGAACGGATGCCGTTGTGGATAAAACCGACTTTCAAATTAACTGCTCAAAAAATTAAAGAATATATGCGCGACCAATATGAAGGGACGGAATTTGACATGACAAAAGGAATTGCTGCCGGACCCTTCGGAAGCAAACTTCGTTGCAGTCCATTGACTTTCGAGGTTGACAGTGTGGAATATGTTCATGAACGACCAACCGCAACTCAACAAGCCGGTTTTACTTTCGTTGCACAAATGCGGAGTTGGATGCCTGATTATATTGGTGGAATTTTATGGTTTGGCGTTGACGATCCGGCTACTAATATTTATGTTCCAATATATTGTGGAATAAATCGGGTTCCTGAATGCTATCGAGCTGACAATGGAAGTTTGTTGGAATATTCGCCAACTTCTGCTTTCTGGATATACAATTGGGTGGCAAACTACGCTTACAGCAAATATTCATACATGTTCCCCGACATCAAAAAAGTTCAGACCAAATGGGAAAATGATTTCAATTCACTTGTTCCTGCAATTGATAAAGTGGCTGTAGGAATGACAGAAGCCGATGCACGTGTTTTTCTTACCGATTTTAGTGTGACACAGGCAGAAAATTCAACAGCAGCCTGGAAAAAATTGGGTGAATATCTTCTTGTAAAATACATGGATGGCAATATTAAAGCCGAGAAAGATGGAAAATTTGTTCAAAACGAATATAAAATTCCGACAACCATTATTCGTGCAGGTTATGCTGAAGATTTTTTACGTAAAATGGTAAAAGAAAACCCCGGTTTACGTGTTAAATCTGAAGAAGAATTGAAGAATAGAAAATAATCATTCAAATTCTAATTAGGATTGAAATTCAAGTACAAACAGAAAATTTGATTTTTGAACAATAAATTATTCTTCTCTCCATCTTTTGGTCAAATCACCAAACGCATCCACGCGTCTGTCGCGGAAGAAAGGCCACATACGACGAACAGTTTCGGTGCGCGATAAATCTATATCAACAATTAGGTTTTCATCGTTTTCGTTCGAAGCTTGAACCAGTATTTCACCTTGCGGACCGGCAACAAAACTATTTCCCCAAAACTGAATACCATTGGTTATACCCGAAGGATCGGGTTCGTAACCGGTACGATTGCACGAAATAACATAAAGTCCGTTTGCCACCGCGTGAGCGCGTTGTGAAATCATCCAGGCATCAGTCTGACGTTGTTTTTCATCTTCAGCATCCGTACTTTCCCAACCGATTGCTGTTGGATAAATCAATAATTCCGCTCCGGCCATAGTCATGAGTCGGGCAGCTTCGGGATACCATTGATCCCAGCAAACCAGCACACCCAATTTTCCAACCGAAGTTTGAATCGGTTCAAATCCTAAATCACCTGGCGTGAAATAAAACTTTTCGTAATAAGCCGGATCGTCGGGAATATGCATTTTGCGATACTTTCCGGCGACGGTTCCATCTTTTTCAATTACCACGGCAGTGTTATGATAAATTCCTGCAGTGCGATTTTCGAAAAGAGAAAGAACAAGAACCACGCCCAGTTCTTTAGCCAGTTTTCCAAACGATTCGGTTGAAGCACCGGGAATAGTTTCCGCTTGTTCAAAAACTGCCGGATCTTCGGTTTGACAGAAATACAAACCATTGTGCAACTCTTGCAAAACAATGAGTTCAACACCTTGCGCGGCACAAACACGAATATTATTTTCCAGTTTTGCCGTGTTCTCGACGTGGTTTGCTGTGTTGGATTGTTGGATTAAAGCTATTTTCATTTGACCTCCCCCTAACCCCCTCCAAAGGAGGGGAAAAGTGCATTTAATTATTTTTGATTACGATTAATCAGTATTTTATTTAAATTTCTCAACGTAAAACATTCATATTTTGCTCAACTCCCTCTCCTTTGGAGAGGGTTGTGGTGAGGTCGGATATTGCATCGTCACACAATGCAACGACCCATGTTGTTTGATTAATGCGATACAATTGATTCCCACAATTTCTCTGTCAGGAAATGCTTTTTGAAGTTGTTGTTTGGCTATTTCATCTTTTGTTGAATTATAGGTTGGCATTAATACCGCTCCGTTAATAATTAAGAAGTTGGCATAAGTTGCCGGAAGCCGCCCACCATCTTCATATATACCGCTCGCCATAGGAAGTGGAATCAAATTAAACGGTTTGTTTTTTGAAGATAGAAATGTTTTGAGTTGAAGTTCCATTGCTTTCAATTCCAGAAAATGTTTATCTGTTTCATCCTCACATTTTACGTATGCAATGGTATTCGGACTACAAAAACGAGCCAGAGTATCAACATGACTATCGGTGTCATCTCCGATCAAGTAACCATGATTCAACCACAATACTTGTTTTAGTCCGAAAAATTCTTTGAGCTTAGTTTCAATTTCTTCTTTGGTTTTATTGTTACGGTTGTCCGACAATAAACATTCAGATGTTGTAAGCAAAGTTCCTTCACCATCCGATTCAATGCTTCCACCTTCGAGAACAAAGTCGAGACAATTCCGATACCGTACATTTTCTCCAAAAATACCTTTTTCAAAAAGTTTACTTGTAATTTGATTGTCAAGATTGAATTTGAACTTCTTTCCCCAGCCGTTGAAAGCAAAATCATAAATCACAGGTTTTCGATCCACAAACACCGTTATTGCTCCATGATCGCGTGCCCAGGTGTCGTTGGTAAGTATTTCTGCAAAAGTGACTTTTGTTAAATCAACATCATCCAACAATTCTTTAACTTCAGTGGCATTTGCACAAACAATCAGCAGTTTTTCACGGTTTACTATTTCACGCGCTATGTTGACAAAGCATTTATTTACTTCATCAAACATATAAGCCCAATCGGTTCCGGCATGTGGCCATGTTAGTTGAACAAATTGTTGTT
>Ga0209746_1000980_pt1 | contig 13975 bp, 6 predicted proteins | sample BarGraNGADG00211_3_FD_184496 | JGI IMG/M metagenome (GOLD analysis project Ga0209746, IMG submission 184496) | Arctic peat soil microbial communities from Barrow, Alaska - Barrow Graham LP Ref core NGADG0011-211 (SPAdes) (version 2) | ecosystem: Environmental > Terrestrial > Soil > Wetlands >... | reverse complement strand
CCAGATACGAAGGGAAACTTGAATTTGATGAACTCCGTACTATCTTCCGCCTGGGAGAAGATGGCATTAACCAAGAAGTTGTTATCGGACGTACAGCAGAAATGCGTATAGTAGACAACAACACTGGTATTACCCTTGCACAGCATAATATACCTTATGGAGCCACTCTATATTTTAAAGATGGAGATGTTGTCAAGAAAGGAGATAAAATTTGCGAATGGGATGCTTACAACGCTGTTACTATTGCCGAGCAAGCAGGTAAAGCTGTTTTTGACAGTCTTATCGAGGGTGTTACCTATAGAGAAGAGGCCGCCGATGAATACTCGCTTCACAAAGAGAAGGTAGTTATTGAATCTCGCGACAAGTCTAAGAATCCTACCATTAAGATCATGGACGACAAGGTTGACCTTAAACAGTACAATCTCCCTGTAGGTGCCCACATAATGGTTGAGAATGGTAAAAAGGTGAAGGTTGGTGATATTCTTGTAAAGATTCCAAGAGCTATCGGTAAATCAGGTGACATCACAGGTGGTCTTCCTCGGGTTACAGAACTCTTTGAGGCACGTAACCCTTCGAATCCTGCAATTGTTGCGGAGATTAATGGAGAAATACTTATGGGCAAGATCAAGAGAGGAAATCGTGAAATAATCATAAAGTCAAAAACCGGAGAAGAGAAACATTATTCAGTTCCGCTCTCAAAACAAATACTGGTTCAAGAGAACGACTATGTAAGAGCCGGTATGCAACTTTCAGACGGGGCCATTTCTCCTACAGATATTTTAGCAATTCAAGGGCCTACCAAGGTTCAGGAATACATCGTTAATGAGGTTCAGGAGGTCTATCGTATGCAGGGTGTTAAGATCAACGATAAACACTTTGAGATAATTGTTCGTCAGATGATGCGTAAACTCGAGGTTGTAGATCCGGGTGATACTCGCTTCCTTCCGGAACAATTGGTAGACAGGTGGGACCTTATGCACGAGAACGATGATATCTATGACAAGAAAGTTGTTCTTGAAGCAGGTGATTCGACCGAATTAAAACCTGGTCAGATAGTTTCTGTTCGCAGACTCCGTGATGAGAACTCAATTCTTAAGCGTAAAGATCTTAAACTTGTTGATGCTCGTGATGCGATGCCTGCAACTTCAAACCAGATACTTCAAGGTATAACACGCGCAGCTCTTCGGACAACCAGCTTTATGTCTGCAGCATCATTCCAGGAGACTACAAAAGTCTTAAGTGAAGCCGCAATCCATGGTAAAAAAGATTATTTGGAAGGACTCAAGGAGAATGTAATATGCGGACACCTTATTCCGGCAGGTACAGGAACCAGAGAGTTCGAAAAGGTAATTGTTGCCTCTATGGATGATTATCAGAGAATGGTAAAAAGCAAGAAAGAGTAGTTAACTACAAACAAATTTTTGATAAAAGAGGCTGTCTGTTTTTCAACAGGCAGCTTTTTTTTGTTGATCCTAAAGCGGTAGTAAAATCTTATATATAATCAATAAGACTCAAATCTTCCCGGTGCTTTTTCTTAACGCAATTTTTTCAGTTTTTTAGGGGTTTGCGGGACTCCTCGCTTTGCTCGTCAAACAATCCTCAACCTCTTTATTTGATTATTAACATAAGGTACTTCTTAAGCTCTCTGGATTGTACAAACCAAAAAAGCTTTCTTATTGAATGTCAATAAGAAAGCTTTTTTTATCAATAATCTGTTTATCGCATATGGACTGGTGGTGCCAGCGGAACAAACAACAGAGGATTAACGCTCTTGGTATAAACCTGAACAGTAATTGCAGGAATTTTTTCAATGTCATTTATCACAAATTCCTCAAAATCATATGTGTATCCGGAGTTGGTCAAGATTTTCTTTACCATTGCCTCCCTGCTCGGAGCATTAAAATATGGTTCATTGAATATCATGCAACTGGAAACCTCTGACCTCCATACTTCAAAAGAGTAGTAGTAGGCACCTTGGTAAATTCCCACTCTGCCGCCCGATTTTTCATCGTATCCTGGTCTTTTAAAGAAATGTCTCCATTTAATCAATGTAGAATCTGATGTTACATCAATATTTGAATAAAACCCATAATTACTCCAGTTCAATGCCTCAGTCTTGTTAGCTGCCGGCAAGGTCTTGTTTTCATTTTCTTTATTTACATACTCATCTGCAAGCCCTCCAAATCCGTGTCCGCCTGCTTCATGTAAAACAACATTTTTATACCCTGCTCCTGGGTCAGTTCTCCTGCTTACAGGACAAAGTGCTATTGCTCTACCATCGCTCCACATAAAGGTGGTTCCGGCATATCTGTTTTGGTTAATTATAACTACAACCAACATCTTCTTCAATTTCGCCTCGTCTACTCCCGGTATCATTTTAGCATATCTGAAAACCTCATCTGTATTAGCATAAATTGAAGATCCTCCGTTGAAACTTGAGCTGAAGGCTGTCATTTTGTATATACTTTTGTCTGTTTGTGTAACTCCGCTATCGGTTGAGTAGGCAGCTTGCTTATATACCGTAAAATAGTTTCTATAACTTTTGTATGGTTGAACGCTAAAAATGTAATCAATCCCCTCTTTAACATTCTGTTCAAACAACCCTCCCTCTTGAAAATCTACAGCAGTATATCCATCACCCAGAAACAATATCTCGGCAGCCTGACCATTTTTTCCCAGTGTCGCGTTTTGATGAATTTTGTACTCACCGTCTGCATAGCCACTCTTTAGTCCGGTAGTAAAAGTAACGACCGCAGATGTGGCAGACGAACCCTCAGTATCGGTTGCTTTAACCTTCCAACTATACAAGGTATTCTCGCTAAGATGAGATTTTAAATATAACAGGGTGCCGGCAGTAGTCAGCTCAATCCAGTTGACATTGTCTTTAGAATAGGAAACTGTGTAACTAATAGCGTCATTATCTGCATCTGTAGAAGGGACCCAGGTAAATCCGGGTATTGTTTTTACATTAGTTGCTCTATCTTGCGGGTAAGAAATAACAGGGACCGTCGGAGGTGTATTTTGACTCCTCTTCTGTGTAATGCTTATCATCTTCTGCTCAGATCCGTATTTCAATAATACTGAAGCTGTTCTTGCCGGGCCTGTAGTGTTGGCTTGAGCAGTTATTGTGATACTGGAGTTACCGTTTCCGGTAATAGCGCTTGAAGTCAGCCAAGAAGCAGTTGTAGGTATCTCAAATTGCCATTTTGTATTTGATGTAATAACTATAATTTTGGTGCCTAATTCTTTTTCGAACGCCAGACTCTCGTTATCTATAGTTAACTGAGAATAACTTTGATTGATTACTGCAGTCTTTTTCAGTTCTTTGCATACTACTTGCAGAGATGCTGTTCTTGATCCTGTAGAAAAATTATTTGCAGCTGTAATTGTGATTACCCCGTTGCCACTGCCACTCATGGGACTTATTGTACACAAGGTATCTGATATCGTTGCTGTCCAATTGCTGTTTGATGTTACCGTAATCTCTATGCTCCCGTCAACGTTTGCAACATCTGCCTGACTTGTGGAGAGAGTTAAAGTAGGTACGACATCTTTACCACAAGCAAAAATGGAAAGTGTTATGATTAATGTTGTGAGAATTTTTATATAAAACTTCATAAATACAAATTTAAATACAAATTTAGAAATAAATTTATCAATGAAAAAAATGAATAGATATGAGCCTGTTAAAACTTAATATTATTTGTTTTTTAATAATATTTCGTATATTCGCGTAGAAATAATTTTAATATTAACCTAAATTTTTTATTTATTAATCAAAACTTATCTAAATGAAAAAAATCAGACTGATGATGATTGCGGGCTTGTTATTTGTGTGCCAAAGTGTGCTCTTTGCACAAAGTGTGCGGATAACAGGTTCTGTCACTGAACAAGGAATAGGGACTCCTCTTCCTTTTGTCGGGATTCAGGTAAAAGGCACTACTACAGGAACCTCAACTTTGAATAATGGTACATACACCATTACTGCTCCAGTAAACGGAACTCTTGTTTTTAGCATTATCGGCTATAAAACAATGGAGATTCCAATTTCAGGAAAAACAACCATAAATATCAGTATGGAACAAAATGCCATTGCATTGGAAGATGTTCTGGTTGTTGCTTATGGTACTGCTAAAAAAGGATCTTTTACCGGTTCAGCTGCTGTTGTGGATCGCGACAAACTCCTGGTAAGATCAGTTGCTTCAGTTACAAAAGCATTGGATGGGGTAGCAACAGGTGTTCAGAGTACATTGGGTAGCGGTCAACCCGGCTCCGGAGCTTCGATTGTTATCCGTGGTTTTGGGTCTATCAATGCTTCTACTTCTCCATTGTATGTTGTTGACGGGGTTCCTTATGATGGTAACATCAATTCTATCAACCCAAACGATATCGAAAGTATTACAATTTTGAAAGATGCATCAGCCGGTGCTTTGTTCGGGTCCAGAGGTGCCAATGGTGTAATTATGATTACAACCCGCGCTGGAAAAGACACTGAAGGTAAAATTACTGTTAACTTCAAGAGTGTAATGGGTGTTGCTTCAAGAGCAATACCACGTTACAACATCCTTAACCAGTCTGAATATCTGGAAACTGCTTTTCAGTCATATAAGAATGATGAGATCTATAGCAAAGGTGTTCCTGCAGCTCAAGCAGCTTTAAATGCTATTAATAGAATGAAAGGCACTACTGACGGCATTCTTGGTGTAAACGAACAGTATAACCCATACGACATGCCTCTTAGCCAACTTATTGATCCACTGACGGGCAAAGTAAATTCTGCTGCAAAACTAAAATGGAACGATAACTGGTTGGACGAAGCTACAGCCAAAAACCCTATACGTCAGGAATATCAATTGGATATTTCAGGAGGTAACAAGGTAACAAAAGCTATGGCTTCCATCAACTATTTAAAAGAAGACGGACTTTTGAAAACAACTTCTTTTGATAGGTTTACCGGCAGATTGTCTGTTGACCATCAGGCAAAAGATTGGTTTAGAATGTCTATGTCGGCAAATATGGCTAGGAATTCGACAAATTCAATGGATGCTACGGGGTCTTCTACTTCCAATGTCTGGTACTCAGCTGAACAAATGGCTCCTATTTATCCAATTTGGGTAAGAGATACAGATGGGAAATTGGTACTTGATGCAACCGGAAAAGCACAATTTGACTATGGTATCAACCGTGCATCGGGTGCCCAACAGAATTTCAACTCTATAGCCACTTTGTATGACGACAAATATTATGGTATTTCAGATAACGTATCGGGACGTTCGATGATCGAATTTAACACACGTGATGAGAAATACGGAGCTTTCCGCGGTTTTTCATTTGCAATGAATCTGGGTTTTGATTACGTATCTTCTGATGGTACAACATATTACAATCCATACTTCGGAAATGCGGGCGGCACAGTAAAAGGACGATTGGGCAAAACAAGTAACAAAACTTTCTCTTTCACTTTCAACCAGATTCTGAACTGGAAACGTTCATTTAATGAAGTTCATAATTTTGATATTATGGTGGGACACGAGTTTTATCATTATAAATTCAATAATCTTTACGCAGAAAAAACCGGATTCCCTTTTGGGGGACTTTATGAATTAGCATCGGGCTCAACTATTTCTGATGCAACTTCTTACGAAGACAATGACGTTCTTGAATCTTTTTTCAGTAGAGTAAATTACGATTATGCCGGTAAATATTATTTCTCAGGCAGTTTCCGTACAGACGGTTCGTCTCATTTTAAGGATATATTTCGCTGGGGTAATTTCTGGTCCGTTGGTGCATCATGGAGAATTTCAGAAGAAAACTTCATTAAACCTCTCACATGGGTCAACAGTTTGTCATTCAAAGCCAGTTATGGTACTCATGGTAACAATGCTATAGGTCTGTATGCATGGCAGTCATTCTATGATCTCACATACAATAACGCTGGTTTAAACGGTGCAGTTGTAACTTCATTGGAAAACCAAAAGGTTTCCTGGGAAAAAAATGCAAACTTTAATGTAGGGCTTGATGGTAAAATATTTGACAGACTGACATTTGGTATTGAATGGTATTCAAGAAAAACAACAGACATGCTGTTATACCGTCCTATGGCAACATCCCTTGGTTTTGACGGCTTCTACGATAACGTAGGTGACATGGTTAACTCAGGTGTTGAGTTTTCTCTTGCTTATGATATTCTTAAAACCAAAGATTTAAGATGGAACGTTACTTTTATGGGATCAACCGTAAAAAATAAAGTACTTAAACTTACAGCTGAACAAAATGAGATAGTAGGCGGTACAACCATTATAAAAGTGGGAGAAACTCTTAATTCATTCTATTTAGCCAGAAGTTCAGGTGTAGATCCTGCCAATGGAAATCAGTTATATTGGATATTTGATAAAGATGCCGACGGAAATCCCGGGGAACCGTATATTTCAGCTGATAAGACCAAAGCTGCTGCCAGCAGGGTAATTCTCGGCAGTCGTATTCCGGATTTATATGGATCCATTGGAACCAGCTTAAGTTATAAAGCATTTGATTTTTCATTTTTGACCACTTATTCCATTGGTGGCAAAATGTTTGATAATGTTGGATATAGCTACACAAATCCACTTTATATCGGTAATAACTTTACAAGAGATGTTTTGAGAGCTTGGCAAGAACCCGGTGATATCACAGATGTTCCAAGAATGCAGAAAGATCAGGTCTTTACAAATACGGACCGTGCTTTGATAGATGCATCCTATTTTTCAATAAAGAATATATCTCTCGGTTATTCTTTCAACAATCTTAAAAAACTGGGGCTGGAATCAATCAGAATATTCGTACAAGGTGACAACTTTTACCTGTTCACTCACAGACAAGGCCTGAACCCACAATTTAATTTTACCGGGAATACAGATTATACCTATACTCCTAATAAAACAATTTCTGTAGGTTTAAATATTAAATTTTAATTAGAACGGATATGAAAAGAATCTTATATATAATATTAGTAACGACATTTATACTGAATGTCAGCTCTTGTCAAAAGAGTATGTTGGAAACAGCTCCAACTCAAAAAGTAACCGGTCCTACTATCTTCAACGATATTAACAGCGCACAGGTTGCCATGGACGGTGTTTACAGATTGTTGTTCGTTTCCGGTTGGACAACTGGTAATACTCACCAAAATTTTGGAATCTTGTCTACCAATATATTTACCTCAGTAATGGGTGAAGACTTTCTTCAAGACGCTATGGGTAGCGGGTGGTTCTATTTTGACTACAGATACGATGTTCGCAGCCGTTATACAGCAACAACATGGAGATCTTATGGTACATGGAATTTCTATTATACATTGATAAACAATGTAAATTACATCATTCCTCAAAAAGAGACTATTGCAGGTGACCCTGTTGCTGTTGATAACCTTATAGCTCAGGCACTTACTATGAGAGCTTATGCTTATTTTGAACTTATTCAGGTTTTCCAGCAAACCTATAAAGGACATGAAACTTCTCCAGGAGTTCCACTTTATACAGAACCTACAACAGCTCAGTCTGTTGGAAAGGGAAGAGGAACAGTTGAAGAAGTATATACTCAAATCAATGCAGATTTAACCGAAGCCATCACACTTTTTGGTGCTTCCAAAGATGTACAAACACATAAGTCTCATATAGATTATTATATTGCAAATGCTATTAAGGCAAAAGTAGCATTGGTGCAAAACAAATGGGCAGAAGCTGCAACCCTTGCTGGTGAAGCTCTTAAAAAACCGGGACTCGCAATGGTTTCTGTTGATGCTGATTTGTATTCGGGCTTTAACAATCGTAACATGACTTCTGTTATGTGGGGTTCCGAAGTTATTGCAGACCAATCTACTGTATATGCTTCTTTCTTCTCTCACATGGATGCTGCCGCTACAGGAATGTATGCTTCAACATCAAGAAAATGTATTTACAACTGGTTATATGACCAAATTCCTACCACAGATAAAAGAAAGACATGGTGGAATGGAAAAACTACCGGAACATCGGGAGCTACTGTAAGCTACAATCAGAAAAAATACAGGTTCTCCAATGCAGCAACATATTTAGGAGACTATATATATATGCGCGCAGAAGACATGGTTCTGATAAAAGCCGAAGCCTTATGTCATGCAGGTTCATATGCCGAAGCTAAGCTTGCAGTTGAATCATTGATGAAACTAAGGAATCCTACAGGATATGCACAACAATTGTCAAGTGTAACTTTGAACAATACTATTTCATTCGCCTCTTTTGGAACTGTTACAACTTTGATGGATATAATACTGCAGCAAAGAAGAATTGAATTATGGGGAGAATCTGAAAGAATTTTTGATATCTTAAGATTGAAAACAGGATTTGACCGTAAAGCCCCTAATACAAACCATCCTGTTGTATTAACATTCAACACATTGGATCCAGCCAACAAGGAATTTATTCTTACAATACCTCAAAAAGAATTTGACGGTAATCCAAGTCTCAGTATCGCAACAGATCAAAATCCATTATAGTAATATGATTATTTAAAATGTATAAATATGAAAAAAAATTATAGAAATTTTCTTATCGCAATACTTGCCGTTCTGGTTTTAGGCTCTTGTGAAAAAGATCCGAAAGGTACTCTTTATACCGGTGGGTCTGGATTAGTGAGTTTTATCTCTCCAACCTATTATCCTGCATTGACGGATACTGACGGAAAAATTATAAATGTTCCAATTGGCAGGACAGATAAAGGAGGCCAATTAAGTGTAAAGGTTAATCTTACTTCAAGTTTGTCAAAATACACAACAGTTTTTACTGTTCCCGCTGATGCTTCATTTGCAGCAGGAGAAGCTGCAACAAATGTTAAGGTATCATATTCAGATTTATCTCTGATCGATCCTTCCAGCCTTGCAATTTCTGCTACCACCGGATTCAATATTGCTGTTAGTTTGGCTTTTCCTTTTACATTAACTTTTAATGATCTAACATTGGTATCTCCTTCACATGCAACTACTATCATTGTGAATGCATCAAAATTGCTTAATTTTACCGCATTAGGAACTGCTACACTTAATTCCAACAATGGATGGTGGGGAGAGACATATACACGCTTGGTTTTAAAAGCTGTTGGCGCAAACGTATATAAAATCACAAGTACTTTCTATAACCGCGATATTGCATTTATGGTCAAATCTGACGGAGTAACTGTTGTTTGCCCTAATCAGGTTATCGATGTACATCCTTCATACGGGAATGTTACAATGGGAACTGTTACAGGAACCATTTCCGGGAAGGTGGTAACACTAAATGTTGGTGCCTATACTGTTGCAGCCGGAAGTTTTGGCGGTGGTCAGGAAATTATCACATTGCCCTAAAATTTAATTAATAAAAGTATTCAAAGAGGTCGCCAAAAAGGCGACCTCTTTTTTTTTAAAATAAAAAGATTTACATCCGCATATAAATTTGAAAAACATGTAATCCAATGTCCGGCAAATTTTTATACGCATATTGTATATTTAAACCAGTCTGGGTGCAAGAGTTTTAGATGCTTTCAAGAAAGATTTGGGTACCCACTTAGCAAACGGAGTGTATAAAAAAATAGGAAGTGGAAGCCTGCAGCCATTTTTACTGGCATACTTGGCTTCCACCTCTATTTTTTAACGCAGTGAGCACAAAGTGGGTAAATCTGGTTAACACATCTCAAACTCTTGCACCCAGACTGGTAAAAATTCACACAATATGCGTCCCCAATTACACTAGCAAAGTCCTTGCTCCAATGTAGCTTGGGCAACCTTCATGAATCCGGCAATATTAGCTCCGTTTACATAGTTAATGTAGCCGTCTTTTTGAGTTCCGTATTTAACACAAGCTTGGTGTATGCTCAGCATGATCTGTTTCAGTTTGGCATCTACCTCTTCTGCAGTCCAACTGATATGCATTGCGTTCTGAGTCATTTCTAAACCTGAAACTGCTACGCCACCTGCATTAACAGCTTTACCGGGAGCATAAAGAATCTTAGCCTTTACAAATTCTGCAATAGCTTCAGGAGTACAGCCCATGTTAGAAATTTCGCCAACGCATTTTACTCCGTTTGCAATAAGTTGTTTTGCATCTTCGCCGTTAAGTTCATTTTGGAATGCACAAGGAAGAGCAATATCAACCTTAACTATCCAGGATTTCTTTCCCGCGATGAATTTAGACTTAGGAAACTTAGTAACATAAGGAGCTACAACATCGTTATTAGTTGCGCGAAGATCCAACATGTATGCGATCTTCTCTTCGTTCATACCCTCTTCGTCAATAATAACTCCATCAGGACCCGATAGAGCAATTACTTTGGCTCCAAGTTGAGTTGCTTTCATAGCTGCGCCCCATGCAACATTACCAAAACCGGAAACCGATACAGTCTTTCCTTTAATATCCAAGCCTCTGGTCTTTAACATATGAGTAACAAAATAAATGCCTCCAAAGCCTGTTGCTTCCGGACGAATCAATGAGCCACCCCATGTAGAACCTTTTCCTGTTAAAACGCCTGTATTTTCACGAGCAAGTTTTTTGTACCAACCGTACATAAAACCAATTTCTTTTCCGCCAACGCCAATGTCACCGGCAGGAACATCGGTATCAGGACCTAAGTTACGCCATAACTCAGTAATAAATGCCTGGCAGAAACGCATGATTTCAGAATCCGATTTTCCTTTTGGGTTGAAATCGGAACCACCTTTAGATCCCCCCATAGGAAGGGTTGTTAAAGCATTCTTGAAAGTTTGTTCGAAACCTAAGAATTTAAGAATTGAGGGTGTTACAGATGGGTGAAAACGAAAACCACCTTTGTAAGGGCCTATAGCGTTGTTGAACTGAATACGGTAACCAAGGTTTGTTTGTACCTCGCCCTTGTCGTCTTGCCATGTAACACGGAAAGTGAAAATACGATCCGGCTCGACTAATCTTTCTACAATTTTTGCCTTCTCAAACTCAGGATGTTGGTTGTAAACCTCCTCAACTGATTCTAAAACTTCATGAACTGCTTGTAAGTACTCTTTTTCATGACCATACTTTTTCTCTAGGGTGGCCATAATCTCTGCTACTTTCATAATAGATTTAATTTTAATTTATTAAGTTATTTGGAATTTCTGTGAATTCTCTATTTTACCTCCCATGTTGCTCCGCTATGTAAGAGCTCATCCATGTTATGGATCTTGGCATGTTCTATTACATCAATCACCTGGTCGCGGACATTGTCGTCGTAGGTTTTATCCTTAACAGCTCTTATAACTCCAAGAGCTATCGGAAACTCAGGATATTTCATATCAATAAGCACTGAATGCAGACCCGGATTTTCCTCCTCAGCATCATGTACCAGAAGGTCTTTCTCTGTTATACCGTTCTCACCTATTTTGACAACTTTAATTTTCATTCCATCGAGGATCAACCCCTTGTCGCGTTCCTTACCGAATATCATTGGTTCACCATGCTTGAGCACGATTGTTCTATCTGCACGGTTCTCTTTATCTGTAACAACTGCATGAGTTTTATCATTGAAAATGATGCAGTTAACAAGAATTTCCGTTACAGCTGTACCATCGTGTTTGGCAGAAGCAACCATAATATCCTGTGTAAGTTTCAATTCTACATCTATGCTTCTGGCAAAAAAGGTTCCCCTCGCTCCTAATATTAAGGCTCCGGGATTAAATGGGTGTTCAACAGTACCATATGGCGATGTCTTGGTAATCATTCCCAACCTAGAGGTTGGCGAATACTGACCCTTTGTAAGACCATAGATCTGGTTGTTGAAGAGAATGATATTTATATCGATATTTCTACGAATAGCATGAATAAAGTGGTTACCTCCAATTGCAAGGGCATCGCCATCACCTGTTATTTGCCACACGGTAAGGGTAGGATTTGCCACCTTTACCCCTGTTGCAATTACAGATGCCCGACCATGAATTCCATGGAATCCATAGGTATTCATATAGTAAGGAAAGCGCGATGAACAGCCGATTCCGGAAACAAAGACAAATCTCTCTTTGGTATAGTTAAGAGCTTCGCAAATATCCTGCATAGCTCTCTGGACCGATGCCAGTATGGCGTGGTCTCCGCAACCCGGGCACCATTTAACCTCTTGATTACTTTTAAAATCCTGCGGTGTATATTTCATCTCTTTAAATTTTTCTTGTTAAACAAATTATAGAATTGCATTAACTGCGTCAACAATCTCTTTTATAATAAATGGTTGACCTTGTACTTTGTTGTACTGATGGTATTTAAATTGTTGATGCTTAGCTTTAAGGTAGTCTGCGAACTGACCGCTATTGAGCTCACACACAATTATCTTGTTAAAATTTTTGAATACTTCTGCTGTGTTCTTTGGCAATGGAAATATGTAGTCGAAATGTGCGAGACTAACCTTTTTACCTTCCGATTGAAGCTCTTTGACTGCCGTATAAAGGTGCCCGAATGTTCCACCCCAACCAACAACAAGAACCTCTCCTTTCTTTTCTCCAATTACAGATTGTTCAGGAATAAAGTTTGCCAATCTCGCTACCTTCTCTGCTCTTTCTGCAACCATTCTTTCGTGAACAAGCGGATCGCAAGAGACACTTCCATTGTTATCTTTCTCAAGTCCCCCAACTCTATGCTCCAAACCTACGGTGCCCGGCAGAGCCCACCTTCTGGCTAAGCGAACATCGTCCCTCTTGTAAGGCCAAAATGGAGTCTCCTGAGATTCTGTAATAATCGGAGGATTAATATCCGGATAGTCTTTCATGCTTGGAATTTTCCATGGCTCAGAACCATTTCCCAAAAAACCTTCTGTCAACAGAATTACCGGCATCATGTGTTCCATCGCATATTTACCTGCATAAAACGCTGCATCAAAGCAGTGAGAAGGAGAATGGGCTGCAATAACAGCTACAGGGCATTCGCCATTTCTTCCATATAGTGCTTGATTAAGGTCTGTTTGCTCAGTTTTGGTAGGGATACCTGTAGAAGGGCCGCCTCTTTGTACATTCACAACAACCAAAGGAAGTTCGGTGATCATCGCAAGACCCAGTGCCTCCGATTTAAGAGAGAACCCCGGACCGGATGTAGTCGTTACCGCAAAATTTCCTGCATATGCTGCACCGATTGCTGTACAGATACCGGCAATTTCGTCTTCACACTGAAGGGTTTTTGCATTAAGATCTTTACGAAGCGCAAGTTCTTCAAGAATACTGGTTGCCGGGGTAATAGGATACGAGCCGCAGAAAAGTGGCCTGCCAGACTTCTCAGAAGCTGCTAAAAGACCCCATGCGGTTGCTTGGTTTCCGTTTATGTTCCTATAGATGCCCTTAGCTTGTTTTGCCGGCTGAATTGTATATGTATTTGCAATAGCGTGAATGTTACCTGCGTAGTTATAACCATCCTGCAAAACCTTTTTGTTTGGAGCAATAAGATTTGCTTTTTTTCTGAATTTATTTTCCAGATATTTGAAAGTAGACTCCATTGGACGGTTGAACATATAGTAGCATATTCCCAAAGTAAACATGTTTTTTGAACGCAAAATTGCCTTTGGATCAAGACCGCTATCCTTAAGGCTCTCTTTGGTCATGGATGAAATAGGTGCAAAAATTATATTTCTATCTTGTATGTTAAGCTCGGTTATAGGATCCATTGTTTTGAATCCGGCTTTAATTATCCCTTTTTCGTCAAAAGTGTCCGAATCCAAAATTATGCTTGCTGTCGGTTTTGTCAATTGTGCATTGGCTTTAAGAGCTGCAGGATTCATTGCTACCAGAACATCGCAAAAGTCACAGGGAGTATAAATTTCCCCACTACCGATGTTAACCTGGAATCCCGAAACACCAGATACTGTGCCCTGTGGAGCACGTATCTCAGCAGGAAAATCTGGGAATGTGGAGATGTCGTTACCGTATATCGCTGAAGCATCGGCAAATAGAGTACCGGTAAGCTGCATTCCATCACCTGAGTCTCCGGTAAATCTAACTACA
>Ga0209746_1000974_pt1 | contig 14023 bp, 10 predicted proteins | sample BarGraNGADG00211_3_FD_184496 | JGI IMG/M metagenome (GOLD analysis project Ga0209746, IMG submission 184496) | Arctic peat soil microbial communities from Barrow, Alaska - Barrow Graham LP Ref core NGADG0011-211 (SPAdes) (version 2) | ecosystem: Environmental > Terrestrial > Soil > Wetlands >... | reverse complement strand
CTTTCCCTGCCCTGTCGACACTTACCTCAACTACTACTCGTCCTTCTCCCTGATAATCGTATTTGGGTGGCTGAAGCGCTTGAAATCCACGACCCTGAAGACTATATGATATACCCTTATCGCCAGTGCCGGTACCTTTATCTCCAAGACCGCTACCCACACCGCGGACTTTGGAATTAATAGATCCGTTAGGATCACCCTGGTTACCAGGCCCTCCGGCAATACCTTCTCCTGTAGAGTTGGTTCCCCTGTTCTTCGAATTTGCAAGAGCATTTTTTGTGCGGTTCATGATATCTGATTCACGCTGTTGTTCTGCTTCAATTTTCTTCTTTTCAGCTTCTTCCTGTCTTTTCACAATTCTGTCAGCTTCCAACTGCTCTTTTATCTTTTTGTTTTCTTCAATCTTCTCAAGCTTTTTCTTCACAGCTTCGGGGTCTGCTTTTTTAACTGCTGGCGCTTCCTCAGTATTTTGAGTCAGAAGAGGTTCCTCTTTAGTTTTTACGGAGGGTTTAGGAGAAGAGGCTGGGGGAGATTTTACTTCTTTGATTGCCGGAGCGGAACTCTCTTCCCTGAACGCTGGAGGTGAAGGTTCAATCTCACCTATACCGGTCTCTCCTGTCCCGAAATTTACAAGAATTCCCTCTTCAGTTTCAGGAGGGGGAGTAGGGGTTGAAAAGCCCACCATAATGAGCATACCAAACAACATTAAATGTATTAATGTCGTACCCAGTAACCCTTTTTTTCTTCCGCCTGCAGAATTACGAAGTTCAATATTTAATTTAGGTTGCAATTATTCTTTTTTAATAATTTAATAGTTCACTAAATTAGAGCAATTCCAATATTTCCTCACTCTTCAAAAAAGTTGAATATTATGCGAAGTTATACATAAACGAAATGATATGGTGTTCTATTATGCCGGATTAATAACAATGATGTAAAATTTATTAACTAAGGGTATCTGAAAGGAGTAGAAACATTCGGATTATTTCTTTTTTATTTTTGTTTCATCCTCTTTTTTCATATCGGGTTTGGTTTTTTTCCTGAATAAATCAGAAAACCTGTTAAAATCTTGTTTGTAGAAGATTCCGACACCCTGAGTATAGGGGGTAAGTCCTGTAGCATAGGTGTCATTAAAACGGTTGAATACTTTAAATCGCAGTCTTTCAGTAAGTTTTAGTTCTGCATCAAAATCGCCGGTCATCTGATTAGTATTACTTGTTGTATAGCCACTTCCCCTGACGTCAAAATTGCCATTAAGCACTATTTTATTGTTTAAAAGCTGGGTTGACAGGGCAAACTGGGCCTCTTGAGGGCTTATTGCATTGTAGCCAGGCCTTATGTTTAATCCAATGTCAATGTCTTTAGAGATTTGTGATAACCAGTTGCTGATCTGGTTTGAGACCATTTCAAAAGTTGTAGATGCCATAGCCGATGAGCCGCTTGTGTTACTTGAATTTATCGTGGTTGTTGATGTTAGTGAAGTTGAAGAAGCGCCCATTGAAATAAAACTGTTCATTAACAAAAGGGAAAAGACTTGCCGGGTCAATTCTTCTTCCGTTGAAATTGAATTTCGCAGGTATGTTCTGGTCTGTTCATCAGCATCCGGAAGATAAATATCAAATCCTACAAGCGGATTAAAAAGTTTGCCTGACAGATTCATCTGAGGCTCAACACGTACTCTTTCAGTGTATAGCTCTCCAAGAATAGGCGATAGCGAGGTTCTTAAGTTTAAATAGTTGGCCTTCAATTCAATTTCTGCATCCTTAAGATTTCCATTGAACATTATCTTTCCTCCGCTTTCCACGCTAAAGGTCTTATTTAATATGTTACCGAGTGTGAAGGTATAGTCCCCGTCTTCAATAGTATAGTCACCATATATTCCGAAATCGCCTTTTTTATTCAGACTTACATTGAGATTCGGGCTTGATCCATGACCCTTCATAACATCGCCTACCTTTGAATCAAAAATAATTTGAATTTCAGCATCTGGTGTAACTTCCAGATTCATTTTTAAGTCCATTCCTAACTGTTTCACTGGAGCAGTTGCACTCAGGGTACTATCACTCTGATTTAACTTTTTACCCTTGCTTGAATCTTCAAAGGTGATGTAAGAATATTCAGATACTGACAGACCTTTACTCATTGGTATAGAAAGCTTTGAGTTCTTTCCTGTTTTTGCAGATATATCAAATGAAAGGGAATTCTGATCGCTTTTTATTTTTGCAACATCGTTTTTTGAAACATATGCAGTGCCAAAAAATAACGGATTGTCCTTTGGCTGTGTATTTAATACCTGGAAACCGCTTGAATTAATATTAATTATAAGATCGGCAGAGTAATCAAGGAAGTTCGTATGGCTAACTGAACCTGAGAGAGTTGCAGTGTTGCCTTTTATGTCTGTTACCCTTATATTATTGAATTCAAACCCTTTTTTATCGAATCTGACTGTATCGTTAATAGAGTATTTTGTCTGAAGATAATTAATTTTCATAGTTGCCTTCTCAGCCAGAACTGCTCCTGTAAGCACCAGGTTGCCACCTTCCCCGGATAAATTTAACTTACCCGAAGCAAACCCGCTTATTTCAGAAGCGAATGTTTTTAGTAATGGATTAAGAAAACCTATTGGTAATTTCGTAGCTCTTGCTGTAAGGTCTATTTTTTTCAGCGCCGGATCATAGAATCCTGAAACATCAAACATTTTTACGGAATTGAGATTATTACTGGCTTTTATATTGACAATTTTTTTAGAATTGTCTAAAACCGAATTAATTGAAATATTTCCAAACTCGCTGCCAAGCAGAGAGAAATTATTAATTACAATATTACCGGCAAGTAATAAACTCTTATAAACATTTGTGAGAAGGATTTTCCCGTAAAGCTGACCCTTAAAATCAAGAGGAACCATATTAGGATCTTTGTTCTTTTTCCCGTTTAACATTTTATTCAAAGGCGCTATATTTATTCCCTTGAACTCTATATGCAGAGTATCTGCAGGGTTTTCAGAAACAGAACCATCAACGAGGTAGTTCCGGTTATTACTTGTGATATTTAGCTTATTAATTTTTATTGCATTTGAATCGATCAGAATCGATGAATTGCTTAATTTCCAAAGATTATTTTCAGAATAAATATTAGTGGAATCGATATCAACTTTAAGAATAGTATTAGATTTTCCATTGGTATTTTTGGCTACCGTACCCCTCGCTATGAAATTACCCTGGTTGAGGATTTTGTCTTTATTATCCCAATTTATTGTAAAAGTGAAATTGTCAGGTTTTGTCTTAAGTCCGACAGAGAAATTTTTAAGTTCAGATTGACTCATAAGGTTTAAAGATGTACTATTCACACCCAGAGTTAATTCAGATCCTGAAACTCTGGCGTCAAAAGAAAAATCTTTGAAAACGATATTTTTAACTGTTAGCAAATTTGCCTTTCCTTCAATTTTTATTATACTGTCGGCAGAAATAATTCCCTTTATATAACTTTTATCTGAGATCAATGTTCCTGTTCTGAAAAAATTATTGATCTTATCTGTATTCTTAAAATTCACTTCAAAAGTGAACAAATTTTTTTTGAGGTCATTTTTTATACTGCTGAAATGAAACTGAGAAGGCATCAGAGTTACAAGAGTATTCTTTATGTGACTAACAAGTGTGGCAAAATTATAATAACCCCTTATATCTGCATCTACAAAATCTGTTCGCAGACTTAAAACAGGTTCGTTGTTTTCCTTATAAGTCCTTATTGAAAAGTCAGAGAGTTCCAGATTCTTACCATATTTTCTGAACTTTGAATTAAGTAGTTTTATCTCGCCGTCAATGTTATCAATACTATTCCCTTTAAAGTTAGATGTCAGTAACATTGTGACGGTAGAAGAAGTATCAAGTTTATCAAAATTCAACTTATACAGATTTGCATCAGCAATGTTCAATGTAAAATCAAATTCCGGCAGTTTATTATTAAAATTAAGTAAACCAAGAAGGTCCAGCTTAATATTTTTGTCGTCAATATTCACACTTCCATCCCAGGTCTTTTCTGTAAAAGAGCCATTAAGGGCTATGTTACGGTATGTATACCTGTTAAATTCAATGCTGTCTATTTTACCAGTAAGAGTTGCGGCGAATTTTTTTAAAGAATAGGCATATCCATCAACATTTGCTTTCATGCTGACATGACCTAAGAGTTCAGATTTACCGGTCAGTTCCCCAAGGTTTATATCACTTCCTGTCAGAAGACCTTTTATTATGTATCTGTCTGCTTCTTCGGGCTTGAGTGATATGTCAGTCCTGATGTTCCCCTCAATGGTTCTGATTTCTCCATAGGTTACAAAATCTGTTAAAAATCCGGTAAAACTCCCATTAAAAGAGATGTTTCCCAGCTTTTTAATTGCTTCAGGTATAATTAGAAATCCTTGCCCTGGCAATTTAATCTTCATGAGATCCTTTGCGTTGGTCCTAAGACTGTTTACCCCTATATGAAGGAATGCGCTTTCTATATTTGGGAGTCCGGAAAAATCAAAGTCACAATCAAGTGATGTAAAATTCCTGTATGAAAGTTTAATATTGCGCCCTCTGAGTTCCGAGATTGTGCCCAGAATCTTACCTGATAACCAGATGGATTCATTTAAACTATCTGCAAAAGGTATAAAATATTGCACATCAGTTGAACTTATAAGTGATTTATCGAGTCGAAGATCAAGTTTTACCTTTTCAGTAAAATTTTTAAATGAGTTTGACGAATCAGCAATCAGTCCAAATTTTGATATATTAAAAATACTGCTGTCACAACTGATGAAGGCCGAACTCAGAATAATGTTCTGCTTCGCTATGATTACCGAGCTGTTCATCTTTCTCACTTTAAATCCACATGATTCTTTAAATTCCAGATTGAAGATGTTGAAAGTAGTTGTATCATTCAGTGTTTTAAAGTCTACAATGGTCCCATTCAGGTCTGACAAGTTCAGGTTATTAAAGTCAATTTTGGTTTTCCCTTTGATACCACTCCTGTTGATAAGAGAAAATCTGGCATTACTGATATCAATCTGATCAATTGCAAATCTACTGCCGGCTTTCTTTGTAGTGTCAGACGGTGCTTTAATCAGGTTGAGATACCAGGTAAGATTCATAAGTCCTGCGGAGTCAGTAATAAGTGCAATAACAGGTTTTATAATACTTACTTTTCCTAACCTGAATGATTTATTTCTAATATCAATGCTCCTTATTCCGACCGTAACCTGCTTAGAATATATGAGAGTATCATTATTTTTGTCTTTAATGATCACGTCGTTGATAGATAAATTATTAAAGAATTTGTACTCGATAGAGCCAAACGATATTGTAGATTTGATTTCACTTGAAAAGTGATTTGTTATCCTTTTTATCAGAAAGGTCTGTACTTTTGCAGTCTGCAATAAAAGATAAAGTACGGTTGGCAGAAATATAATAACCCCGAAAACTATAATAAAATACTTAAGTGATTTTTTAATATTTTTGAGCATTGAAACAAGTTGAAAAATCAAGAATCAAAATTACCTGAAATATATCGAAAAACAAAGTATAGATGGCAGTTACAATCTTGGCAATAGAATCATCATGCGACGATACTTCAGTTGCAATCATCCGGGATGGTTATGTCCTTTCGAATCTTATTGCTAACCAGGATATTCATATGCTGTATGGCGGTGTAGTCCCTGAACTCGCATCCAGGGCTCATCAGGTCAACATAGTTCCCGTAACACATCAGGCTTTGATAAAAGCCGGGATAAATGCTGAAGATATTGATGCTGTTGCTTTTACACGCGGACCAGGACTCCTCGGTTCGCTTCTGGTTGGAACTTCATTTGCTAAAGGATTTGCGCTTTCTCAAGATATTCCTTTAATAGAAGTGAACCATCTCCAGGCACATGTTCTTGCCCATTTTATTCTTGATAAAGATAAGAATAACCGGTTGCCATCTTTCCCTTTCTTATGCCTGCTTGTCTCAGGGGGCCATACACGGATTATTATCATGAAAAGTCAGCTTGAGATGGAGGTTATCGGGAATACAATTGATGATGCTGCAGGCGAGGCTTTTGATAAATGCGGGAAAGTTATGGGTTTTACATACCCGGCAGGCCCTCTGATTGATAAACTGGCCCTTGAAGGAAATATAAATGCTTTCAGGTTCTCAAAACCTCGCATTAAAGATCTGGATTTCAGCTTTAGCGGATTAAAGACAAGCTTTCTCTATTTCCTACGCGACAGGTTAAAAGAAGACCCCGATTTTATAGAAAATAACAAGGCAGATTTGTGCGCTTCTCTTCAGCATACAATAATCAGTATTCTTATAGATAAAGTAGTAAAAGCCTCTCTGCTGACAGGAATAAGCGAGATTGGTATAGCAGGTGGCGTTTCAGCGAATTCCGGCTTAAGGAATGAGATGCAGAGAGAGGCTGAAAAGAGAAACTGGAATCTGTATATTCCTGAATTAAGATTTACTACAGATAATGCTGCAATGATCGGTATCACAGGGTACTATAAATATCTGAGAGGTGAATTTTCAGGTCATGATATTACTCCCCTGGCCAGGTATTAATAATTTTCTTAATTTTTTTTCGTAATTTTGTGACAAATAATATGAGATGGAGGAGTTGCGGATTACGCCAACAAAGAATACACCTGAAATAATTTTAAATCCGGAAGGGATAATTCGTATTAAGGGCCGGTCAATTCATGAAAATGTAACTGATTTTTTTGAACCTGTAGAAGATTGGATTAGCGAATACATAACAGTACCGGCCGATATTACTTGTGTGGATATGAATCTTGAATATTTCAACAGCGCCAGCGCCAAGGTATTTATACATATTTTACAGAAGATCACCTATGTCACTTTAAAGCATAAGAAATTCATATTCAACTGGTATTATGAAGATGGTGACGATGATATTCTGGAAAGGGGAGAGTACTTTGCTTCAATACTTGATGTAAAATTTAATTTTATCAAACTTAAGTGATCCTTATGATTTCTTGTTCCGCTTTTTGGAAGTCTCCTGATAGGCCCTGAGATAAATAAAGGAGACAACAAAAAAGATCATACCGGGGAAGAGTAGCATTATGAAAGCAAAAACAGATGGCTTTTCAAGTCCGGGAATCGGATGGTTCAGTCTGAATATATATCCGTAAATAGTATAAATCAGCACTATAATGGAAACTACAAAACTGGCAATTATTGTTGTCCCATCTAAGATTCTTGTTGTTTTGTAAAACTTTGTGTTTTTAAAGTTGCCATAAGATGTCCGGGCATAAGCAGTAGCTCTTTTTCGGGACCTGTCCTGCCGGTATTTTCTCCAGTCTTCCATTGCTTCCTGGTACACCTGATCGTCAGATTTAATCTTTTCGTGATTCGCGATTAAAAACTCATAGGCTTCGGTTATACTTATAAAAAGGTCTTTGGCATCAGGGGCAGGATTGATATCTGGATGGTAAAGGCGAGCTTTTTTCCTGTAAGCCTTCTTTATCTCATCAATTGTTGAGTTTGTTGGGAGACCAAGTATTTCGTAATAATCTGTAAGTGTCATTTTTTCAACTGATATTACTCCACGATTGCCTCTGACTGAAAAGCCTTTTTAACTCGGATTTGAAGATCAGGTTCTGGTTATTTTCAAGCAAAGGATCGAGGTTAAGGATATCTTCTGCAATATGCCTTACATATTCAATTAATTGTACGTCTTTAACAAGGTCGGCAATCTTCAGGTCAAATGGGATACCGCTCTGAAGTGTACCTTCAATATCGCCCGGGCCTCTTAGCTGAAGATCAGTCTCTGCAATTTCAAAACCATCATTAGTTCTGATCATTACCTCAATTCGTTTTGCAGCTTCTCTTGAAAGTTTATCTGAACTCATCAGGATGCAATATGACTGGTCGGCGCCTCTGCCAACGCGCCCCCTTAACTGGTGTAATTGAGAAAGGCCAAATCGTTCTGCACTTTCAATTATCATTACAGTCGCATTAGGAATGTCTACGCCAACCTCAATAACTGTTGTAGCAATAAGGATATGAGCTACTCCGTCCTTGAAGAGTTTCATAGACATCTCCTTATTCGCCGGTGTCATCTTTCCATGGACAATGCTAATACAGTAAAGAGGAGCAGGGAAGACTCTTGAAATGGTATCCCATCCATCCTCAAGATCTTTATAATCCATTGTTTCAGATTCTTTTATCAGTGGATATACAATATAAACCTGACGATGCCCGGCTATTTGGTTCCTTATAAAGCCAAAAACCTTATTCCTTTCTGAATCAGTAAAATGCATTGTTTTTATAGGAACCCTGCCCGGAGGTAATTCATCAATTACCGAAACATCCAGGTCTCCGTAAAGAGTCATAGCAAGAGTTCTTGGAATGGGAGTTGCAGTCATGACAAGTATATGGGGAGGATTGAGGTTTTTCTGCCATAGTCTTGCCCGTTGGGCAACTCCGAAACGATGTTGTTCATCGATAATTACCAGTCCGAGGTTGGCAAACTGAACATTTTCTTCAAGAAGGGCGTGGGTTCCGATCAGTATATTCAGCGATCTGTCCAGCAGTGATTCCGATATTGATTTACGGGAGGATTTCTTTGAGGAACCAGTAAGCAGACGAATTTTAATATCAATTCCTTCAAGTAATTTAACTATAGTCTGGTAATGCTGGTTTGCAAGGATTTCGGTTGGAGCCATAATACACGCCTGATATCCATTGTCGATGGCAATAAGCATACTCATCAAAGCTACCAGAGTTTTCCCGCTGCCAACATCTCCCTGAAGCAAACGGTTCATTTGTTTTCCTGAGCCAAGATCTTTCCTGATTTCTTTCATTACTCTTTTCTGCGCATCTGTGAGAGTAAATGGTAAGTTGTTATAATAGAAATTATTAAAATTATCGCCAACACTTGAAAAAACAAATCCACTGAATTTAATGTTCCGGTTTGTTTTATATCTTAACAGATTAAGCTGAATATAAAAAAGTTCTTCGAATTTCAGCCGGTATCTTGCCTTTTCAAGCTCATCAGGATTAGCCGGGAAATGAATCTTATGAAGCGCCTCATGAATTTCCATGAGTTTATAATGGGAAACAAGATAAAGAGGCAGTGATTCAGGCAATCTTATCTTAATCTGTTTCAACATATTGCCTATCAGCTTACTAATTGTCCTGGATGAAACAAACTGATTTTTAAGCTTCTCCGTGGTACTATATTGTGCCTGGAGAGCCGAATTAAGTCTCTCTGCCATCTTATCGGCAGCTTCAATTTCAGGATGGACAATATTAATGATACCGTTAAAAACACTTGGTTTCCAAAACACAATGAATTCAACTCCCGGACTAAAACTTCCGGTGATCCATTTGCCTCCTTTGAACCATACGAGTTTCAATGTTCCGGTATCATCCTGGAAATCAGCAACAAGCCTTTTAGCTGTGCCATGTCCTTCTGTAGAATAACCTTTAATAGTACCTCTTATCTGAACAAATGGAAGGTCAGGATCAAGTTCAGAAATCTTATAAAACCTGGTTCTGTCAATATATTTGTATGGAAAATAATACAGCAGATCACGGAATGTAAAAATGCTCAACTCTTTATTAAGCAATTCCGCCCTTTTGGGGCCGACTCCCTGTAGATAGGTAATGTCGGTATCAAGAAACTCCGGTAAACTCATTACTGAAAAAAGTAATTCAAAATATATCCGAAAATACGTATTTTTGAAAAGCTGTCCTAATTATAATTTCATTACCGAGATGATTTTTTTCCGAATAGTCAAATATCTGAAATACATTCTACTATCGCACCACAGGAGGGGACATGGAATTCATAGTCCATTTGTTTTTGATCTTGTGTCAAGGGTATTCAGGAATAAAATTGATCCTGATATTGTCTTTACTGTTGAACAAGCCCGAAAGAAATTGATCTCTGACAAGCGAACTATATTTGTTAAGGATCTTGGTTCACGATCAGAATTATTGAAAACAAACCTTAAAAAAGTGTCAGATATAGCAAGAAGGTCACCGGTTCCCCTGAAATATGGCGTCCTATTGTCAAATATGGCTGCTGAGTTCGGTAAACCACTGATAATTGAGTTGGGAACTTCTTTTGGGATAAGTACAATGTACATGGCTGCATCCAGAGAAGATGTAACAGTTTCTACAATAGAGGGTTGTCCTGAAATAGCAGAAATTGCAAAACAAAATTTCATTGAAGCTGGTCTTAAAAATATTACAGCCTTAGTAGGTGCATTTGACAATATTCTTCCTGGTTATGCAATTAATGGCGTTAAGCCGGGAATGGTCTTTATTGACGGGAATCACCGGAAAGAGCCGGTACTGAAATATTTCAACGAAATGGCTGAACTCTCTGATAGCAAAACAGTTATTATAATTGATGATATTAACTATTCAAGAGAGATGGCAGAGGCCTGGAACGAAATTAAACTTCATGAAAAGGTCTCTGTCAGTATTGATATATTCAGGATGGGAATTCTATTTTTCAGGGAGGGAATAAATCATAATGACTATATAATCAGATATTAATAAAAATTAAGTATTTAAAATTTATTATTTGACATATTTAATCTAATTTCGGAAATTCAAAATTAAATCGTATGGAGAAAGTAATTGAGATTCACGATATTGTTAAGAATTATCAGGTAGGATCAGTGATCGTGAGAGCTTTGCGTTCAGTAAGCATTAATATTGAGAGGAATGAATACGTGGCAATCATGGGACCATCGGGTTCAGGGAAATCTACTCTGATGAACCTTCTTGGATGTCTGGATACTCCATCCAGCGGAAGTTACATTCTTAATGGTACTGATGTGAGTAAAATGGAAGATGATTATCTCGCAGAAATCCGGAATAAGGAGATTGGATTTGTTTTTCAGACATTTAACCTGCTTCCAAGATATTCTGCACTCGAGAATGTTACTTTACCATTAATATACGCCGGGGTACCTAAAGTTGACAGGGAAAAAGTTGCAGTTGAAACCCTTGAACAGGTAGGCCTTGCAGACAGGATGACTCATAAGCCAAATGAATTGTCAGGAGGACAACGTCAGCGCGTTGCAATTGCCAGAGCCCTTGTAAACAAACCGTCAATTATACTTGCAGATGAGCCCACAGGTAACCTCGATAGCAAAACTTCAATCGATATTATGGGGTTGCTGGATGCAATTCATAAAAAAGGGAATACCGTAATTGTGGTTACTCATGAAGAGGATATAGCCAAACATGCTGCCCGAATAATAAGGTTATTTGACGGGGAGATTGCCCAGGACTATAGGAACGAAAACTATAAAAAGGCTTAAAGTAATTTTCCCGGATTATATTATTTCTTGTTTTCACTTTTTCCTTATTCTTGATTTCACTTTTGTCTTTTTCCTTTTGTCTTTTGTCTTGATTAAACCTTTTTCCTTTGTACTTTTTACTTTATTATGAAGATCTATACCCTTACAGGAGACGATGGTACAACTTCATTGTCGGGAGGCAGGAGGGTTCCAAAACATTCAATACGTGTTGAAGCATATGGTTCAGTTGATGAGCTTATTGCATGGATTGGTCTTTTAAGGGATTACAAAGAAAATCAACACCGCAAAGAGCTTCTGATTTATATACAGAGCCAGCTTATGAAATGTGCTGCTGCACTTGCGTATGACAGCCAAAACTCTGATAGTAGAAGGATATTGCCTGATACTGACTGCATATCAGTTATTGAAAAAGAAATTGACATGATGGAAGAAACACTTCCTAAATTGAACAATTTCATTCTTCCGGGAGGAAATATTCTCGTATCACATTGTCATATAGCCAGATGTGTATGCCGTAGGGCAGAAAGGGCAATTTCAAGGCTAAATAAAACTGAAGAATCGCCTGAAATTGTGAATAAATTTCTTAACCGTCTTTCAGATTTTCTGTTCGTATTGTCAAGAAAATTAGCCTTAGAGCTTGATATTGAAGAGATTAAGTGGACAGTTTGAGATGTTAAAAAACTTAAAATGGGTATTGCTTTTTAAGTAAAATATTATATATATTTGCAAACTTTGTTTAAAGCTTAACTTAATCAGGAAAATATGTATTGGACACTTGAATTAGCATCAAAACTTGAGGATGCTCCATGGCCTGCCACTAAGGATGAGCTTATTGATTTCGCCATCAGGTCGGGTGCCCCAATGGAAGTTATAGAAAATCTGCAGGAGATTGAGGATGAAGGCGATATTTACGAAAGTATCGAAGATATCTGGCCAGATTATCCCAGTAAGGACGACTTCTTTTTTAATGAAGATGAATACTAAAAAAGAGGCTGATTCTCATTTTATCAGCCTCTTTTTTATTTGTTAAAAATGTCTTGCTTTTTCCTCGAGATTCTGGCGCATGTTGTTTGTTATAGTCTTCTTTTTTATTTGTTAAAAATGTCTTGCTTTTTCCTGGGTCTCAGATTATCAAACCATTTAAATCCTTCAAGCCTTACGGGGTCGGCCGGAAGAGGCGGGTCAATAAAGCCGTCAGGATTATCATGCTCATAAATCTCTGATACTTTCCCCTTATCAATCAGAACCTCAATATTTGCGCATTTCGACTGGTTCCTCCCAGTGACAAATTCTCCATCAAGCAGATAATAAAGTGATTCCCCATTACCTTTAATATTTATCTTATACAGTTCATTGTTTTTGAAATACCCTGTAAGTGACCGGCCTTTTATCTGGTTAAATCTTATCGTATCTACCTGACTTACAATGAAAGCAGCATTGTATAATTCCAAACGATCAGTCTTTTGGTTTTTTGTAAATACTGCCATTGAGTCGGAGGTAAGCTGGTTTTCTTCCGACCAGATCACCGGGGAGGTATAGAGTCTGATTACTGAATCCTGAAAAGAATATGAGAGTGAATCGCACTTTGCCTGAAGATCTTTGCTGAATATACGGCAATTGTGGTACGCCCTCATCAGCCTGTAACCTTTTAGTGATGTATCAGCCACTGTAATTGAACTGATAGTATCACCATGAACGAATAATGAGTCTTGTTTTGAAATCTGAATAAACACTGCCCTGTCAGTGACTAAAAATTTTTCAGGCTGTTTATAATACCAGGCATAATTACCCTCAATAGCCAAATGGTTTACAGTGTCTTCAATGACCACGTTCCTGAATGATTCTCCATATCCTGTACTATCATTAAAAAATAAGGAATCGCCATGAATGATCTGCTTCCGATTGTCTATCACTGCGTTTTTCCAGACTGAAGTAACCTTTTTTTTAGTGTCGTACCATCCTTTCTCGCAATAAAGATATAAGCTATCGCCATTTAATTCAGTAGGACCGGTAAAATATGCAATTTTGGATAAGGTATTGTAATCCATTGTATCGGCAGTCATTACGTAATCAGGATTTACTATTTTTACGCTATCCTTAAAATGAAACAGATTATCTTTCACCTTATATACACCGATAATGCTTGTAAGAGTGTTTTTATCGTTTATAATCCTGCCTCTGTCGTTGTACCGCGCAATTCTGTTTGCCACATCGTAATTAAGTGAATCGGTGTACAAGTGAGTATCTTTATCAATCAGTTGAACATTGCCTTTGACAAAAGCTAACTGACTTTTCCCATCATAAAAAAGGTAATCACCAAAAAGATTCAGAGTATCTCCTTGTTCGATATGTACTTTACTGTAAGCTTTCACCTGATTTTTATCAGGATAATAATGTGCACTATCGCACCACATCATAATTTCATTATCCTTAAGTTGAACATTCCCCTTCAGGTAGTGAATATCCTTCCCTGTTAGCGGATCTCTCAGGATAAGATCTTCATCAGCATTTTTCAGTTCTATTTTTTTCTTTGAAGTTTGCTTAATTGTCGAATCCTGAGATTGAAGTGAAGGAACAAAAAACAGTAATATCATAACATAGAACAAATGTCTGATAGAAATCTTATTGATCAGCCGACTCAGGTGTTTTATTTCAGCCATCCTTTTTGCAAAAAGTCACAACCTTTGAATTCCTCGCTTATTTTTATG
>Ga0209746_1000971_pt1 | contig 14064 bp, 11 predicted proteins | sample BarGraNGADG00211_3_FD_184496 | JGI IMG/M metagenome (GOLD analysis project Ga0209746, IMG submission 184496) | Arctic peat soil microbial communities from Barrow, Alaska - Barrow Graham LP Ref core NGADG0011-211 (SPAdes) (version 2) | ecosystem: Environmental > Terrestrial > Soil > Wetlands >... | reverse complement strand
CAGTAAAAACAAGCCTTTCAGAAGATTCCCTTAACTAAACGACATTGATACTTAATTAATAAAACGATGGAACTTAAATTCAGAACAATACCGGAAAAAAGTGATATAAAAAGAGTAATGGATATAGTTGAATCAACAAAATTCTTCTATGACCATGAGGTTGAAATTGCAGCTGAACTGGTCGCTGAACGGCTAAGTCATGGTGAGTCAACCGGATACTATTTCGTCTTTGCAGAGGTTGATGGAGTTACTGCAGCTTACGCCTGTTATGGTCCGATCATCATGTCCAAAACATGTTATGATCTCTACTGGATCGCTACACATAACGATTACCGCGGGAAGGGTATTGGTAAAAAACTTCTTGAGGAGACATGTAGTAAGGCAAGAAACATGGGATGTAAGATATTGATTGCAGAAACATCGGGACTGGAGCATTATGCACCAACAAGAGCATTCTACATCAGCAATAAATTCAATCTGGAAGCCACATTGAAGGACTTTTATACCGAAGGAGACGATAAGCTTTTCTATACCAAAAGAATAGGTTAGTTACTCGTTGCTTATTACTAGTTGCCGGTTCTAATTCAATTTAGACTCAGCAACGAGCAACACTTATTAGTTTAATTTGCTATCTCCACTTTTACTGTTGCAGCCTTCAAACCTTTTGATTCTGCTTTAACTGTAAATGGACCGGTTGCCCCTTTTTCTGCAGCTACAATTACCAGACACAAACCATTAAAAGCCTTTTTTGACTTAGACTGAAATGACTCATGACTGGTAGCATCACCATTATCAGTTGCAATGATTCTTCCTTGTCCTTCAATACTGAAATTGAGCTGATTGTTGCTTCCTGGAACGAGAAGTTTATTTTTATCTTCAATCCTTACAGTGATATAGATGAGATCTGTACCGTCAGGATGAACCGCAGCTCTGTCGGCAGCCAATGATAGGACAGATGCTTTTTCAGTTGTACGTACCACGTCCTCTGCCCACTTAACTCCGTTTTTATAAGCAATTACTTTAAGTTCACCTGGTTGATAAACAACTTCTTCCCACTTAAGACGATATTCAAATTCCCCTTTTTTCTTTTTACCCAGCGATTTGCCATTCAAAAACAATTCAGCCTCATCGCCCGATGTATAAACATGTACAGGAGTAACCAGCCCTTTTCTTTCCGGCCAGTTCCAGTGTGGAAGAATATGAGCCATCGGAAGTTCAGGTCTCCACCTGGACTGGTACAGGTAGAAACGATCTTTTTTAAATCCTGCAAGATCTATTATTCCAAAATAACTGCTTCGGGATGGAACCTCTTTCACCCCTTGTTTCTCAAGCATTTTAAGCGTTTCCTTGTAACCCCATGAATCTGGTTTAAGTCCGGTCATATCGCCGGAATATGGAGTAGGCTCACCTATATAATCAAAGCCTGTCCATACAAATTCGCCCATGGCAGCCGGATATTTATCGAGCATTGTCCATTGCTGATCTGGTGTGGTCGCCCAGCCGGGATAAGCAATATCATACGATGTTATCTGGAATATCCCTTTACCCGGGAGATTATTGTTCAGGTCACCCTGGACTGCCGGGAAAAAGTACTCACCTCTTGAACTGACAGTGGACGCAGACTCACTGGAATAAAACGGCAGGTTTGCATTGTCTTTTAATGCAAAAAACTTCGCATAATTTGATAAATTATAATTTATACCGAATATGTCGAGTGTTTTCTGAAAACCATTGGTGCCTGAACCGCCATCGTTGCAACCGGATGTTACCGGACGGGTAATATCTTCCGATTTAACAATTGCACTGAGAGCTGACGCAAGGTAAGGATTTCTTTGATCCGGAACTTCGTTACCAATACTCCACATGAACACCGAAGGATGATTCCTGTCGCGGCGTACCATAGCTTTCAAATCTTCTGTATGCCAGGCATTGAATATAAGATTATAATCTTTCGGTTTCTTGCGAATTCTCCATGTGTCAAAAGCTTCAACCATGATGAGTAATCCCATTTTATCACACAGATCAACCAGTTCAGGAGCAGGAGGGTTGTGACTTGTCCTGATGGCATTGCAGCCCATTTCCCTTAGAATTTCAAGCTGGCGTGCAGCCGCACGAGTATTGAAAGCTGCGCCAAGAGCTCCCAGGTCATGATGGTTGCAGACACCATTGATTTCAACTCTCCTGCCGTTAAGCAAAAAACCATCGCGTGCTGTAAAGTTCAAAGTTCTGAAGCCGAAATTAGTTTCATATCTGTCAGTTACAGTTGTTCCCTGCATCACAATGACAGCCACACGGTAAAGTTCCGGTTTATTTATATCCCAGAGAATCGGTTCCTTAACCGGAATATCAAACCTGAAGTCATGATTTTTCATCCCAGGTATCATAGCTGTAACAACAACGGACTCTGTAACAGGGGTAGCTGATGGTTCAAATTTATCATTCAGTTTATAAACAAGAGCTTTTATGGTAACAGGTACCGGATAATTAAAATGACTTTCAACTTCAGCCTGAACACTCAGGATTCCTCTTTCTTTCTTAATCTCAGGAGTAGTGCAAAAGACACCATTATTTGTAATATTTAACTGTGAAGTTTTCACCAGCCAGACATTCCGGTAGAGACCTGCCCCCGGATACCATCTGGAATCCCAGTTCTTTGTGTCGAGTCTGACAGCAATAATATTCTCCTTCCCCGTAATAATATAAGGGGTAAGATCGAGACGAAAAGAAGTGTAGCCATAAGGCCATTCACCTACATACTTTCCGTTAAGCCATATTTTCGCATTAGCCATTGCACCATCGAAATCGACATAGATGCGTTTTTCTTTATCATTGTCATTGACTGAAAAATGTTTCCTGTACCATCCTATTCCTTTCCATGGCAATAGTCCGGTATTGTTCTCCAGGGTATCACTAAAGGGACCCTCAATAGCCCAGTCGTGTGGAAGATCCAATGAACGCCAGTTATTGTCGTTGACTGTGGGGAGCTGAAGGTTTTCAGGCTCCTTGTCGGTGGTAACAGCGTCATTGGAGGCATTAAAATATTTTACAAATTTCCAACCCTGGTTGAATGATTCGCGAGACCGGGGTGACTCCTGTGCCAGCAAAGCGTTACTTATACAGATTGTTATAACAATCACTAAAAATGTAAAGATTGATCTTCTTCTCATATTAAGCTTTTATTAATTTTCCTCTAAAGTAGTTAAATCCAAAATGCAAAATGCAAAATCTTTTTCCTTTCTCCTTTCTCCTTTCTCCTTTCTCCTTGTTTTTACTTTTATCTTTTTACTTTTGTCTTTTGTCTTAATTCACCGGTTTGCGGCTTGCGGCTTGCGGCATTACTTTTGTCTTTTATCTTTTATATTTAATCTCCACATCAATGAATAGATATTCTGGCATTATAATGGTATTACTTTTCAGTAGATTATGTTTATTTCAGGTTAAGGCTCAATATCAACCACCAGCCGATAAGATATTTACCCGTCAGGACACATTACGTGGATCTATAACCCCGGAAAGAGCCTGGTGGGACATTACTTACTATCACCTTGATATTGCAGTTAATCCTGCTGATAGTACAATAAACGGATCAAACACAGTAACATACAGAGTCGTTAAGCCAGCCGGTCTCATGCAGATCGACCTTCAGGAACCACTGATACTCACAAAAGCTGTTCAGAATAATATTGATCTTAATTTTACAAGAGAGCGAAATGTATATTGGATTAAACTTGCTGAGGAACAGGAGCCGGGAAAGGTCTATTCAGTAATTCTGACTTATGGAGGAAAACCTAAAGTATCAATAAAACCTCCATGGAGTGGTGGCATTACATGGAAAAAGGATAAAAATGGTCTTCCTTTTGTTGCTTCTTCATGCCAGGGTGATGGCGCTAGCCTGTGGTGGCCATGTAAAGACCACATGTATGATGAACCAGATAGTATGCTTATAAGTGTAAATGTGCCGGGAAACCTGATGGATGTATCAAACGGACATTTGAGGAGTGTTGTAAAACAGAAAAATAAAACAAAGACATATAACTGGTTTGTTGCAAACCCTATTAACAATTATGGCGTAAATATCAATATTGCAGATTTTGTACACTTCTCCGAAATCTATAATGGAGAGAAAGGACCGCTTGATTGTGATTATTATGTCCTGAAGGAAGACCTTGAGAAAGCAAAGATTCAATTTAAGCAGGTGCCGCTGATGCTTGCTGCTTTTGAACATTGGTTCGGTCCATATCCGTTTTATGAAGACGGATACAAACTTGTGGAGGCTCCTTACCTCGGGATGGAACATCAGAGCTCTGTGACTTATGGGAATGGATTTAAGAATGGTTACCGGGGGACCGACCTGAGCAAGTCGGGATGGGGTTTAAAATTTGATTTTATCATAATACATGAATCGGCCCACGAGTGGTTTGCAAATAGTATAACCTACGAAGATATTGCCGACATGTGGGTACATGAGAGCTTCGGCAATTATGCCGAGAATCTCTATGTTGAGTATTATTTTGGCAAAGAAGCCGGTAGCGAGTATGTTCTGGGTACCCGTGCCAACATTCTGAATGACATACCAATAATTGGTATCTATAATGTCAATCATGAAGGATCGCATGATATGTATTATAAGGGAGGCAATATGCTTCATACACTCCGCCAGATAGTTAATGATGATGAGAAATGGAGAGGAATACTTCGTGGCCTAAATAAGGATTTTTATCACCAGGTTGTAATGGGGTCACAGATAGAGAGTTACTTAAGTGAGAAGACAGGTATTAATCTTAAACCTGTTTTTGACCAGTATCTGAGAGATATAAGAATACCTGTTTTTGAATATTTTGTAAAAGAAAATAATCTGACCTTCAGGTGGAACAACTGTGTGCCGGGATTTGATATGCCGCTTAAAATTTATGTATCTGGAAAAGAGAAATCAATCAATCCAAAAACCGGATTCACAACAATTAAAGTTGATATTGATAATGCAATTATTAAGGTCGACCCAGGGTATTATGTTGCAAATCTTAATATTACAGGAAAATAAAGAAGTCAATATGAAAATAGTAAAGTGCAAAAGTCAAAAGTCAAAAGTCAAAAGTCAAAAGTCAAAATGTAAAATACTAACAACATAGATAGAAGACACAGAATTGGCTAAGGAATAACTTTGCGAACTTTGATAAACTTTGCTTACTTTGCGGTTAATGGATTTCATCTTTAAACAGACTTATATGATTAGATTATTCTTCACACTTTTAATATCACTGATTTGCGTCAGTATTGGCGCCCAGGATATTTCCCAGTGGCGCGGACCAAACCGCGATGGCATTTATACAGAAGCAGGATTACTGAAAAAATGGCCGGAAGCCGGACCTAAACTTTTATGGCAGTTTGATGGCCTTGGTGAGGGTTTTACATCTGCAGCCGTAACAACCAAAGGTGTATTTACAACCGGTATGATCAATAATATTGGTAATATTTTTGCCTTGGATCCTAAGGGCAAGCTACTTTGGAAAAAAGAATATGGTCCGGAATGGACAGACAGTCATAATGGTGTAAGATCAACTCCGCTTGTTGTAAAGGATAAACTTTATTTTCTGAGTGCTTTTGGCAAACTTTTTTGCATGAATTGCTCCGACGGACAAACAGTATGGACTATAGATCTGGTTAAACAATATGGTGCTGAAAATATCCAGTGGGGGATAACCGAAAACCTGCTTTTTGATGGAAATATCCTGTATTGCACACCTGGGGGCACTCGTGCTGCAATGGTAGCTCTCGATATGAATTCCGGTAAGGAGATATGGAAAAGTAAGTCCAATGGCGAAAAATCCGCTTACTGCTCTCCAATGTTGGTTAAGCTTCAGAATAAAAAAATAATTGTAACAATAATGCAAAATTCAATTTGTGGTTTTGATGCAACAACAGGAAATCAGTTATGGAAATCCGAGTTTAGAATGGACCCTGATGTTCACCCGAATACACCTGTTTATATTAACAGTTATCTGTATTGTGGAAGTGGATATGGATTGGGGAGTGTTATGCTTAAACTTGCTGTTGATGGTAACAGCGTTTCCGAAGTCTGGAAGAATGCTTCCTGTGATCCAAAGATAGGAGGGGTAGTTGTTGTAAATGGCAGAATTTATGGCACAGGTGATAAGTACAGAAAGTTTTGGTGTCTCGACTGGCAAACAGGGAAAGAACTGTATTCAACGAGAGATCTATCACCGGCAAATATCATTGCTGATGATGGATTATTATATGTTTACAGCGAATCAGGTAAAGTTAACCTGGTTGAGCCCAAAGCTGATAAGTTTAATGTAATAAGCTCATTTTCTGTTCCTTCAGGAGCAGGGCCTCACTGGGCTCACCTCGTTATAAAGGATAAAAAACTTTATGTGCGTCATGGAACTTCGCTAATGGTTTATGATATAACGGGTAGTTAGATCTAAAGTTTATCATAGAGTAACGAAAAGTGAAAATGTGAGAATTAAGGTTTTACCATTATCGGCTTTCCGAATCCAATCTTTTCAAGTGGTTTCAATTGGGTTGTGGCATCACCAACAATCACATAATACATTTTATCGGGGACGATATATTTATCTGTGATCGCCTTATGCTCTTGAATAGTCATATTCTTAATTACGTTTTCTTCCTCCCTGATATAATCATCAGGAAGCCCGTATTTAGACATTGTGGAGAGCATTCCAACTAATGATCCGTTTGTCTCAAATCGTAAAGCATTCGAAAGGATCATACAGTTTTTAATAAACTGCAGGTCCTTTTCGTCAACACCATTGCGGTATTTCTCCATCTCATCCTTTATTATTTTTACCGATTCGAAAGTTGCATCTGATCTCACACTGGTAGCAGCAACGAATGGCGCTTTAACCTTCATTTCCTGAAAATAGCTGGAAGCTCCGTAGGTAAACCCTTTCTCTTCGCGAAGGATCTGATTCAGGATACTTGTGAATGCACCGCCTATTCTGTAGTTAACGAAGTCTGCTTTTACATAATCAGGATCGTTTCTTGACAAGGCAAGATATCCTATGTATATTACTGACTGTCGGGAGCCCGGGATATCAACAAAATAGATCTTAGATTTATCAGGATTTGGCGGAATAGGATAAGAATTCAATTTGACTTCTTTTGATTTCCATTCAGTTTCCAAATGTTTCAAGGCCTCGAGAACCTGCTCTTTTGACACATTACCTGCCACCAGTATTTTAGTAATATCCGGTGAAAAGTTTGTGTCGTAATAATTCTTTAAATCACTCATTGAAATTTTACCTATTGATTCTTTTGTTCCCCTGGTGTTATAACCAAAGATATGATCAGCGCCATACAGTAATTTGTTGAATAACATGCTGGCTACACTTCGTGGCTGTGCTTCTGCCTGAATGATACTGTTCTTAGTCCGGTTTTTTGCCATAGCAAACTCAGCAGTGTCCCATCGTGGTTCAAGGATGATCTCTTTCAGGAGTCCTGCTGTTTTATAAAAATTCCGTGAAAGAGAGCTTGCATTTATTGTCATCTCTTCGCGTCCGGCAGACATATTAATATTTGACCCTAGCAGTTCTGTCTGTTCCTCCAATTCTTCCGGCGTCAGGTTTTTTGTTCCCTGGGGAAGTACACTTGCAACCATACCTGCGACTCCCGGAAGGTTAGTTTTATCCTGAAGAACCCCTCCATCGAGTACCAGACTTAACTCTACCAGAGGCAATTCCTTATTCTGAATTCCAAAAACACGGATCCCATTTGCTAAAGTGGCTTTCCATATTGAAGGCTCAGTAACCTCAGGAGCTTTTCCTGCAGGAGGTTCAAATGTTCTGTTGATTGTGGAGGGAGATTTCATAATTTTATCAACACCTGCACTGGCAATCTCAACCTGACTGGCTTCACTAATATTCTCTTCTTTAACACCAGCAGGGACTGAGTTTTCTGCAATCATTCCGGCCTTACCCTTTGGCACGAAACTGGTGACAATATGAGGCTTATTTTTAATGTATTTGTCATAAACCATTTTGACATCATTAAGTGTAACAGCCTTGATGTTTTCAATATCTTTTTCAATATATCCCGGATCGTTGAGGAATGTGTTATAAAAGGCTAGTTGTATAGATTTACCGAAAACACTGGTAATTCCCTCATAAAAGTTTTTTTCGCTTGAAGCCTTTACTCTCTCAATATCTTTTTCTGTGATTCCTTCAGTTTCGAAACGGCTAAAAGCTTCAAAAACTGCATCCTCAATTTCTTTCAGCGTTTTGCCTTCATTTGCTCTTATTGATATTGTAAATTCCCCTGCCAGTTCGCCTGAATTATTGTTCGCAGAAGTTTTGGAAGTAAGCTGTTTTTCTTTAACCAGAACTTTATATAAAGGTGCTTTCTTTCCATCAGCAAGTATTTTCGCGAGGAAATCAAGGGCATAGGCATCTTTCTGATAGGACTGCGAAACCGGCCATACAAGATTGATCTCAGGTACATTTGCAAAATTATCTTCGTGATACAATTTTATGGTTTTATCCAGAGTCGGTATCTGAGCGGTACGGGTGGCTACTTCGCCATGTGCTTTTATTTCTCCGAAATATTTGTTTATCATCACCTTAATTGAATCAGGATTGAAATCCCCGGCAAGTACCAGGGTTGCATTATTTGGTCCGTAGAAATGTGCATAATATGACTTTACATCATCGAGTGTGGCATTTTTAAGATCAGCCATTTCGCCGATCACTTCCCAGTTGTAGGGATGGTTTGATGGATAAAGGTTTTTACTTATGACATAATCCGTAAAACCGTAGGGTGAATTATCCTCACCCTGTCTTTTCTCATTTGATACAACATTCTGCTGAACAGCAAGTGTATGCTGAGTGATGGAATTAATAAAAAACCCCATTCTGTCGGACTCAAGCCATAAAACTTTTTCAAGGGCGTTTTTTGGGAACATCTCATAATAGGTTGTTATATCACGTGTGGTAAACCCATTATTGGAACCACCGACCCCTTCAATAATTTTATCAAATGTGCCACTGGGAACATTCTCCGAACCTCCGAAAAGGAGATGTTCAAAAAGGTGGGCAAAACCGGTCTTCCCAGGCACTTCTCTGCTGGAACCGACGTGATACATAATAGCATAAGAAATTATCGGATCCGAATGATCGGTATGCAGTATTACCTGAAGGCCATTTGGCATTATGTATTTCTCATAGTTTATTTTCAGTGAATCTGTCTGTGGAGCCTTGGTACATGTAGTGCTGACCATAATCAGGGTAAGAATACCAAAGATCTTGAATAGTCTGCGGATCTTTTTCATTTTTATAATTTTAGGTTAAATATAATTTTAATGACTTATTATAGGTCGATTTGAACAGTTAAATGAACTGAGTGGATATATTCAAAATTAAACAAATTTTACATCTAAAAGTTTTCCTGGAAACTATTCAGATACTATTCTGTGTATATTTCCTGAGGATTAATTTTCATTACCTATTCAAATAAGAAAGAAACAAGCTTATTTCTGTTTTGTATTGAGTTTGTGTTTGCTTCTGCTACTAAGTATATGAAAATTGCAATTATCGGAACAGGTATTGTAGGCAAGACCATAACAACCAAACTGTTGGAACTGAATCATTGCTTCCGATATGGTTAAGAGTGATGGGAGTAACAAAAAATGGCACTTTTAATTTTAAGCTTGTACGGTAATATTTCATTAAATCATAATAAAATAAAATATTTAATGAATTCTGTTTAAGCTTCTCCTGAGTTAAGAATGATTTCTAAAAATTCAAGCAGGATTCAATACGCCTAAACATAAAAACTAAGATTCTGATTTAAAATAATTTATTTCCCCATGTCATAGTAAAACCTTTCATGAATGATCTGGTCGCCTTTCCATTTCTGTACAGCTACCTCTTCCATTTTGTTTCGTTTTCCATCCTTCATAGTAACATCCATCCATGATTCAACCATTGTTGTTGCCTCTTTCTCGTTAGAAGTGATAGCTTTTACACCGCTTCCGTGAACATCTTTGATCATGTTCATGAATTCTATCTCGAATTTCCGATTTGCGTCTTTTCCTTTACGGGATTCCCCTGAGGCTTCTACCATCTCAACATCTTTATGATAGTATTTTTCAAATGCTTCAAGCATTTTTCCCTGTGCCGACATATCGTATATGTCTTTTACTTTGTCATAGTAACTCATATTATATAGGATTAGTTATTTTACAGGAAACAATTTAATATGAAGAAAGTTTAAAAATCGATAGACTTTTCCTTACAGTTAATATATTAATATGTTACAGTGTTTCTTTTCCTCTTTTGCATTTTATTTTCTATTCTTTCCTGCGTTACCGAGCCATAACAAAGCATCAATAACTAATTTATCCTGGATTTCATTATTTATTGTAAAAATAGGAGAAAAACGGGAAAGTCCTCACAGACTTTCTATATTTACACCCTGCCTTCCTGATCAATACATCTTTAATAATATATGATTTTTTAGTTATACGTTTAGCATCCTTTCTGAGATCAGTACAGGTAAAATCTAATAACAACCAAGCCAAAACTCCATGTTTCATACGATAATAACTCTGGCTTTTATTATTCCCAATATTTACGTGTTCCTGCGCGTATGGCAGCTTTTTATCAATAATGGTTACAAAGTACATTATACTTTGATATATATTCTCTTAGCCTCGATTTATCCTGTCAGTAATCTCTTTTCTGAAAGTGATTCAGGCTTTATGGCAAACTTTCTGATAGCTGCAGCCAATTACATTCTGCCATTTTACCTGTACCTGTTTCTTTTCGTCCTGGTCTTCGATATTTTCCTGCTTATTAACCGCCTTTTTAAAATAATTCCTGCTGAAAAATTAAAGAATAGCCGATTTAAAATTTCAGGTTTATCAATGATTTTAATTCTTTCAATAGTAGTGGTTGTTGCCGGAATTTTAAACTTTAATATAATCAGGACTTCAGAGTACAAGATTGATATTCCTGCCAAATCATCCGCGATAAGTCATCTGAAAATAGCATTCGTCGCTGACTTTCATCTTAAGAAGGGAACAAATATCAATTTTGTAGTGAGGTTTGCCAAAAAAATAGAAATGATCAATCCCGATCTTATGATCTTTGGTGGTGACATAGTTGAAGGAGACAGGGAGGATGAAAACCTGGTTCCGTTCGAGCAGGTTCTTGCAGGAATAAAAGCCAAATATGGGGTTTTTGCGGTCCTTGGGAATCATGAGCATTATGCAGGATGGGATAAAGGGAGTTTTTTTGATAAAGCCGGCATGAAAGTTTTAAGTGATACAAATGTTGTTTTAGCTAATTCATTTAACCTTCTCGGGAGGAGCGACAGCCATATAATAACAAGAAAACAAATAGGAGAACTGTTAAAATCTGTAAAAGACTCATTCCCGGTTATACTGATCGATCATCGCCCTACAGAAATCGATCAGGTTAGCAGGACAGTTGTTGATGTTCAGTTATCGGGACACACACATAACGGACAACTGTTCCCCATCAATCTTATTACAAGGCAGGTATATAAGCTAAGCTGGGGCTATAAAAAAATAGGGAATACACATTTTTTCGTCACTAGCGGGATTCGTTTATGGGGACCACCTGTGCGCACAACCGGTAAATCTGAGATAATGGTGATTGATGTAAGTTTTACCCGAAAATGATCTGATATTTTTCGTTTCACGTTTTTCGTTTCGCGTTTTTAATTATTCTGTACTCGATTCTCCCGGTTAATTCCTGTCTGTAATTTACTAAATTCGTTTATTTTTGATACTTAATTGAAATATTTTTTACAATGAACCAGGAAAAAGTAATTGTTGGATTCATAGGCTCAGGAGGTATCGCTCGCTCTCATGCATATTCACTCAATTCATTGCAATATTTTTATAACGATTCCCCGGAAATTAGCCTGGAGTCAGTTTGCTCGGCCACAGATGAGAGCAGAAACTCTTTTGCCAAACGTTTTGGATTCATCAGATCATCTGATTTACAGGACTTTGTTGGAGATAATAAGATTAACACTGTCTTTATTCTAAGCCCCAATAAAGTACACAATGAACACTTGAAAGCAGTTCTTGGAATGAGTGGATTGAAGCGGATATATCTTGAAAAGCCTGTGTGTTCAACTCTTGAGGAAGAGAAAGCAATTGCCGGATTAATTCAAAAACATTCAGGGATAAAAATTCAGGTTGGTTTTCAATTCCTTTTTTCGGCAACGATAAGGGAGATGTTAGGTCTCTGGAAATCAGGGAAACTAGGTAACCCAATTCATTTCGATCTGAAATATTATCATAGTGATTATCTCCGCAAAGAGTACCGTGACAAACGTGCATCGCGTTTGACATCTGCACCTGATGGCGGCGCTATGGCCGACCTTGGTTCTCATTCCTTGAGCCTGTTGATTGCTTTTCTGGGTAACCACCTTAAGATCACAGGTGCTTTACAGGGTGGCTACTTCGATGATGTAAGACAAGATTCAGATCTTTTTAGTCTGATTTCTGTTTATGATAATACTTCAGGTGCTGTCGGGACACTTTCTGCAAGTCGTATCAGTTCAGGAACAGGCGATCATTTCTCAGTTGATATTTATGCTCAGGAAGGTTCATTACGGTACTCTTCTCAGTCCCCCGACTGTTTCGAGTATTATACGGAGGAGTCTGGTATGTGGAACAAACGTGTTATAGGAAGCAGTTATAAACCAGTAAGCAGTTTCCCTTCTGCACATGTACCGCCCGGGTGGCTAAGGTCTATGATCCATGCCCATTATGTTTTTCTTACGGGTAATGACCATAATGAGTTTGTACCTGATATTGAACACGGGCTGGCAGTTCAGAGATTGGTGACTCAGACGGCAGAACACCTTAAAACATTCAGGGAATCGACAAAAAAAGGTTAACCAAGCTTCGTTCTACTTTTCTTCTTGTTTTCACTTTTTACCCCCCAACCCCCCAAATGGGGGGCTTTGTCCTATTTCCTATTTCCTTTTTACCTTTCACTTTTGTCTTTTTCCTTTTGTCTTTTGTCTTGATTTCTCCTTTCTGGTTCCTGATTTATCCAATACCGGCCAATGAAACTTCGGAATTTTAAATCCATTTGATTTTCTTTTTTGAAAAAGAAGAAGGAAAGGTTTTTAACGTAATGAAATAAAGACATGTATGAAAGCAACCAGATGTAATTTTTTTATAATATACATTACGGCTAATTTACATAAAAATAAGAATTGGTATATGGGAAAGAAGATGTAATTTTAAATGGTGAAGTACCATGTATTTCAAATGTGGTATTCAGTTATGATTGACGATAAACTTCATTAATTTATTACTAACACAATCAGGAAATGATATCAAAAGTTTTGTATTGGATTCCGAGGGTTTTGACAATACTTTCAATTCTCTTTATGACAATGTTTTCGTTTGATGTGTTCGGCGGTGACGAATCTCCTGGTGCGAAGATGCTGGGGTTCCTGATTCATAATATACCGGTTCTGATACTAATTGCAATTTTGATCATTGCATGGAAGTGGGAAGTTGCCGGAGGAGCTCTTTTTATAGTGGCCTCAATTACTGGTACGTTTTTTTTCCATTCCTTTAGAGGTAATCCTGCTTCCCTTATTGTAATTTCTCCGTTTTTAATTACAGGGATACTGTTTATTTTTCATCAGGTACTATATCCGATCAGGAAGAATTGATAGAATTCGTTACCATTCTTCCCGCCTCAGGCATCAAAAGTAAATGCGATATTATTTAATTTAATGTAAAAAAGTCACATCACCCACGTCATCAAAATACTTTCCATCTGCGAACCTGCCTTTTGCTCTCCAGACATACACGCCTTCAAGAGCTAAATATCCATTACCAAAATATCCGTCCCATCCTTTTTGTAAATCATTGCTTTCGTAAATGAGTACCCCCCAACGATTGAATATCTTTAGGTTATATTCTATGACATTTTCAAAATGTGGTCTGAAAATGAAATCGTTTATATTACCTTCATGCCAGTATCCTCCGGTAGGGCCTTCTCTGTTCCAGACAAAAGCATTCGGGAATTT
>Ga0209746_1000970_pt1 | contig 14072 bp, 8 predicted proteins | sample BarGraNGADG00211_3_FD_184496 | JGI IMG/M metagenome (GOLD analysis project Ga0209746, IMG submission 184496) | Arctic peat soil microbial communities from Barrow, Alaska - Barrow Graham LP Ref core NGADG0011-211 (SPAdes) (version 2) | ecosystem: Environmental > Terrestrial > Soil > Wetlands >... | reverse complement strand
CGTATGGATGTCAATGAATCCGGGTGCAATATATGCGCCTTGTGCATCGATTACCGTAGCATTGGATAGTTCTATGTCTCCAGCACTAACCTCCAAAATTTTTCCTTCTTCAATAACTACATACCCTAATCCCAAGTTGCGATAGGGTGTAATAATTTGCCCGTTTTTTATTATTGTTTTTTGCATAGCTAAATTATTATTTTGACCAACATTTTATTTTGTGGCCAATTGTGGAATAAAAAATAAGATAGATAAAACAAGGAACTAATACCCAATAGGCAGCACATATGTTCGTTTGTTCGGCAATAGCACTATAAATTAATGGAATAATTGCACTTCCACAAAGGCCCATCACCAACATAGATGATCCTAGGCTAGTAAAACGACCCAGTCCATCTATCGCTAAAGGCCATATACCGGTGTAAATAAGTGCATTTGGTAACCCCATCAATACTAAAAACCATATAGAAATATCGGTTTCAAGTCCTAATATACTTACGTGCTTATGAGCAAAAATTACCAAAAATGAAAGAATCAATCCTAAAACGGTACTTACAACAAGCGCATTCTTTTGCGAAATAACTTTGGGAATCAAAAAAATTCCCATAAGATAACCAAGAAATGTAAAACTCATTGTGAAAGAAGGAAAGTTTTTTGCCTGGCCTTCAAGACTCATTCCCATTGTTCCCGCATAATTGATAATGGTAGCTAATGAAATCATTTGAGCCCCTACGTGAAAAAAAATTGCTACAACACCTAATATTAAATGTGGATATTGGAATATTGAAGTACGAATACCATTGGGGTCATTTGTATCTGCATTTTTACTTTTTGTATCAATCTCAGGTAATATTGAATACCGGATAACTAATCCAAAGATGAAAAGCACTATCGCCAAACAAGCGTACGGCATCATCACACTTCGAATCAATTGGTCTAACGCTTCGGTTCTCGCTTCGCCAACATACACTCCGTTTTTAATAGCCTCCATAATTTTCTTGTCCGAGTCTCCCATTACCAAGGCTGCAAAAATTAGATTCGCCAAAATTCCGGCCAACTTATTAAACGTACCAACAATACTCAAACGACTGGCAGCACTTTTTATGTCACCAATAATAGTTACATACGGATTAGCGGCCGATTGCAAGATTGCTAAGCCAATTCCTAATGAAAAAAGACCTCCTAAAAAAAGCCAGTATGCACGAAAATATGCTGCCGGAACAAACAATAATGCCCCCAATGACATAATCCACAAACCTATCATCATACTTCGTTTATAACCAATTTTATTGAGCAAAAATGATGATGGAATGGTCATTACCAAATAGGCTATAAAGAAAGCAAAGGTCACGAAATAGGATTGAACGATAGTGAGTTCGCAGGTAAATTTAAAATAAGGTATTAATATTGTATTTACCCATGAAACCAATCCAAAAATAAAAAATAATCCTCCCAATATTAACATGGAGAGAATATAATTTCTTTTGGAGGTAGTATTGTTTTGCATAATGGATGTTTTTAAAAATTGTTAAAAGAAGTTTAACAGAAACTGAATATCAGTCATTTAACTATATAATTTTTATATCTTTATATGTCAAGTGTCACAAGGTTGCTTATAGAAAACTTGTTTAATATCATACAAAAAACGTGTGCATTTTTTTTAAGAACATATTTTGGAATTAAAATTATACCGAGCATGTGGCCGCAAATTAGTTGCTGCCAATATATAAGAAGGAAAAGTTTTTTGTATTCCATCAAATCGATTCCCATAGAATTGTCATAACTGATGATGGTATCAATTGCGATAACCTGACACCCTGCATGAAGAAACATGGCTAATGCACCTAATGACATCAAACAGAAGTTATATATGATGCCCCTATTAAAATCGACTTTCTTCAAAAGAATTCCTAATGGCACGTCCATTACAAAATAAGCAATGCAAAAAGAAAAGATTAAAAATGAGACTGGGAATTAGTGAGTTCGCAGAAAATTTTAAAGTATGGATTAAGCATTGCGTTTACCCAGGATACAAAACTAAAGATAAAAAACATCCCTGCAATTATAGTAATAGCATTTGTTTTCGTACGTTTATCGGAGGTATGAAATGAGGTTGAATTCATTAATTTAGATAATGAGCTTTAATTGATTATTACATTTTATATACCCCTTTAAAAGTTTAAAATTTTTACTATTGCAAAAGTATGGGATTGTTTTTTATTTATTTGCACTAAAAACGCAATAATATCTTCAAAAAACGCGATTATTTAAAATTGAATCCGAATTTTTGTTTGTACTCATTAGGTGTACAATTTTTGAATTTCTTAAAAGTCCGGGAAATATTCTTACAATCATTAAAACCTGACTGAAGAGCTATGTCTAATAAAGTTTTATCTGTAGTTAATAATAGTTGAGAAAAATATTCAAGTCGGTAGTAAATAATAAATTGATAAATGGAAGTTCCTAATTCTTCTTTGAACTTTACCTCCAAAATACGTCTGGAAAGTGGTACTAATTTTGTTAAATCATTGATTGAAATATCGGTTGCAAAATTCTTTTCAATATATTTCACTACAGACAGGATATATTGATTCGAAACAATATATCGCTCTGTAGATAACCTTGTTTCAATTCTTATAGGATTAATAACGATATTAAATGGTTCTTTTTTTTCTTTTTTTATTAACTGATGTAATAATCGACCTGCTTCATAACCGCCTCTTTCTACATCTAAAACAATTGATGAAATAGGAGGGTCAGATAAGTTACAAATAAGTTCGTCGTTATCTACCCCTAAAAGTGCTATTTCCTTTGGAATATTTATATTATTAATTTTACATATTTCAGAAATTTGCAATGCAAAACTATCATCACAAGCAAATAATGCAATTGGTTTAGGAAGTTATAAAAGCCATTCATCTAATTGAATATGATCTTTTCCCCATTGATCATCGCCAAGATCTTCTGTTTCAAAATAGAAATAATTTCCTCCAATTTTTTCTATTTCCTGTCTGTAACCTTCTGCTCTTTCTTTTGACCAGACAACCCCTTTATTCCCATAAAAAGCAAAATTTCTAAATCTTTTTTGTGCAAAAAATTTTGCAGCCATAATACCAGTAGCATAATAATCTCCGGTAAGATTTGAAAAATAACTACTTCGTTCTTTGTAATTCTGGAGAATTATCGGTATATTCAATTCTTTCAGCAAATTTATTTTCTCAATATCCCATTGTCCTATAATGGCATCTGCTTTCCACTCTTTCGCCCATTCTATAACACCTTCTCTACCATAAAGGGTCTTATAAAAAGAGGGTAATCTGTAAAATATCCAAGGACCAAAATCTTTGGAATAATGAATAATTCCCTTCAGTAGGCCCCTATTGAATTCACTGGAATAGTCAATCAATAAAAGTATTTTTATCATATTTAATGAGTATGTTTCATGGATATTTGCCACAAATTTAAAATAAAAATCGGCAAATAAAAAATCAATATCAAAAGTTTAATTTATAAGAGTAATCATGAGTGTCTATTTAAATAAATTAAGGTATTGTATGCTCAAATCTTATTTAAAAATAGACATTCAACCAAATTGTAAGTAACTCGTTGACAGGCTATAATATTTTTGATATGTTTTGAATTATCTATTTTAAATGTTTTTGGGTCATTTATGTCTAGAATAAAAAATTCAAATCGTCACGCTTAACATTTTCTATTTAACCCTTTTTTGATAAGGATTTCAGTAAAAGGTTAATAATATTAAGTAGACACTCATGAAGAGTAATACCAAATGAAAATATAAAATATCGACAGCTCCAAAATTAAATTTCAAATATGTTCAATCTATTTTTCAGATTATTTCCAGAAGAATTACATACTAAAATTCAACTCTTTTTTTGTTCAGTTAAAATAAAAAAACAGAGATATACTAACCCCTGTTTTTAAATTAATTTAAAGTAGATTATAAACTTCAGCTTTACAAAAAACGTATTTTACAGAAAAAATCCTTAATTTCTTCCTTCAATCTATTTTTTAGTGTCATTTCCTGATAGTAGTATTTTTCTTCAATTGAGTAGATGAGCCTGCAATATAAGGTTCTCTTCTGGTTATTTTTTTATTGGAATGAAAAAAATTAAGTACAACAAATGAGGAGAGAGGTCGAATTGATCTATTTTAATAGAACATATCTGTTTTTTTTTTATTGTTTATAAAATCATTTCCCACCCTTTTTCATAGTTTCTACTCCAAAGTTTTGATGCTTTTTTATCATTAAGTATATGACCATTTGACGGATCAATACTTAATGAATGACCCGCACGTTGAGAAATATTACCTAGTTGAACCAATAATGTACTTGTGCAACCATCAACAAGATTAGCGTTCAATTGTGTTCCTTTTTTTATTGCATCAAAAAAATTACGAAAATGGTAAGCATCTAAATCTTGTGTTGGATTTACTAAATTTCCGGTTTCAAAGCCCATGTCACTGGTTACATGCTTTAATAGCTTGTTATTTAAATCAAATAGTTTATATTCATTACCGCCACTAATCAACAAACTTCCTTTATCTCCATAGAACATAGCACCAACTGAATATCCTTCTACAAACTGACCATTGCAACTACGTCCTTCCCAAGTAATTGCTTTATCTTTACCAAACTCATAACTCAAGACTTGTGTATCGGGTGTTTCCCAATCATCTTTGTAACGATATCTGCCTCCGGCAGAAGTTACTTTTGTCGGATATTCTAAATCCATCCCCCATCGAAGTATATCTACAAAGTGAGTTCCATTGTTCAAGGATTCACCTGTTCCCCAATTCCAAAACCAATGCCAATTGTAATGTACATAATTATCTTTAAAATTCGGTATATGAGGTGCTGGACCTTGCCATAAATCCCAATCTAACCATTCTGGTACAGGAACTACTTTGCCTATTCCAATGGAGGGCCTATTGTTTGAATACCAAGCTTTCCCAAAATAAACATTCCCTATGATTCCCTCCCTTAGTTCTTGAATTGCCTGAATTACATTAGGCCACGATCTTCTTTGCATGCCAGTTTGAACTATACGGTTGTATTTGGTCGCGGCTTTAATAAGAATTTCATTTTCTGCCGGATTATGACTGGTTGGTTTCTCAAGATACACATCTTTCCCTGCCTTCATTGCCATTAAAGCAGCCGGGGCATGCCAATGATCTGGAGTTGCAATAAATACTGCATCAAGATCTTCAGACTCCAATAGTTTTCGAATATCCTTAATACTTTTAGGTTTATTACCAGTAATTTTTTCCACACTTGCAACGCATTTTGCAGTTGCTCTAGAATCAACATCACATACATGAGTTACTTCACATCTTTTTTCACGAGCAAAGCCATCTGCAAGTGCAAATCCCCTGGAATTTACCCCTATAGCACCAATTCTTATTCGTTCATTTGCTCCAAAGATTTTTTTATAACTTTTAGCACTGAAACCTGGCAATACACTTCCTATTGATAATGCAGTAGTACCAATCGCCAATTTTTTAATAAAATCTCTTCTTGTTGTCATGATATTTTTACCCCTATTTAGTTTATAATTAAACACATATGTAATGGTTTTTTCCAGATTGTTTCAATACAAATTTATTATAAATGCTGTTATCTAATTTTTTTCAAAGTTATGATATTTTTTTTTACTTTTTTACTACTTTTTGCGTCTTAATGTCCTCAAAAAACGCAAACACGTTAATTCTGTCATACTAAAAAACTAAATTTTGCCATTGTAATATATTTGATTGGTTAAACACACTATAACGATAATAAGTACTCAACTAAAATTAGTTTATACTTGACTTTTGTACATACACGTTAAGTACAGCAGTTTACAAACAATTAATAGTATAAACTAATTTCTCAGTAGTAATTAGACTTTTTTAATTGTAAGAATAATTATAAGAATAATTTGTTTTTTATCTTTATTCATATAAAAAAATGAATGTAAATATCATATAATCAGTGGTATAAATATAGTGTTTTTAATAAAGTGAGAATAAATATAAAGTTGGTGAGACAACATTATAAATAATTTATAATACTGATATTCAATTATAAAAGTTTTTATTTTTTACATTATGGTAAGAATAATTGTAAGAATAGATTCGTTTTGACTTATTTCGGGATTAATTTTTCATTGTTTTGTTTGCATCAAAATAAATAATTATCTTTGTATCAATATATTTAGATAGTAATTTTAAACAACATTATTTTCGTGTTAAACAAGTGAAGTAATCCCATCCGGATCACTCATAAACCGAAAACACAATAATGTGTTTTCGGTTTTTTGATAAAAAGCTCAACTCTCACCTTACAGTTTAATTGTGTATCTTTGCACTCATTATTTTTTTGATTCAAAATGCACACTGAACTCCAACTTGTCATTTTACCCGAGCAAGCCGAAACGCCTTTTTTACTGAACAAACAAGTGGCTGACAAACTAGTGATTTCGCCTTCGCGTATCACTCGCTTGCTGACCACCAAGAAATCAATTGATGCCCGCTCGTTTCAACCCAAAGTGAATATTACCGTGGAGGTGTATTGGGATGAAGAAGCTCCGGTTATGGAGAAACCTGTTTTTCATTATCAACCGGTGGAAGGCAAAACGCCTGTATTGATTATCGGTGCAGGCCCGGCAGGCCTTTTTGCAGCTTTGAAATTGATTGAATGCGGATTAAAGCCAATTATCATTGAACGTGGAAAAAATGCTCAAGAACGCAAAGTGGATATTGCCCAGCTTAACCGCAATAAAGGGATAGTTACAGACTCTAATTATTGTTTTGGTGAAGGTGGTGCGGGAACTTTTTCGGACGGAAAATTGTATACACGATCGAAGAAGAAAGGTAATACCGATCGTATTATAGAGATATTTCATTTCCATGGCGCCGATGAAAGCATCTTGTATGATGCGCATCCGCATATCGGTTCAGACAAGTTGCCCTCAGTAATTGGAAATATGAGCAAAACCATTACTTCGTGTGGTGGTGAAATTCATTTTGAACAAAAACTGACTGAAATTTTGTTGGAAAATAATCAGGTGATAGGTTGTAAAACTGCTGACGGAAGTGTTTTTGAAGCAAAATCGTTGATTTTAGCTACCGGACATTCGGCTCACGATATTTATGAAATGCTACATAATCAGGGAATTGCACTCGAACCAAAAGGTTTTGCTATGGGCGTTCGGGTAGAACATCCTCAAACGTTGATTGACAGCATTCAATATCATTGTAAAACACGCGGTGAATATTTGCCTGCTGCAACTTACAATCTTGTGGATCAGGTGAATGAACGGGGTGTGTATTCATTCTGCATGTGTCCGGGTGGTCATATAGTTCCAGCCGGAAGCGGCACGAACGAAATCGTGGTGAACGGCATGTCTGCTTCACAACGTAATTCGCCTTATGCCAATTCAGGCGTTGTGGTGGAAATTCGTCCCGAAGATATTCCGGCAGAATTTCAGGAATATGGTGTGCTGGCCGGTTTGAAATTCCAACAATATGTCGAAAATCTGGCTTATAAAAATAACGGCGGACTCGGACAAGTGGCTCCGGCACAACGTCTGGGCGATTTTGTGAGAGGGCGACTTTCAGCAGACTTGCCCGATTGTTCTTATTTACCCGGACTAATTTCGTCACCTTTGCACTTTTGGTTACCGGAAATGATTTCAAGCCGGTTGCGCGAAGGATTCAAAAAGTTTGACCGCAAAATGCACGGTTATCTGACCAACGACGCTGTTGTGGTTGGAGTTGAAACACGTTCTTCGTCTGCTGTTCGTATTCCACGTGATCCGGAAACAGGGCAGCATCCGGTTATTAAAGGACTTTTCCCTGCGGGTGAAGGCTCAGGCTATTCAGGAGGAATTTCTTCGTCTGCTATTGATGGAGAGAATGCGGCTTTAAAAGTTAGTAACTGGTTAATTAGTTAATTAGTTAATTGGTTAATTAGTTAATTGGTTAATTGGTTTGAGAATAAAGTTAGAAATAAAAATAGATTCATGAAAAATAAAATACCGAAAGTACCGGCACCCAAAGAGACCAAATTGAAAGTAACCGAACCGGTTGAATTGATGACCTTTTTATTGGCTAAAATGGGCGGCATGAGTCGTAATTCCATAAAATCACTGTTGGCTCACCGACAAGTAAAGGTGAATAATAAAGTGACAACGCAATTTAATTTAACTTTGCAACTGAATGATATTGTAACGGTTACCAGCGGCCGCGGAAATATAGAACTTTCGCACCCTAAACTTCGTATTATTTTTGAAGATGATTCTCTGATTGTGGTTGAAAAGAAAGAAGGTTTGCTTACCGTGAGTACAGGTAAAAGTGATGAAACAACTGCTTTTTCTATTCTGAAAAATCATGTGAAGAAAAGTTCTCCTCAAAACCGGATTTATGTGGTTCATCGACTCGACCGTGAAACTTCCGGTGTCATTATGTTTGCAAAAACCAAAGAAGTTCAGTTGATTTTACAGGAAAACTGGCATCGTATCGTTACCCGTCGTATTTACGTGGCGTTGGTGGAAGGAAAGGTTGAAAAAGAACAAGATACGATTGTTACCTGGTTGACTGAAAACGAAAAATCGCTGAAGATTCATTCGAGTGATACAGATAATGGAGGACAGCAAGCTATTACACATTACCGTTGTATCAAATCGAACGAAAATTATTCTTTATTAGAAATTGAATTGGAAACGGGTCGTAAGAATCAGATTCGTGTTCATATGCAGGGAATCGGTCATCCGATTGCGGGTGATAAAAAATATGGAGCGGGTATAAGTCCGATTTCACGATTAGGATTACATGCACGTTTGCTGGCTTTTTATCATCCTATTTCTACAGAAATAGTGAGTTTCGAAACTCCGGTGCCACGGAATTTCCTGAAACTGTTTCATTGAAAACCAAGAACCAAGACTCCTATAAATTAATATTAGAATAAAAAATCCCTTCCCGAAATAATCGAGAAAGGATTTTCTTATCTAAGTCTTTATTCTTTTGTCTTTGTTCTTGGCTCTAAAATCTATAGTCTTCTTTACAGTTCCCACGCCAAAGCACTTGCGCCTAAAACGGCAGCATCGGCTTCTTTTAGTTCCGAAAACAATATTTTTACTTTCCCTTTCCAGATATTTAAAAGATTTTTTTCCATATTCTCAATAATTGGATTCAGAATCAAATCTCCTGCTTTTGAAAGTCCACCAAACAAAATAATTGCTTCAGGAGCACTGAAAGCCACAAAATCGGCAAATGCTTCACCTAATATTTTACCGGTAAAAATGAAAATTTCTTTTGCAACTTCATCCCCTTCCATTGCTGCATCAAACACATCTTTTGAGGTTATACTTTCAATAGGGATGTTGCGTAAAATACTGGCTTTCTTGCTGGTCTCCAGAATTTCTCGAGCAGAACGTGCCACACCGGTAGCAGAGGCATATGCTTCCAGACAGCCTGTGCGACCGCAACCACACATACGACCGTTATTGCGTACCGAAATTACATGACCCAATTCTCCAGCAAAACCATCGTGTCCATACACTATTTTTCCATCAATTACAATACCACTTCCAACACCTGTTCCCAAAGTAATCATGATAAAGTTTTTCATACCACGTGCGGCACCATAAATCATTTCGCCTACGGCGGCAGCATTTGCATCGTTTGTCAAGGCAGTAGGAATACCAAATTTATCGGCCATTAGGGTGGCAAATGGTATTACCCCTTTCCAATTTAGATTAGGAGCAAATTCAATGTTGCCGGTATAATAATTTCCATTGGGAGCTCCTACGCCTATTCCTTTGATTTTATCAATTCCACCAACAGAATTAATCAGTTTGATTAATTCAACATAAATATCATCGATGTATAAATTGACATCCATGTGAGTTGCAGTTTTGACTGCACTTTTTGAGATAACATTCCCACGGGTATCGACAATACCAAAAACGGTATTGGTTCCGCCCATATCCATACCAATTACATAAGGTTTTTCCATGATTTTATTATTAAAAATTTTAATTTGAATTATTCAACAGGAATATCCTTGTTTACATTTTTTGAACCAACCAAAGCAAAGAATAACATGTAAGCACAACCGGCAAATATTACCCAGTAACTGGAGATGTAGTTAAACATATCGGCAAACTGCCCCTGGATTAACGGAAGAATTCCACCACCACAAACCATTACCATAAAGATTCCCGATCCCATTGCAGTGTATTTCTTTCCTAAACCTTCTACGGCCAGATTGAAAATTCCACCCCACATAACCGAAGTACATAATCCGCATAAAACAAAGAGGAAAATACTTAATGGAACATTTGTAAAACCAAAAGAAATGTCAGATTTGAATACAGGCATGTCTATAGTAGTTGTTACGGGAGTAAAGATTGCAATTGCAACCAAAATTGCAGCAAGAGTAGACACAACGGTCAACATAGTTTTTGGAGCAACTTTTCCGCCTAAAACACCGCCTAAAATACGGCCAATCATCATCAGAAACCAATAGGTACCAACAACAGCACCTGCTACGGTAGTATTCATTCCTAATGCACCTTTGTCGGTAGAGGTCATGAATAAATTGATAAAGTTAGGAATTCCCACTTCAACTCCAACATAAATGAAAATAGCAATTGCTCATAAAATGAAATGACGGAATGATAAAGGTGAGTATTTGTCTTTTACTTTTGATTCTTTGACAACTTCCACGTGAGGTTCAGGAATGCGAACAAGTAATAAAATAACGAAAGCCAAAGCAAAAATGCCTAAAGCTATAAATAATGCAGGATTGGCTTTAGCAATAGTTGCATGAGCAATATCGCCAATTAAGTAGCCGATAAGAACCGGTACAACTGTCGCTGATAAAGAATTTATTGAACCGCCAAATTGAATTAACTGGTTTCCTTTTTTCCCACCGCCGCCTAATGTGTTGAGCATTGGATTTACAACTGTATTTAACATACACATTGAAAAACCTGCCACAAAAGCACCTGCTAAATAAACTTCAAAACTTTTGAAGATACCCGATAAAAACATTATTCCTACTCCGGCAAAACCTACAATAATAGCAGATAATGCTGTTTTTTTGTAACCAATTCGTTTAAGCAATAATCCGGAAGGAATGCCCATGAAAGCGTAAGCTATAAAATTGGCAAAAGTTCCTAATTGCGACATGAAATTAGAAGCTTGAAATTGATTTTTTACAATTACTCCGAATGGATTCGAAAATCCCGTTACAAAAGAAATCATTGCAAAAAGTGCAAACATCATTGCAATTGGCAATGCATAATTTGTTGACTGTTGTTTGTTCATGTGATTAATTTTAAGTTTGATAGTTTATAAATTTATGAATAGTTTAATTATGAATTCAATGAATTTCAGGTTTTGATATAACAAATACGTTCAAAAACGCGCGTAAAGATAATGATTTTATCAAAAAAACCAAACATGAATTTACAGATTCTTAAACAAAAACTCACTCATCCGCGTATACAAATGACGGCGTGTTTGTTTTCCAAGGATACTATGGTTTTTATCGGTGTACAATTGCATTTCGAATTGCTTATCGGCAGCTACCAATTTGTCGATATACAACATGGTGTTTTGCGTGTGTACATTGTCATCGGCTGTTCCGTGAACTAAAAGTAAATTTCCTTGAAGTTTATCGGCTCGAAGCAAAGCGGAAGATAATTCATACCCTTTAAAATTTTCCTGGGGACGACGCATAAATCGTTCAGTATAAGCCGAATTATAAAATCGCCAATCAGTTACCGGAGCGACAGCAATGCCTGCTTTAAAAACTTTTTCACCGGTGGTCATAGCCATAAGCGTCATGTAACCGCCATAACTCCATCCCCAGATTCCAATTCTCTCTTTGTCGATAAAACTTTGCTGTCCGAGATATTTTGCAGCTTCCACCTGATCTTTCGTTTCCAGTATCCCCAATTGTTGATAAGTACACTTTCTAAATTCCGAACCTCTGGCTCCTGTTCCGCGTCCATCTACACAAGCCACCACATAATCATTAGAAGCAAGGTAATATTCCCAGTCAATTCTCCAACTATCTGATACTTGTTGTGAATTTGGCCCGCTGTATTGCACCATCAACACCGGATATTTTTTGGTCGCATCAAAGTTTACCGGTTTCAACATCCAACCGTTCAGTTTTATGTTTTCAGAAGTCGTAAAGTTGAAAAACTCTTTTTTAGGAAGATTTAATGCATTGAAATCGGCTACTAATTTTGCATTATTTTCGAGGATTCGAATGATTGAACCGTTGTTTGAGCATAATGTAACAATATTAGGAACCGTCAGACTGGAAGCATTATCAACAAAATAAGTTAAAGTTGAATTGAAATTTCCATTATATGTTCCTTTGCCATCGGTAAGTCTGACTTTCTTCCCTTTTATATCAACGGAATAAATATCACGTTGCATGGGTGAAACTTCTGCCGATTGATAATAAAGAACCTGTTTCTTTTCGTCAAATCCATATACATTGGTTATATCCCAGTTTCCTTTCGTAAGTTGTTTCTTAATGGTACCATTTATATTGTATTGATAAACATGACGATAACCATCATCTTCGCTAACGCCAATAAATGTTTGATTGTCAGATGAAAATTTTGTGTAATCAATATTCTCATAATCGACATAATATTTGTCTTCCTGTTGTAATATCAGCTTCGACAAGGTTGATTTTGGATTGGCGAGCAACATTTCCAGTTTGTTCTGATTCCGATTCAATTTAAAAATGGCCAATTGATCTACCGAGTTTGTCCACCGAATGCGCTGGATGTAAAAATCGGTATCTTCGTCACCTATTTTCATGGTTTTGATTGATTTATAATAATCATCATACACACACACGCTTACTTTGGAGTTGTTTTCACCTGCCTTTGGATATTTGAATTGATAAATGGTTGGATATAAAGTTAATTAATCTTTTTTTTCAGTTTTATTCCAATAAAATGGAAAAGAGTATTGAGGAACTTTTGACTCATCAAACTTTACAAACGCAAGCAATTTGCTATCGGGACTCCACACGAAGTAACGTGTAATTCCAAATTCTTCTTCATATACCCAATCCGGTGTTCCATTGATAATATTTTCATGCTGACCATCTTTGGTTATAGGTAATTCAGTATTAAAGTCGAGTTTTTTCATGAAGAGATTATTTTCCCTTGCAAAAGCAATATACCGGCTATCAGGTGAAAAAAGCGGAACTTCTTGTGGTCCGTTATCCGAAAGGGTTATAATTTCATTTCGTTTTAAATCGTACACGAAATAATCGGCAGTAAAAGTACGGCGATAACGGTATTTTACATTAGTGTAAACCAATAGTTTGTTTTCGTTTGGACTAAATTCGTAACCCGAAATTTGTTTTATGGGCGAGTCTTTTAATTTATAAATGCTGAATACCGTATCGACAAGGGCACCGGTTTTGTAGTTGTATTTTACAACTGCTTTGTTGTTGACCATCAAGGTGTAATTCTCGCCGTCATTCATCGAACGGGGAATATCTGCATTTTTAGCTTTGAACTTGCCATCGGTAATATCATAAAGCAAATTGGCAAATAGAAAATTTATACATAGTGTTAAAACAAAAACAAGTGTGAAACGTTTCATTATAAAGTGATTTATGCCTGAGAGCATGTGTTCTTTTCTGATTTTATTATTCGAAAATTGAATTTGAGGAATGATTTTCAGTATTTCCTGACAAAAATAAGTCATTTTATCGTTTTTGCCGTTCATATTCCGAAAGTTTTTAATTCCATTAACTAATTATCCATGTTTCTATGTATTCTTACCTAATATTTACCGTCATATGAATCTGATTAAAGACTTATTTAACTTTTCATCACGCGATGATTCTCTTGGAATTTGTCTGAGTGGAGGAGCAGCGTTGGGTTTTGCCCATATCGGCGTGTTACAATCGCTTGAAGATCATGGTATTTACCCAACTCATATTGTGGGTTCGAGTATAGGAGCAATAGTAGGTACAATGTATGCTGCCGGGTATTCCCCCAAAGAAATGTTGCAACTGG
>Ga0209746_1000968_pt1 | contig 14084 bp, 12 predicted proteins | sample BarGraNGADG00211_3_FD_184496 | JGI IMG/M metagenome (GOLD analysis project Ga0209746, IMG submission 184496) | Arctic peat soil microbial communities from Barrow, Alaska - Barrow Graham LP Ref core NGADG0011-211 (SPAdes) (version 2) | ecosystem: Environmental > Terrestrial > Soil > Wetlands >... | reverse complement strand
CGTCCGACCTCATGGACCGGTTCGATCCGGAGACCGGCGTCCACTCCATGGCCAGGACCACGGGCTACACGGCCACGATGGCTGTCAGGATGATCGCCCGCGGACTTTATACGCGCAAGGGGATCATTGCCCCAGAGTTCATCGGCCGGGAATCGGAATGCGTGGAATTCATGCTCGACGGCCTGAAGCGGCGCGGCGTCGTCTATAAAGAAACGAACGAGGATTATTAGGACGAGGCGCTAGTTCCCGGCTGATCCGCTCCGCTTCTCAAGAAAGCGGCCGCCGCCGAAGGCGAGGACTTCCTCCATGATTTCGGCGGCGGTCAGAATCGTATCGCCTTGAGGCGATACGATGATCCGGTAATCGAAAAGCGGGCAGTTACCTTCATACCAGTCGCGGCCGTCAGGCGCTCCCGTTGTCCGACGCTTGTCCCGCTCCCTCAGATTGAGCCGCTCGCCGAGGCCGCGCAGGTACACGCCCCGGGTCGGGTCCACCCCGAGCCCGTAATGGCTATTCCCGAAGTTCGACACGACGAACGAGTACCCTTCGCCGAGAGGCTGGTGCTCCCGGTCGCGGTGGGCCCACTCTTTAAGCAGGAAGCTCCGCGGGTTCGTGACAAGAAGGCCGTCCACTGTCAGACGCGAAGGGAGGCTGCCGGAAGTGGGCAAATCGACGCGGAAGGGCTTCGACCGGACGAGGTCGGACAAATACGTGGTGTAGTCGCCTTTGACTTTCCGGCGGGCGCGGTCGTAGCGGTCGATGCCCGCGAACAGCCGCGGGTCCTCGAGGATCTCGCCGCCCGCGGACGCGAGCGCATGGAGAGCCCGCATGAACTTCAGTCCCTCCTCGAGGCGCTCGCGGTTGTTCTCGTCCTCGCTCTTCTTCGATCCCGAGAACATCGCCCGGAGGAGGGCGTAGTGAGTTCCAGAGAGATCGATCGTCTTTGGGAGAGCGGCCGAATCGACGAGCTTGGCATAGGCCGCGATTTTCTGAAGCCCGGGGTCGATCCCGCCCGTCTCGAGGACCTTGAGCGAGAGATAGATGGCGGCGAGAGAATCGAAGTCCGGCAGGCGGTGGGTGACGATCGTCAGAGGCGCCGCGTCCGGCGCCCCGTTCGGCTCCGTATTCTGGCCGGCGGCGGCGATGTGGTCCAGGACGAGGCGCGGGTATTTGGCCACGAGCGAGGTCGCGCATTCGGGCTCGGCGTCGGGCTGATGGTGGTCGATGACCCCCGGCACGGTCTTCATCCCGACGTCCAGGACGAGCGTGTCCGGAACCGGATCGAACCTCTCCACGTAATCGACGAACTTATAGCAGACGATCCGCGACCCGGTCGTCGCGAACGTCACGGGCGGCCTCCCCGCGGCCGATCGGTCTCTTCGAGGCCGCGGATGATCTTGGCGCTTCCCGAGGGAAACGGGTATTTCCGCAGGTCGCGCAACCGGACCCATCTGAGGCGCGCGGTGTCGCTCGGCCGCGGCCCCGTCTTGAGGGTGCAGCGGAAAGCGTGGAGCTTCACCTGATATTGGGTGTAGGAATGGTCGACCGTTATAAAAATGCGGGGCGCGGATATTTCGGCTCCGGTTTCCTCCCGGATTTCGCGGGCCAGTGCCCGAATCCGCCCCTCCCCGCGGCGTATTTTCCCGCCGGGAAACTCCCAGAGGCCGGCAAGAAGACCGGTGTCGGGCCGCTGCTGGATGAGGACTCGTCCGCTGTCCTCGATGATCCCGACCACGGCCTCGATTTTGCGATAGGAAACCTTCTTAGGCCGGGGGATGACCTCCTGTTCGCCCGCGGCGAAGGCGGCGCAGAAGGGCTGGACGGGGCAAACGGGGCAGAGCGGGGAGCGCGAGCGGCAGACGAGGGCCCCAACTTCCATCATGGCCTGGTTGAAATCGCCCGGCGATTTCCGGGCGATCAATTCCTCGAGCCGGGCGGAGATGACCCTGTCGTGCCGGCCGTCGGCCAGGCCGTGGAGCCCGAGGAGGCGCATCATGACCCGCCGGACGTTGGCCTCGAGGACGGGGTAGGGCTGGCGGTAGGCCAGGCTCAGGACCGCGGCCGTCGTGTAGGGCCCGAATCCGGGCGCGGACCGGAGAGCGTCGTACTCCTCCGGAATTTGTCCGCTGTGGTGCTTGACGAAGGCCTTAGCCGCTGCGTGGAGATTGCGGGCCCGGGCATAGTAGCCCAATCCTTGCCAGGCTTTGAGGACTTTCCGGAGGGGCGCCGCGGCGAGCGAACGAATGTCGGGAAAGGATTTCAGCCACAGCCCATAATAGGGGATGACCGTGCCGACGGTCGTCTGCTGGAGCATAATCTCCGAGATCCAGATGGCGTACGGATCGGAGGTCCGGCGCCAGGGCAGGTCGCGTTTTCGGCGGCGGTACCAGCCGAGAATCCGCCGCCGAAAATCAGCCGGGGTCGTATTATCGGATCCCATGGGCGCATATTTTACTACAATGCGCCTCGCATCGTGTTGACATTTTTTTTATCATGAAAATTATCTGCCCTTCGGGCCGATTAAAGATGATTACTCGATAATCATCCGGTTGTGGATTGTTTTAACGCCATGGATATCTTCAATGCGTTTGGTGACCAATTCTTTTTCAGCAGCGTTCTTGGCCTTGCCGGTCACAGTGACCACACCTTTTTCGACCGAAATCTCGGTTTTAAAGGCGTTCGTCCCGCGGTGGAAGATCAATGCCAATTTGATCTGCGATTTTATGGATGCGTCGTCGATAAATTCTCCAACCGTTTTGTGTTCTTCATGGCCTGCAGTCGCCACGGTCATCTTATTGTCGACATCTTTCACCCCGTCGACATCTTTGACATATTCGGTTGTCAGCTCTTTTTCAGCTTGGCTGCCGGCCTCACCCTGCAGGGTCACCCGACCATCTTTTACCCCAATCCCGATATTGGCGCCGTCCAGATTGCTATGCAGCAGGAGCATGGTTTTTATCTTCATGTGGATCCAAGCATCTGAGTTTTTTTCCGGAATTCCGCCCTTTACCTCCAGCCTGTTGTCTACGCTTTTAACTCCAGGCAGATTGGCGACCGTATCGGCGGCTAACGATAAATGGGATTCCTCTGAAACGGTTCCCCTCAAGGTGACGACGCCATCTTGGGAGTGAATCTGAATATCATCGCCTTTGAGATAGGTATTGAACACATACGATTTTTTGGCGGTCGATTCGATGCGTCTGTCCGTTTCCTGAGAGAACAAAGAGCCGGTAATCATCGCCAATCCGAAGGCTCCCATCATCAACATTAACCGGTACCTTAATTTCATTTTCGTTCCTCCTCGTTACAGTTTTTACTTTTGCCTCTTGCCGTCCTGCGCCCTTCCGCTATCGGATGGCGCGATGGACAAGGCAGAGGCCATCATATATCAATGCGGCTTTCATGCCAAATTCTTTCCGCGTTCTCAGAATGTCAGGATATTCGGCGGTGGTACGGCTTCCGGGTTTCGCCTCTTCCGAACTTGTGCTTTTCCTCTCTTCCGCCACTGTCTTTTTTCTGCGGGGCGGATGTCGCCGGACGGTTACCGGATGGTTTTGTTATTTTCTGCTCCCTGCGTTGCTGCGGTTTATATGGAGGGCGAGCAAATTCGGTATCGCGGCTCGGCAGCGGCTTTTTATAGTCAAAGCCCTCCAATGTGCGGCGCTCCACCTTTTCGCCAAGGACGCGTTCGATGCTGCGGACCATATCCCCGTCTTCACGGGTCATGAACGTGAAGGCATCGCCGGTCTTTGCGGCACGTCCCGTGCGGCCTATCCTGTGCGTGTAGGCATCAGCGGTGTCCGGCATGTCGTAGTTGATGACGTGGGATATGCTTGAGACATCTATCCCGCGTGCGGCGATGTCGGTCGCCACAAGAATCTGATGAGAGCCGTCACGGAATCCGTCAAGCGCTGCCTGCCGTCTGTTCTGTGAAAGGTTGCCCTGCAGGGAGGCGGCCCGGTAGCCGGCATTTTCCAATTGCTGTCCCACGCGTTTGGCGCGGTGCTTGGTGCGCGCAAATATAAGGACCGATTCAGTGTCGGTATGGCGCAGCAGTTCCAGGAGGAGCGCGGTTTTCAGGTGCTGATCAACGGGATAGAGCGCGTGCGCTACAGTGTCGATGGGGGCAGCGTAATTGACCTGCACCGTTACCGGGGCGTGTAGGATCTCGTGCGCCAGCCTACGGATATCATCGGGCATGGTTGCCGCGAACAACAGCGTCTGTCTTTGGGACGGCACATGCTTAATGATCTTCCTGATATCAGGAAGAAAGCCCATGTAGAACATACGGTCAGCCTCGTCGAGCACGAGCACTTCCAGGCGCGACAGGTCGATCGTGCGCTGATGGATATGATCGAGCAAACGGCCTGGACAGGCAACGACGATCTCGACACCGTTGCGAAGTTTCCGTATCTGCGGGCTTAGGCCCACACCGCCGTAGATCGTTGCGCTCCGGAGGCGTGTCTGCTTTCCCATGCTTACGATGGCCTCGTGGATCTGCTCCGCCAGTTCGCGCGTAGGCGCGACAATGAGGGCGCGTACATGACCGCGAGGTCCCTTCATCAGACGGTGCAGGATTGGCAGCACAAAGGCCGCTGTCTTGCCTGTTCCCGTCTGGGCCAATCCCATGACATCGTGTCCCTTGAGGACCGGCGGGATCGCCTGCTCTTGTATAGGCGTCGGTGTGATATAACCTATGGCCTTTACCCCGGCCGCGACATCGGGGTGAAGATTAAATTTACTAAATGCCATAAAAACTCCTTCTTTCTTTTGTTCTGCGTTCGGGGGGGAAAAGCCAGGTGTATTCGGGGATTACAATGACGTAGTTCTCATCCGGGTACTGCAGTTATTTGATGTACTAGCATAGCAGCTTTGGGATAATTCTGCAAGCGAAGAAATTTCCGGGCTGTCCGCGCCGCGGACTTTACTTCTTGACCCAGCTGCCGTCGGCTTTCTGGACCATCCAGCCGGCATGGGCTTTCCCGATCCACTGTTCGGCGAAGATCTGGCGGACTCTCGCGATCTGGCCGGCATCGATATTGAGGGCTTTGGCCACTTCGGCATAGAGGTCCGTGCGGTCCTGGTTTTAATCGTTGACGAGTTTCCTCAGCACGGACTTGTCCTGCAGGGATAATCCGTCCTCGTTCAGGACCTGGAGGTTTCCGTCTTTCGTCTCGCCGATGCGGACGGCGTCATAGTGCGGGACGAGCTTGTCGAACCGTCCCTTGAGTGACTCTTTGATGGCCCTGATCCTGGGCGTGGTCACCTCGGTTTCCTGCTGGGCGTAAAGACTCGGAACCAGCGAAAAACTCGCCGACTTTTTCGCTTCGTCTTTTTTGACCTCGTCTTTGATCGTCTTGCCGGAACGCCGGACCTCGTTGACGATGTCTTCGGCGGTTTTCTTGACCACGCTTTCAGGGAAATAGATATTGACCGTGATGCAAGCCAAGAAGGCCAGAATCAGTACGGCCGAAAATGCCGCTTTCATCGATCGGATGTTCATCGTTGACCCCTTGATAAAAATTAATTGGCGTTGTGGAAATTGTAGCAAAAGAAAGCGGTCCCGTCACTTTTTTTCTTGGCTCTGGCCGATGCGCTTCAGCCGGTCGAGCATGTCCTGGAAACTGATCTTGTTGACCGGATTCCCGTTGACCACGTCGATACCGAAAAACGTGGACCTCCGGACCAGATACTGAATTCCCCCTTCGACGATGGTTCCCTGGAGGCTGAAGACATCGTTCTTGAGGGAACAGGCGATGCCGATCCGGCTGTAGCCGAAGCTGCTGACGAGCTTGGTGAGTAAATTGTTCGAGGGCACGGCCGATGGCCCATTGGAGCTGATGACGGAGAGATTGTTCACGGCTTTCATACTGAATTTTCGGGAAACTCCCTTCCTCGGCACGGAGATGATGGAGAGGATGAAATTCTCGGGCTGCCCGTAGGAAAGGGCAAAATCCCGGAGCGACACGTCGACGATTCCCGTGATTTCGCCGAAAGGCACGGAAGCCGTCAATTTTCCCAGGTCCAGGCCGCCGATTTCCGCCTGGAAAGAGATCTTTCGACCGGCGGAAAAGGCATCTGTGATGCGCAAGTTGTCCATGGTCAGCCGGCCCCCGAAAATGTCGGCCAGCAATTGCCCCCTCAAGCGGAATTCGTCCGTCCTGATCTCCAACTCGCTCGTCGGGATCGAGGCCCATCCTACGAACTTGAAGCTCTCGGAGTTGAAGGGAAGCTTGGAGAAGTCCAGGTTCGTCAAGGTCAGGTTGGAAACGCCCCTGATTCCACGGGATTCCGGGTTGATGGCCAAGACGGACTGCCCGAGTTCGAGACGGGATCCCCACAGGCCGATTTCAATGGGGAAGAACAGGAAAAGGTTCTTGGTGGAATAAAAGTCAACACGCAGCGGCTTCACGTCCGCGACCGGCGTTTTGATCTCTTGAATCAGGATATGCCCGGGAGAGAGAGAGTCGTCCATTTTTTCATCGCCCGGCCGGCCGCCGCGAGAAACCGAAAAAGGAAAATCGGCATCGATGCCGGCCAGACTGAGAGAGCCGTCCTTTTGCCTCGCCGCCGCCTCATGGACCTGGACCTTCCCCCGAACTTTGAAAGAGGTATCAAGACGGATATCGACCTCCGCCTCGGCCATACCCTGGATCTCCCAGGTCGAAGGCCGGCCGGGTCTCATTTTTCCTAAAAACGCATTCAGCGAAGCCAGGTCGATCGAGGGCGCGGCCAGATGGAAATCGAAACGGGGTTTCGGACCGAAACCCAGCGCCCCTCCAGCCTGGACTTCTCCCAGCGGAGGGAAAAAAACGGCGGCGGAGGCGGCGTTGACATGCCTGAACTGAGGATCGAGCGTTCCCTTGAGTTCCAGCCGAACGGGTTCGCTCCGCCAGTTGAAATAGGCGTCCTTCCAGAGCGATTCCCCATTGGCCAGGTCGAGTTGGAGGGAAAACGGAATCGCTTTATCAAAAGATAGGATGTCCGCTTCAAACTTCAGCCTGGGCTCGAGCCCCTCTGAGACGATGGCCCCGGAGGAATCTTGAAAAGCGACTTTGGATAGATCGCCTGTCCCTTTGATCTGATATCGACGGGAGTCGGATGGCTCGTTCCTGATCTCAAGAGAGAAGTCGAGCTGTCCTCCGGGCCTCCAGGCCGTCACAATTTCGGGGACGAAAGCTGGAAAATACTTGAGGATATTGCCGATATCGAGATTCCGGCTATGGAGAACCAGGTTGACCTGCCGCTGTGCGTTCAAGCCCACTTCTCCGGTGAGGCCGATGCTGCCGAGAAGGGGAACATCGACGGCCAGGGAATTGATCTTGATCGCCTGGTGAAGATAGTCGAGCTTTATATTGCTGCTGATGGAAATGTCGCCCAGCTTCAGCTTCCGGTTTCCGGCCGGCAGGACAAGCTCTTGAACCTGGGCTTTGAGCGACGGGATGTTCACTCGGCTTCCTTCGATTTCGATAGGGAGACGGAAAGAGAATCCCCCGGCCTGGAAAGAGCCGGCGAGCAACCGGCCCTGACGGCCTTCGACAAAACCGTTGACACGGAGGCCAGCCGGCTCGTCCTGGAGATGAAGTTCCGCATGGAGCACTTGATCGATGGAGAGGCCGCCCTGTTTCATGATGAAATGAGCCGGCGGCAGGCGGAGCGCGCCGTTGACGTAAATCTTAGCTGCGCCAGAAGCCGTCTCCCACCGCACGTCCCCCTCCCACTGCGCCGAACCGTCAAGGAAAAAGGCCGGCAGATCCGGCTGGAGAAAAGGGGTGAACGCCTTTTTCGCCCGTTCAAGATTATGGATATTCAGCTTTGTGGTGATCGTCACATGGGCATTCTGGCCCAATTCGGCCAGGCCCGATCCTGAAAGAGCGACAAGGTCAGGAATATCTAAAGTGAATGCGGAGACGACGACGCTCCGCTCGCCGGCCCGAAAACCGGTCTTGAGACTGAAAGCCGGCCCCTCCCATTGCTTTTCGGAAAGAGAAATTGAAGAGTCCGTCAAGTTGAGGGTTCCTTCGAGCGAAAACGGCTCCGCACGGGACCAGGTCGCCTCGCAACGGAGGCTCGCGGCCAGGGTGGACTTAGGTGTGTCGTTGCGGAAATCAAGCCTGGTCACGATCAATCTTATGGTGGTCTTATCGGTCGCCGCGGCCTTGAGGTTTACGCCGGTTGCGGAAAGGTCCATCCCTTCTGCAGGCAGGCTAAGGTGGAGCGATGCGTCCTTAACGCTCAGGTCGCCGACGTATTCAAGGTTTCCAGAGACCATGCGGGCAAGGTCGCGGATGCTGCCCCGCCCCAAGGGTGGTGCGTTCGGGTGTTCGGCGAATTCGATTTTAAGGCCGGAGACGGCCAGAGAGTCGAAAAACGGTTTTTTATTGTTGATCAAGCGCCAGAGGCTGCCCGATGCCTCCGCTCGACCGATCCATACATCCGCCCGGCCCTACTTATTGACGAAGACGACCTTAACCGATTCGGCCTCCACGCGAAGGGGGAAAAGACGGTAATTCAGCCGGCCGATCACAACGGTTAGGCCGGCCTTTTTCGAAAGGGTCTTTTCGAGAAAGCCTTTGAGTGTCGCTTTGTTAAAATAGACGTAAAAAGAGCAGGCGATGACGAGAAAGAGAACGGCGACGAGAGCGATGGCGCTGATCCGGAAGATTCTCTTTCCCCGCGTTTTCATGACAATTCACAATTCCAAAAACATGATATCGCCGGCCGCGGAGTCATGTCAACGAGTTGACAGCGCCGCTCGGCCGAAAGTATATTACCAGCGTGGTTAATTCTGGGGAGATTCATCGTTCAGGGCGGAAATTCACCGCGCCGCGGAAAAAGGAAAATCCTATCTTTAAATTATGCATAAAAATAGCCTAGCAAAAAAAATCGGTCATCTTCTCAAGGAAACCTTCAGCGAATTTAAAGCCGACAATGCCACAAAGCTAAGCGCCGCATTGTCCTACTATACCTTTTTCTCTTTGGCGCCGCTGATCATAATCATCATAAACTTATGCGGAGTATTTTTTGGTACAGAAGCCGTGCGGGGCGAAATATTCGGTCAGATTAATGGACTGGTGGGAAACGCTACCGCGCTGCAAATACAAGAGGTACTTAAAAATGTAAAACTTTCGAACAGCAATGCATTTACTACCGCCATAGGTGTAATCATTTTACTACTAGGGGCATCGGGTGTGTTTTCAGAAATTCAGGACTCAATCAATATTATATGGGGCATTAAAGCAAAACCTAAACGCGGATTAATAAAATTCCTTAAAAACCGCCTGATGTCATTCTCTATGATCGGCTCTGCAGGATTTTTATTATTGGTCAGTTTAACTGTCAATTCTTTAATGGATGTTCTGAGCAAAAGGTTGGCGGCATATTTTCCGAAGGACACGATTCATTTATTTTATGCCATCAACTTAATTATCGTTTTCATCACTATTACATTACTATTTACCATTATTTTTAAAACACTTCCTGACGGGAAAGTGGCTCTCCGCGATGGCATCATCGTGGCATCCTTTACCGCTATACTTTTTATGATTGGTAAATTTGCTATCGGCGCTTACCTCGGCAAATCCACAATCGCGACCGTGTATGGAGTTGCCGGCTCGGTTATTTTGATTCTCGTGTGGGTGTATTATTCAGCCATCATACTTTATATCGGCGCTGAATTTACCAAGGTATATGCGAACATCCATGGGCATAAAATAATTCCCTACGAATATTCCGTTAAAGTAAAAAAACAAAAAGCGTAAAGCACTCCGGTAAAGAAGCTCTAATGGAAATCAATAAAAGAGATTTTCTTGCGGCGGCGATCATCGTCATGATCGCGGGCGGGGCGCCGATCATGACCGGAGGCAAAAGCAAAGAAGAGACATCGAGAAATATTGGAAATTCCAAAGCGGCCAAGAGGAGCGAGAAAAACGCGCCAATTCCATGCGGATCTCTTGAGACGTTCAAGGAAGACGTCTTCGGTTTTCTCGTGAAAAAGCCGGCGGGCTGGATTCTCAGGTATACCACAGGTGTCATTACCATCCTCAGGGACGTCCAAGGGCAGGAAGGTGTTCTGATCTACCCGGTCAGACCGCGAACGGGGTTTACTCTCGAGAATTTCTTTTCGAGTTACCTGAATATTCTCAAGGAATCATCGAAAGCTTCCTCTCGGATCGATTATTCAGATGTTTCCCCGGGCCGGGGCCGAGTCCAGGCGAAAGTGTCGGGCTTTATGGGCGGGAAGACCGTCGACGGCGCGGCTGCGGCCTTTCCCTCCGGACTCGATTATGTTTTGACCCTTTATTGGGCCCCGACTGGGGAGCTTTCGTCCCAACAGCCCTTGTTGAAGTGCATCGCGGACAGCTATCAAAAGGCTCCCGGTCTGGCCCTCGTCAGGTTGAGCGGAACCTATTTTGAAACGATGGCCCCGAAGGGCTGGCAGATCCTCGAGGAAACCTCGAATGGAGTCAATTTCAGGAATCCCGCGGGGGATGCCGGGGTCATGGTCAGCTATCTCGATTTCGGCGCCGATCCCCAGCCGATGACGATTCCCCGGCTTTTCGATGCCGCGACCAAGCCGTGTTCCCCCGGCCAACAGCCATGTTTCAGCAAAACTAAAAGCTACGCGAGACTCGCGGCCGGCGATGCGCCGGACTTTCGAGACGCCATGGGGAGGACCTGGAAAGCCAGGGCGGAGGAGTTCGAGGCGACGATGGCCGACGCCGAAAATTCGAAAGTGCACGGCGTCTTGACCGGTATGGTCACGGGCGGCCGGCACATCACCGGGCTTTATGGCTGGCTCATCATCACCTCGACTAGAGTTTCCCGGCCGGAAACCTGGGAACGGAACTCGGCGGCGACCGCCATCATCCAGGACAATATCAAGATCATCAAGGCCAGCGAGCTGATCACCCAAAGGATCCTGCCCCGGAACAACCCGTATGACTCCTCGACGATCATGGGCAGCTGGGAGTACAAAAACAGGGTGGACACGGAGCTTTCGGGCAAACGTCAGGAAGCAATCATGGGCTACGAAATATATCGGATGCCGAACGGAGAGCGCGTCGATGTTCCTATTACTTCGATTCCGGGAGGCAATACTCCTATCTACGTCAACCCGCAGACCGGGCTCATCTGGAATTCGACGCTGGAACCGCGGCCCCAAGGGTATTATCCGCTCAAGCGTTAGACGCACGGCGTCGAGGATCGAGGTTGCATAGATACCCACGGCTAAAGCTGTGGGTATCTATGCTCAAACGCCGGTTCCTGGTTCTACCAGCTACTTGGCGATTTTCGGCAGCGGCAGGAAGTTCTCCATCACCCAGACCTCAAGGTCCACTTTGACATCGACGATCGCCACCCGGCGACCGTCGGGGTGCAGCCGCATCCCCACCAACTGACGGGCAGCGATCAGCCCGCTCGGCTGCGGTTCTCCGCTCTCGGCTGCGACGCGCCACAGCTGCCATTGCCGATCCTCGTAGGGGATCTGCGCCTCTCCTTGGACGCCTTTCAGGCTAGTGTACAGTAACGTTCGCAATTTGAGATAAACGAGGAGCCATCGTAAACTCTCTTCGAAGACCAATCCGAAAGAGATGAATGTGATCCTCCAGGCTACTTGACGATTTTCTGCGGCGGCAGGAAGTTCTCCATCACCCACAGCTCGCTCTTGGACCCCTCATCGACGCTGAACGCAAAGCGGCGGTTGTCCGGGTGCAGCGCGAAGAACTCCATTTTGGGAACGGAGATGTCCAGCTTCAGCGGCGTCCCGCCCTGCGCCGGAACCCGCCAGATTTCACTGCTCGCAGCACCGAGTGCCCGGGCGATAATGTAATGGCCGTCCCTCGTCCACCTCAGCCCGTAATTCTGCGCCGAACCGCGAAATAGCTCCCGCGGTTCCCCTCCGTTGAGGGACACGGTCTTTACAGCGCCGTCCACCTGGAACACGACTTCCCGGCTGTCCGGCGAAAGGTCGTAGTTCATTGTCCCCACTTTGAGGACTTCCGACTCCTCACCGGTTTCGAGGTTGCGTTTCCTTATGCTTGGCCCATCCGTCACGAACACCAGGGTCTTCCCATCCGGGCTGAGCCTGGGAGCCACGCCTTCATCTGCCAACTTCGTGATCTCGCTTGTTTCAATGTCAATTCGGAAGATTCCCATTTCCCTATCCGTAATCCCGAGCGCGATGACGGAGCGGCCGTCCGGCGCCCAGGAGATCTGGTTAACGAAACGAAGACGCGGAGACAGAAAGCGCTCTTCCCCGGTTGCGGCGGACCGGATCGTGAGGATGTTGTTTCCGGGAAAGGCGGAACGCCGACGCGAAATGTAGGCCAAGTTCCTGCCGTCGGGTGACCATGTTGGCTGTGACGGTGGGCCGGTATACCGCGTCGTGACCGGCGCGGGTGGCACGAGGACCTTACCGGTTTCAAGGTCGACCGCACCGTTGTAGAGGCGACCTAAAGAGCTGTCAGTCTTGTAATAAAAGGAGCCGTCGGGTGCAAAGCCAAGAACCTCGGCATCATAGCCGAAGTCCTTTTTCAGCAATTCTGGTTCTCCTTGCGGCTTCCCCCCGGTGATGTAGACGGTCCAGATGTCCCACGTCCCCGAGCGGTCGCTGAGGAAGACAAGGCTCGTCCCGTCCGGTGTCCATCCAAGCAGTCGATCCTCCGCGTGGTGCCCGGCAACAACAACCTCATTCCGGCCATCGGCGGTCATCAGGAAGACGTCGCCATGGGGCGGGCTACCCTCACGCACGAGACTGAACGCGACGGATCGCCCATCGGGCGAGAAACTGGCCTTTACCCAGCCAGAAGTAATACTACTCAGGACGCGCACCGAGCCGTCCGCTGTCGAGATCAGTGTTAGATCAATCCCCTTTGTCTTACGCTCACGAAATGCGAGGATGGACCCTGCGTCAGGCGACCAGTCCAAGGGATAGACGTACGTGTCTTTCTCAGCGCAAAGTGTGCGAAGACCCGAACCATCCAGGTTTCTCATCCGCAGTTGAGGGACCCAGTCCTTCGTACCCGAAAGGACTACGCAGTCGTATGCGATTTGTTTTCCGTCGCGTGAGAACGCTTGGTCACCGAAGGTGTTCCCTTTATCGCTCCAGGGCAACCTATTTGTGATTCGGCTCCTCTGTCCGCCGGCAACTTCGAACTGGACCACGTCACCTGTGTCCCAGTCTATGCCTCTGATGTACTTGCCATCCGCGGTCAAGACCCCACCGACGCCGGAGGCGTCTGTGAGAACCCGGCGTGTGACGAGTCCCACGGCGCGACCGGGACCGCCCAGTGCCGCCAGCCTCACCCGCGCCTGTGCCACAATCTCGGCCTGGTCGGCGTATTCGCGCACCACCTGCTCGTACGCCTTGCGCGCTTCTTGCGTGTCCGCGTCGCCCAACTTTTCGTGGCACTGGCCTATCCGCAGCAGAGCGGTCGCGACCGTGGCGCGGCCGGCGCCGGGCTGCGCGGCGATCTTCTTGTACTGCTCGATGGCGCCCTTTAGGTCTCCATCGACGGTTTCTGTTTTAATGGCGGCCTGGAGCGCCACCTCCGCCTTATTGTCCTTCGCCTGGCTTGCTAGGTACCCGGCGGACAGGGCCGCGCAGAGCAGCCAGGTCAAAAGAACTGACTTTGTTGGTTTCATTGTGATTTTCTTCTGCCCATCATGTTACGGCTCCATTGTCAGGCAAGTATCCGCGCTATTGTCAGGGTTGTGTTTTATTCAGCCATCGAATCGATATCCCAGGCCGCGGACGCTCACGATATAACGCGGCTCTGAAGGTTCAGGCTCGACTTTTTTTCGGAGGGTGACGACGTGGTTGTCGACTACGCGATCGGTGACGAACGTGCCATGCCCCCAGACGAGATCCAGAAGTTGATCCCGGCTCAGCACTTTGCCGCCGTTGCGGATAAAGGCGGCGAGCAGCTTGAACTCGAGGGCCGTCAGCTCCACCGGTTTGCCGGCGCGCCGCAGCTCACAACGCCCAAAATCCACCTCCGCGTCGCCGAACCGGTAGATCGGCAAATCGTCTTCCGCTGTGCGGCGGAGCGCCGCCTTGACCCGGGCTCGCAGTTCGCGCGGGC
>Ga0209746_1000967_pt1 | contig 14092 bp, 11 predicted proteins | sample BarGraNGADG00211_3_FD_184496 | JGI IMG/M metagenome (GOLD analysis project Ga0209746, IMG submission 184496) | Arctic peat soil microbial communities from Barrow, Alaska - Barrow Graham LP Ref core NGADG0011-211 (SPAdes) (version 2) | ecosystem: Environmental > Terrestrial > Soil > Wetlands >... | reverse complement strand
GTAATCGCTGATTATAGAAGAATCTAATCTGTTAATTTTAACTTTAGGCATTTTAGTCACTCCAAACTCTAGTCACTGATTAGTTACTATATTAGATATGTATACTTTTATTCAATTGTTCTGAGTTTCTTTTTCTATGGTATTATGCCGCGATCAATTGGAAAATAATAAATGAGAAATCTTAGTTTTAATATCAGCCTTCTCTTTTTTCTTTTAATGCCCCGGCTCCATGCCCAGGAGAGTATTATTAAATTTAAGGGTCAGATTGATGCTTATACCGGTTTAAACTTTACAAATCCTCTTCAGACCCAGATTGGAGCAAGATTCCTGCCTACACTCTCAATTGGAAAGACCTTTAAAAACAATCTGAAATTCGATTCCGAAATCTCGTTCGACAGTTACCTGAATTATCATTTCACCGGTTGGACTAACGATCTATCCGGTTCAAAGATCAAACCATACAGGCTATGGGTCAGATTAAGCGCTGAAAGATTTGAACTCAGAGCCGGACTCCAGAAAATCAATTTTGGTTCTGCCGTCATGCTTCGTCCTCTTATGTGGTTCGATCATATTGACCCTCGCGATCCGCTCCAGCTTACCGATGGGGTATATGGTCTTCTTGGCAGATATTATTTTCAGAATAATGCAAATGCATGGTTATGGGTTCTCTGGGGAAATGATAAAACCAGGGGCTGGGAAACAGTTCCGACAAACAGAAAAGTACCCGAGCTGGGAGGCAGGATGCAATTCCCCGTTCCTAAAGGAGAGGTGGCTCTTTCATTTCATCACCGTACTGCTGATTTAACCGGGGTACTAAATCCGGCAATAATACATGGTTCTGCAACCTATCCGGAAGATAAGATCGGACTCGATGGAAAATGGGACATTGGTCCCGGATTATGGGCAGAGTATTCCCTTACTCACAGCACACTGGATACCGTATATTTCCAGCCATGGACGAAACTGTTCACCCTCGGCATTGACTATACTTTCGCTCTTGGAAACGGATTATACATTGCATCAGAATATTTCAGATACAGCTCAGCCGGTGAGATATTTGATCGGGGTCTTAATAGAACATTCTCCTCACTTACAGTAAACTACCCGGTGGGAATTAATAAGATTGGAGCCATTATTTATTACAACTGGAGCGATAAAACATGGTACAGGTTTATAAATCTTCAGAGGCAAAGCGATAACTGGACCTACTATCTTTTCCTCTTCTGGAATCCTGAGAAATTTGCAATCTATAATAACACTTCGGGGAATGATATGTTTTCCGGAAAAGGAATACAACTTATGGCAGTTTTTAATTTTTAAAAAATTATGGAAAATCCGACCCTCATTTCAATTGAAGCGCTCAAAAAGCATTTCCCCACGTCAGGAGGCAGATTCACTGCTCTGAATGGTATTGATCTAAAGATCGGGAAAGCGGAGTTTACGGGTGTCGTCGGCCCCAGTGGCAGCGGAAAAACAACTCTCCTGAACATTATCGGGTCTCTCGATTCTCCTTCCGAAGGCAGAGCCATGGTCCTCGGATTATCGATAAGCGACCTGAGTGTAAAACAGGCTGCCCTGCTGCGAAGAACGCGGCTTGGATTTATTTTTCAGAGTTATAATCTCCTTCCCGTTTATACTGTCTTCGAAAATGTGGAATTGCCCCTTCTCCTCCTCAAACTTAATGAAAGTCAACGGAGGAAAATGGTGATGGATTCTCTTGAATGGCTCGGCCTTACAGATAAGGTAAAATCCAAACCTGCCCAGCTCTCGGGTGGCGAATGCCAGAGGGTGGCTATTGCGCGTGCAATGGTGAAGAGACCTGAAATAGTACTTGCCGACGAACCTACTGCAAACCTCGATGCGGCAAACTCACATAACATTCTCAAAACTATGGTCAGACTGAACAGCGAATTTCAAACCACATTCATTTTTGCCACTCACGACGACAAGGTTATCTCATATCTTAAGAGAAAGATCTCCCTGGTTGACGGGAAAGTTGAAAAGGATGAAATCACCGGTAATTAAATCGCAGGAATCATGAAACTGTTATTCAAACTCGCAATAAAGAATCTGACAGGGGCAGGTCTCAGAACCTGGCTCAATGTGATTGTTCTTTCATTCTCATTCCTGATAATAATATGGCATAAGGGATTGTTAAACGGATGGGACAGGCAGGCAAGAAATGATATGGTCAACTGGGAAACAGGAACCGGACAGTTCTGGCAGTCATCTTATGATCCGTTCGATCCTTTCTCTCTAACGGACGCCCATTCACAGATCCCCTCAGTTTTTGATACTCTGATAACCAAAGGAGAAATTGCCCCAGTCCTTATAACGCAAGGGACAATCTATCCCGGTGGCCGGATCCAGAGTATCCTCATCAAAGGAATAAGTTCAGCCCAGAGGGTTTTAAAATTACCGGGCGAATTGTTCCTGAAAAGCAATGACGATTTACCTGTTCTGCTTGGCAGTAAAATGGCCCGCGACAACGGCTTGAAAACTGGTGATGTGACCACCATTCGCTGGCGTGATGTTCATGGAACATTTGACGCCAATGAAATGAAAGTGATCGGAATTTTCGACACAAATGTACCTTCTGTTGATGCAGGCCAGATATGGGTTCCTCTCGACCGGCTTCAAAAGATGATGGGGATGCCGGGAGAAGCAACAATATTGGTTTGCGGAAATTTCGACACTAACGGACGCACTCCCGAAGGATGGAAATTCAAGAGTAGTGAAGAACTGCTCAAGACCGTCACCGACATAATCAAAATGAAATCTGTAGGAGGGATAGTTTTATATATCATCCTGATGAGCCTCGCGATGCTTGCGATCTTTGACACACAGGTCCTCTCGATATTCCGGAGACAAAAAGAGATCGGTACATATATAGCCCTTGGAATGACCCGTTCACAAGTCGTAGGTTTATTCACTCTTGAGGGATCGCTTAATTCCGTACTGGCTGCTTTGCTGGCAGCTGTCTATGGTATTCCGTTGCTTGCCTTGCAGGCAACTAAAGGGATGTCCTTCGCAGGAACAGCAAAAAGTTATGGCCTTGTCGTGGCAGATAAAATTTTCCCGGTTTATAGCCTTGGACTTGTTGCCACGACTATAATTCTTATCATGCTAACGACAACAATAGTTAGCTACCTGCCATCGCGAAGGATAGCAAAAATGAAACCTACAGAAGCTTTGAGGGGGAAACTGCAATGATCAGATTTTTATTGAAAGGAATATTCAGAGACAGACAGAGAAGTCTTCTGCCTGTTCTTGTCGCAACAATAGGAGTTATGCTGACCGTGACGCTCTATTGCTGGTTGAATGGCTTTCTGAACGACAGTATCGAATTAAATGCACGATTCTCGACAGGTCATGTTAAAATTATGACTGCACCTTATGCCGGAAACATCGACCAGATTCCGAATGATCTTGCTTTAACAGGGGTTGATTCACTTATGATGAAGCTTAAAAAGGAGTTCCCGGCAATGAAATGGCAACAACGGATTCACTTCGGAGGACTTATTGATGCTCCCGATCCGGCAGGGGAAACTCGTTCGCAGGGTCCTGCTTTAGGCATTGGGATTGATATGCTTTCAGGTGATCATTCTGAAATAGAAAGGTTTAATCTTGAGAAATCTTTGCGAAGGGGCAGATTACCGGCACATCAGGGGGAGATTCTTATCAGTGAACTTTTCTCACAAAAACTTAAAGTAAATCCGGGAGATACAGTTACGCTTATTGGTTCCACCATGAATGGCAGCATGGCTATGTACAATTACGTAATAGCCGGAACTATAGTATTTGGTACCCCGGGCATGGATCAGGGTTCCGTTATTGTCGACTTAAAAGATGTACGCGACGCCCTCGATATGAATGATGCTGCCGGAGAGATAATCGGTTATCTGCCTGAAAAATATTACGATGATAAAACTGCAGAACAGGTTGTAACGCGGTTTAACCTCCTCTTCCCTCCGTCAGGGGATAAGTATGCTCCCGTGATAACAACACTCAGGAAACAGAACAATCTGGGCCAGATGATGGACCAGATAAGTCAGGTAGGAGCATTCGTAGTACTTGTCTTTGTTCTCTCAATGTCGCTTGTCTTCTGGAATGCAGGACTTCTTGGCGGAATGAGGAGGTACATGGAATTCGGAACGCGTCTGGCTATCGGTGAAGACTATTCCCACATTTACAGAACAATGATATATGAAGCTGTACTGATAGGTATCGTCGGATCTGTAAGCGGGACTGCGGTCGGTCTCCTGCTTTCACTATACCTCCAGAACCACGGACTTGATTTAGGATCGATGATGAAAAACTCTTCCATTTTGATGCCATCTGTCTTTCATGCAAGGATAACTGCAATTGCTTTTTTTATTGGTTTTATCCCCGGCCTTTTCTCCACAGTAGCAGGCACAGCACTCTCGGGAATAGGTATTTATAAACGCAAAACAGCTCAATTATTTAAAGAATTAGAAGCATGAGAAAAATTGCCATACCCATTATCTTACTGATTATCTTACTGAGTGTTTCATTAAACGCACAGAATCCTTCGGCCATGGAAATAATCGAAAAGGTTGATAATAATATGTCGGCCGTATCGAGGGTATTTACCTCTAAAATGATTATACATAACCCCAGAAATACCAGGACAGTTGAATCCAGATCGTGGAGTATGGGTGAAAATAAATCCTTTACTGAATATCTCTCGCCACCACGTGAACAGGGGACTAAAATGCTTAAGCTCGACAATCTCCTGTGGATCTTTTCGCCATCAACCGACAGGATAATCCAGATTTCAGGGCACATGCTCAGGCAATCCGTTATGGGTTCTGATCTATCCTATGAAGATATGATGGAAGATCCGCATCTCCTCAATCATTATACAGGCAAAGTAGATGGAGAAGAAAAAACAGGAGACCGCAATTGCTGGGTAATTACCCTTACCGCAAATAGTACCGGTGTTGCTTATCAGACTCAAAAAATCTGGGTGGATAAGGACCGTTTCATACCGTTAAGAAAGGAGCTCTATGCGAAAAGCGGCGTTCTGTTGAAAAGGATGGAACTCTCAGATGTCTTGCGAATCCGGGGCAGATGGTTTCCCAAAAAAATACTGTTCAAAGATGTCCTTAAAGAGGGCGAAGGAACCGAATTCCAGATTATGGATATTGAATTCAATGTTAAGATTCCCGATTATATTTTTTCAAAAGCAAGTCTGAAGAAATAGGATCACTCAATCTGTTTCACCGAATTAATCAGAGAGTCTGTAATAATTATTGTCTTCGACGAAATAGCGACCGCCCCGAAATACCCCAAAGCTCCATTGCTGAGATTATTATTCGGATTAGCAGGGGTGGAACCAAAGAAGGGATTAGTAAAAAGCAGGTCATCAAGAGTTCTGTAATATTCATAAGTCTGTTTATCGATCGATAAAAGCTCCACCCTGAAAGTGACTCCTGCCTCAGCACGCGCGACACGCAGCTCTGTTTCCAGGCCATTGGTATATTGATCATCGTACAACCTGTAATTTTGAGTATTGATGGAATCGTTCTTAAGAACTTTTATCCTGTAAAAATTCTTCTCTTCGACGGGATCTTTGAAAAAACAGTGAATCTCCATGTTGATTTCATGCTGAGTGTTTCCACTGAAATCGAGTCGCTGAAACTCACTTTTTACCAATTTCAGGGAACCAATATTTACATGGCTTAACATAGTTGAAGTACCAGAGTATTCCCGGTTATCTGATATTACTTTCAGGGTGTATGTTCTTCCCGGAGTTCCCATTGTCCTTGAAGTTACATAAATACCCGGGGTTGCTTCTCTTAATGTATCGGTTATGCCTGTATTGTCGGTTATTGTTACATCGGCGCCTGATACCGATGGTAAAACCGGTTGATTAAAATAACTACCTGATTTAGTGATAGTAACACTATATGGGCCACCTCTGTCGTTGATTAACCCTTCAATTACAATCCTTGGTGCAGCTTCATTAAGATCAACATTGATAACTTTCTGACAACCGGAGAATACTAATAAAGGCGCCAGGGACAATACAATCCTGAGTGCATCTTTAAATCTTATTTTCTTTTTTATTCCCATTTTTTTACATCTTAAAACTTGAAATTATATGAAACGGCGGGAACAAACCGGAAGAGAGATAATTGCACCGCCTGCATTTTCGTCGGATCATTAGGATCCTCCTGGAAATTTATTGCATAAGCATTGGAGCGTCCGTAAACATTGTAGACTGAAAAGTTCCAGTTACTCTCAAATCTTTTAGTTTTTTTCCGCTGCCATGTAAGTCCAATATCTAACCTGTGGTAATCAGGCATCCGGTAACCATTACGCTCTGTATAATATGGAACAATATTACTATCGACAAGATAACGTCCGCTTGGAAATGTTACAACATTCCCGCTTATATATATCCATGTAGCCGAAAAAGTGAGTTTCGCGTTGAGTTCATACATTCCCACAACAGCAATATTATTCGGTCTGTCTTGTTTTGCCAGGAATACATTGCCCCCATTTATATCGGGAAATTGTCTTTTTGTTTTCGAAAGAGTATAACTGATCCATCCAGTCAGTTTACCATACTTTTTCCTGATCAGAAATTCAGCGCCATACCCCCATCCCTTTCCAAATACCAGTTGTGATTCCACTTTGTTATTCAGAATAAGATTGGCTCCATTTCGGTAATCAATCTGGTTTTGCAGTGTTTTATAATAAACTTCAACCGATGTCTCATACATATTATTTGAGAAATTCCTGAAATAACCAAGGGTATACTGATCTGCAATCTCAGGTAAAATATTTATATTACTCGGTACCCACAGATCAAATGGGGTGGTCGAAGTTGTATTCGATAACAAATGAATGTACTGACGGCTCCGCGCATAAGAAGCTTTGACCGACACTGAATCGTTTATGATATAATTCACAAGAAGTCGAGGTTCAAATCCTCCATAGGAATTGAATATTTTCCCTTTGCGATAGGTCGCAGAATCCACAACATCCGAAACCTGATCATAGGTGTAGACAGTCCCCGGTCCTATTGAACTGAATAGTGAATAGCGAACTCCATAACTCACCTTCAGATGACTGGAAATAGTTTGTTCATCAGAAATATACAGAGCGTTTTCGAGAGCAAACCTGTTGTCCATTGATCTGATGCGGAAAAAAGCAGTACTATCCACTTTGCTGGGAACGAAAGTATGATAAATAGAATTGAACCCAAATTTGATTGTGTTTTTTGAATTAAGATAAAAATGGAGATCTTCTTTCAGATTCCAGTCCTTTATTTCTGAAATTACCCTCATGGTCAAATTGCCAACTGCTACATTAAATTTATAGCTGTAACGGTTGAAAATTAATGATGTATTTGAAAAAAATTTATCGTTGATAATATGATTCCACCTTGTGGTAGCTGTGACATTGCCCCAGTTCAGACCCAGCGCCCCGCCCAGGTTAAAATTGTCTCTTCCGAGATAACATGAAAAGTAGAGCCTGTCTTTGGCTGAAAGCTGATAATTGGCTTTCATGTTTAAATCGTAAAAATAGAGGGTCGATTTGCTCGCTATGGAATCAGCTCCGTTATGGGGCAGAAATTTCAGAAAAACATCGGCGTAGGTCCGCCGGGCTGCAATCATAAAGGAGCCTTTGTTTTTTAATATAGGTCCTTCAATGGCTAACCGGGAAGCAATTATTCCTATCCCCCCGGAAAAGTGAAATTCCTTATTATTGCCTTCATTCATCTTTATGTCAACCACCGATGACAATCGTCCGCCATACTCAGCCGGGAAACCGCCTTTGTATAATGTAATATCCTTGATGGCATCCGAATTGAAAGTAGAAAAGAACCCAAGTAAGTGAGAAGGGTTATATACAGGCGCTTCGTCGAGCAGGATAAGGTTCTGGTCAACACCGCCTCCCCTCACAAAAAACCCGGCATTACCTTCTCCGGCCGGGGTTACTCCGGGCAAAAGCTGGATTGTTTTTAAAATATCTTTTTCACCAAGAATAACCGGTATATTCTGAATTTCCCTGACATTGATCTTTGAAATTAATTCACTTTGAACCACATTATTGTTATTCTTCTCTCCCGTAATTGTAATCTCTTTCAAAGAAATTGATTCTTCCTCCATGTCGAAAGACATCTGCGTATTTTCTTTCAGATCCAATGAGATAGTTTTGGTTTTGTAGCCCAGGAACCTGACAATTAATGAATATTTACCAACAGGAAGTGTAAGCGAAAAATATCCATACGAGTTGGTAGCAATCCCGACCGTAGGAATCTCTTCAGGATAAATGACAGCGCCGGTTAAGGTTTCACCGTTCTTAGCATCCCTGACAAAACCACTGATAGTTGCCGATTTTGGCGTTTCATTCTTCGAAAATGCCGGTAAGGACAACACTACCGAAAAAACAATAATTAAATAATTTATACTTTTTGTCATTCAATTCTGAATCATTATCTCCAGCACCTTCCTTTAAACATTCATTTTATCAGTTTGTTGTTCATACGGCTAAATGTTTACATTGTCCACCCCCGACCTTCCCAACAGTAGTTAATGAATCTTTCACATTATTCCTTAATAATTTTTTGTATAAAATTTCTGTCCCGTGTAATTACATGAATAATATAGATACCCAGCAGGCTTACGTTTACTTTTGTAACATTGTCCATCTTGTTTGTAGTAAGCCCATACTGTTTTTTTGGCAATGTCTGAGAACTGGAGCCTCTGACTTCTATGTTTATACGGCCATTATAGTTCAAATACCCTGTTGTATCCTGGCCCGTAGGATAATTTCGTAAGCCATCTCCCCTGAATATTATTTTCATGGAAGCAAGAATCCCGGGTGAATCAGGTATGTTAGCTCCGCCATCGGTATTGATTATTACAATCGGAAGGTTGCTGTCAGTAAAGGTTTGAGAATTAGAAGATAAGAAAGTACAATACAGTAAACAAACAAGACTAAAATATCGCTTCATTAAATAATGATTAACCACCGATACAAATGTGTCAATTATTTTTGTATAAAAGAATATTGATAATCATTACTTAAGACTTGTATACTGAAATTGGCTGAAAAATGAAATTCCTCATCTTGTCCATTGGCCTTTGTGTATAGAAGCCACCCCCGTCATGAAACTAGTCTTTATTCACATTTATTCCATTCACTGACGCTGAAGGCGTCTAATTCCAATAGCCACAGTCACGTCTGTGGGAGATATTTGGAGGTTTATCCCAACACCAGCGGTGTTTTTATCGGTGGCGCAAGTAACCACGTTCATATCATTACACATATTCATCCGACTGAGGCTCCTGCCTTTTTAGTTAAAGATATTAAGCTAGCCAGTCATAAAATGATTTTAAAAAACGGTAAATCTTTCTCTCATTTTACCAAATGGCAGGTTGGTTATAGTCTTTTCACATACCATATTTCTGCAAAAATGAATTTAATCAGATATGTTGAAAACCAGAGAGAGCACCATAAGATCTTTTCATATAAGGAAGAATTAATAGCGTTGTTGAAGGATAATTCTGTGGATTATAATGAAGATTTTCTTTTAAAGTAAATATATTCAACCCACTCCGGGGTTGACAGATCAACGTATACTTCGACCACGGACGCTACCGTGGCTATTGGAATTTAATGCCTCCGGCATTAAACCAGAAGTCTGGCATTCTCTCTATAAGTCATTTGATTATTCAATATGATTCAAAATGAGAAGTCTGGCATTCTCTCTATAAGTCATTTGATTATTCAATATGATTCAAAATGAGAAGTCTGGCATTCTCTCCAGGAATTCGTTTATTAAATATGATTAAAAATGATTTGTATAAAGAGCACCTTCTTGAAGAAGAGCCTGCGCCGCTTTACCGGGGAATATCACGTAAGCGGTCTGGAGAGGTGAATGCTTTTGTTATAGTTACACCAGAGAACAGAAAATGTATTTTCAGGGTTTGATCACCTTTGTTAATACGCCGGGCACCTGTATCAGATCGTAGTCGTTACTGAAGATCAAATATTTATCATACCATTGGGGATTGAATTTATCCTTATAATCCCGCTGTCCTTTGTAATGAGAAAAGGAACGGATTTTTTCATAGGCAAACTTCATTGATTTCTCCGTAAAGTTGTGAGGATCATTGAGTCCTGACATTGGAGCAAAACCCAGATTAACATATTTTATCCCATTATCCTTGAAATAATTAAAAAGCTCTATCAGGATATGATCCATTATCCCGTTAGGGGCGTCAGCGGTTTTCCTCAGTAAGTCATAAGTACCTTCATTCCTGACATAATCCGGGATGATATTTAAAAAAGCAATGATTTTTTCTTCACTGTTTTCAATGGAGATTACAGTTTGTTCCTTAATCTCTTTTTCAACGAACATCCCCTGTGAAAAAACAATTTCCTCCCGTTCTGTAAGCTTTAGCCATTCATCGCTTACAGCTTTTAGCTTCTGGATTAAACCATCGCGGAGAGGAGGAGTATTAACATGTGTTGTATAACCCTGCTCTTTAATTTTATTAAGAGCGTTTCTTATAGATTTTTTTTCACCTCCCTCAAGCGAAAATGATTCAATATCTACTACTCCCTCCTGACCAAGGAAAAGACTTTTCCTCGACAATTCAAGATAGAGTGGCAGGCTTTCTTTTGGCACCCGGTAATAAATATCCTTAAGGCCGTTCTCATAGCAATATTTACTGAAGGAAACTATGCATTTTTTCATTTCTTCTCTGTTTTCTGCCACAGGATTCTCGAGTACAACTGCAAAATTTCTGCTGACCCGATAGGAGATAAATGCATTAATGTCAGGTGGCGCAAAAATAAATTTGTCGGAATATGTTTTGAAAAAGTCGAGAGGTGAATTTCAAAATTGTTGAATCAGGGATTTTGCCCGCGATATTTCTTCATCTGTAGATGTAGTTCTGAATACATATGGCCTTACAAGAGAATAAACAAGAAAGGATATTGAAGCAAAACCGCTTATCTTGATCAGGTAGATAAAAACACGTGCAAAGGAACCATCTGGTATCAGATCTCTGCTTCCAATAAGAAAAAAATTCTGAAGAGTATACCTGAATGATTGAAAAATATTAAAATCAATATGAAAATACCTTTTATCGAGGAAGTAGAATCCTACCACTCCATAAAGCATCACAGCTGCCATGCTTAACAAAGCGGTCTGCAACCCCACTGTTCCGAGCCTTGGATTTGTTTTTACATAGTATTGCTTTCTCGTACCTATTAATGAGCCAATAATGAGAAGCGCTATAATAGCTTCTTCATAATCAATGCCTTTAGTAATGTTACCAAAAACTGAAATAATACTCAGTCCTACAGCAAACCACCAGGCTGTTCGTAATCCCCTTAGCATAAAAGCTGAAGTGACCAGCAGAAATAATCCTGCAATAAATACAAAGCTGTTTGAAAAGCTTACAAAATCAACAAGTAAATAATCTTTCAGAAGTTGAAGCCTTTCAGGAAGTGCGGGAGTTAATACTGAAATAATGTTCACAATGCCAAGGATAAATATCAAAACTGCCGGAAAAATCCTCATTATCAGTTTATCAACCTTCAACAGAAAGCTCAGAATTCCTGCAAAGAGTGGCATCCAGAATTCAAAAAACCTAAAAAGCACAGTAATTGACAAAGCCTCAATGTTACTAAATCCGGAATGTATAAGCACATAAGTCATCGAGACTTCAATTGCGCCCAATCCCCGAAGAAAAGGTGATATTATCAGGAAAATTACAACAACGATATAAGCAAGGATAGCAGCGGAAATGGATGCCGGAAAATTAAGAGCTGTCATAGAAATATAAACATGTGCAATCCCGACAAATTCGATTAAAACAGAGACAATAACAGTATAAATAAATTGTTTCCGGTTTATTTTGTTGTTTTTAACGTCTTCAATAAATAGCTCTGCATTAGGGTAAACCTTTAAAATCCAGTAGTAAAGTTTCCCTTTATTAAGAAGCGAATAATAAACGAAAGCAAACAACAACAAAATAAGTATAACTCCTGCAAGTGCGTACCATCTTCCACTTCCTATGCTCCCCCCTGATACAACAAACAGGAACGCTGGTATAGCTACAATAACAACAGAGAGGATTCCAACAAAAGCGTAAATAGAAGAGGCAAAATAAACCTGTGTCCTGGTGATCCCCTTTTTTTCTATTTCATTACTGAAAAATGCCAGCGAAGAGACTGCCCCTGCAGGCAGAAAAACACTGATGAAATTACGTTTTAGAAAAAGAATAATAGCATCCCAAAGTTTCAGTCGTATGTCAATTGAGGCAAATGATGTAACATACATCACACCTTGAATAAAAATGTAGAAAATAACAAGCCCCAGTCCTGCAAATATCCAGTATCTGTTTGCATCTGAAATGACCAATCTGACGGTATTCAGTTCATGTTTCTGATGAAAAATGAACCATGCTGCCAGAACCATAAACAGGGCAGTAAAAAGAAATTGAGTAATGATCTTCGCATTTTCATTAAGAAAAATGAAGACTTTTTCTTTAAAAAAGTTCCTGACAGATGCTGATGGGTTATCTTTAATCATTACCACAACTAATCAAATTAACAATTTTAGAATGCTTTACTGTCTTTCATAGTCTGCATGATCAACGGGAGATTAAATTTATAATGATGATCTCCCGGTATTTTTCTGATTATTACGGGAGTTTTACTCAATAATTCAGGAATAGGTGTTTTCTCCCCATCACCGAAAATTATCAGAGTTGGAACATTAGCCATCGTAATGATCTCATCGATTGTGTTGTACGTATTCTGCTTGTTGCCCATTCCCAGCATATTTGAGATATGTATTTCAAAATCTGTAGTAGTAGCGGGAGATAAAAGTACCACCGATTCAACATTGGATTTTATCTTATCCGGCAACCTGTTTACAATAAATGGGACAATTTCAGCGCCTAAAGAATAACCTATCAGAATAAACTTTTCTCTGCCCCACTCTTTACTATAAAAATTAAGAGTTTTCGCGATATCCGAGGCAGTCTCCTCTGGTGTGCGGCGATTCCAGAAATATTTTTTTGAATCCAGACCTATTGTCGGGATTCCCTGTTTGGCAAGATTATCAGCAATTGACTGTTCAAATCCATACCATCCTCCATCACCTGAAATCAACAAAGCGACCGGGGCCCGTTTGTCAGGAGTTTTGGAATTTGTAATAACTACCGGGAGGTCCTTAACCTGTGAAATATCTACCATGGGGGGTTTCTCTTTTCCATAATCTGCGATTAACTTGTTAAATGCATCCTTCCATTGCGGCATAAAATCGTTCCATTTGGCAAATCCATGTCCCACCTTTGGTAAAGTTATTAATTCTGCGCCTTTTGTTTTAGAAATAAAATCCACAACTTCAGGATAATTGCATATTCTATCCAACTTACCGTTAAGTACGATCCACGGATTTCCAAGTTTTTCATCGGGTTGAAGAATATATCGTTTCCCGGGCACATCAACTTTTACAGTGAGACCATTAATCTCGCAAAGCATTTTAGGGAGCTCAATGTCGGGACAAAAACCAATTGATATCCCTCCGATGAATGTCCCGGGTCGCGATTGGGCCAATATTCCATAAACAAGCGTTGCGCCGCTTGAATATCCCATAATAACAGGTGGCTTATAATCAGGAAAATTGTATTTCTTTTCTACCTCAGTAGCCAGTTGTATAAAATCGGCGGCAACATTATAGCAGCTATCTCTACGAAGCCTCAGATCCTTAAAATATCGTAATATATCGACACCAATTACGAGGCTATTCATTTCAGAAAAGGTCTCGGAAAAACCAACAACCCCGAATTTCCAGCCTCCATCTCCTGAAATCATTATTATCACATTCTGAGGTGTGGTAGTTCTGTTATAAACATAAACTTTTCCAAAGGAAGGAAAGTTTACAGAATCACTTGAAAATTCGGCCCCGGACCCGGAAATAAAGATGATTGAGAAAAGGATTGCCAGAAAAATTGTTTTTTTCATCTTCAAAAATACTTTTTTATTCATTATCAATAATTAGAAGTGTTAGTAAGATTACAAATCTAATCAT
>Ga0209746_1000965_pt1 | contig 14096 bp, 10 predicted proteins | sample BarGraNGADG00211_3_FD_184496 | JGI IMG/M metagenome (GOLD analysis project Ga0209746, IMG submission 184496) | Arctic peat soil microbial communities from Barrow, Alaska - Barrow Graham LP Ref core NGADG0011-211 (SPAdes) (version 2) | ecosystem: Environmental > Terrestrial > Soil > Wetlands >... | reverse complement strand
CAAAATTAGTGGCTGATCTAATAACAACTGCGGGAGCCAACCGTGTTTTATCCATGGATCTGCATGCCGGTCAGATTCAGGGATTTTTCAATATTCCGGTGGATAATCTTTTTGCCAAACCGGTATTGCTGGATTATATGAAGAAAAATTATACAGATAATACAGTAGTTGTTTCGCCGGATACCGGTGGTGTGGAGCGTGCCAGATCTTTCGGGAAAAAGTTGGGAGCGAGTTTGGCTATTATTGATAAGAGAAGGGAAGGGCCAAACGAAGCTGAAGTGATGAACATTATCGGCAACGTGAAGGGTAAAAGAATTATTATTCTGGATGACATGGTTGATACAGCCGGAACCGTTGTGCAGGCAGCCAAAGCCATGAAGGAAGAGGGTGCTTTAGAAGTTTCCGTCTGCTGTACGCATCCTGTCTTGTCCGGGCCGGCGCTGGAGCGTATCGAAAACTCCGAGATTAAAGAAATCATCGTAACCGATACTATACCGCTCAACAATCGCGCGAAAAATTGTAAAAAAATAAAAGTTTTGTCGGTATCCGGAATTTTAAGCGAAGCCGTGCGCCGAATTTATTACAATGATTCCGTAAGCTCATTATTTATATAGGAATTTATATAGGAGGAACAAATGGAGGTAACAGATTTAGCGGCTCAAGTCCGTAAAGAACAAAAGAAAGGACCTTCCCGCCGTTTAAGGGTAAAGGGATTTGTCCCTGCGGTTTTCTACGGCCGTTCTGCTGAAAATATTCTGCTGGCCGTAAAGAACGATGAACTGATTAAATTGCGCAAAGATAAAAAAGACCACGCTTTCATTAAACTGATTATTGATGACGTCGGAAGTAAAAAAATTGAGAAGCTCTCGTTAATTAAAGAGTTGCAACTACAGCCATTGACGGGGAAACTCTACCATGCCGATTTTTATGAAGTGGATATAAAACGAAAGATTACGATGGAAGTTTCTTTACGGTTTGTCGGTAAGGCCATTGGTATGGAGAATGGCGGTGAATTGCAGCATTTAAAACGTGAAGTAAAAGTTTCCTGCCTCCCTCTGGATCTTCCTGACCATATTGATGTGGAAGTGACTAATCTCGAAATCGGTGATTCTATAAAAATCAGAGATTTAAAGGTTGCCGAAGGAATAACATTGTTAGACAGGCCTGATACTTCGGTTGCATCGGTTGCGGTAATTAAGGTTGCCAAAGTCGAGGAACCCGCGAAAGAAGAGGCAGCAGCAGAAGGTGCAGCAGCCGCTGATGGCGCGGCACCCGCAGCAGGTGCCGCAGCTCCGGCAGAAAAGGGGAAGGCAGCTCCGGCAGAAAAGGGGAAGGCGGCTTCGGCAGAAAAGGGGAAGTAACTTTATAGCAAAATATAATAATTGGGTGGTAGCGTGTGCTTCTCTCGAAATTGAAAAAAATGTTTTCGCGGCACGTTAACGAGGAGGCGCAAATCATGTATCTGATCGTTGGATTGGGAAATCCCGGAAGCCGCTATAAATTTACAAGACATAACATCGGATTTATGGTTCTGCAAAAAATAGCCGACCGATGGGAAGTGGATTTAAGACAAAAAAGTTTTAACGCTCTTTGGAATCGAGGCAAAATCGCAGGTAAAAATGTCCTGCTGGGAATGCCTCAAACATACATGAATTTAAGCGGCGACGCGGTAAGAGAATTACTTGCCTATTTCAAAGTGGATATAAATAATTTGATAGTAATTCATGACGATCTAGATTTGCCTTTCGGCACGATTCGCCTGAAAACAGGCGGAGGAGACGCCGGTCATAAAGGATTGAAATCAATCATTGCCTGTCTGGGGTCCGCCGATTTTATGAGAGTGAGGATCGGCATCGGTAAGCCGTTTGGCAAACAGCCGGTTGAAGATTATGTTCTGCAGCGGTTCGGGCAGGAGGAAGCTGCAACGCTTGAGCAGATCATTCAATTAGGGTCCGAAGCCGTTGCCGATATTGTTACATCAGGTATGCAACAAGCTATGGCTAAACACCATACAAAAAATAATTAAGTATTTTAAAAGGAGGATGGATAATGTTACAAAACAAACGAAGTATCTGGACATTTTTATTGAGCTCATTGATGTTTCTGCTCACGGCTGGCGCCGCATTTGCCGGTGAGGCGGACATCAAATTGCCTGATCTGACGCAAGTCAGCTTTTTAGGTGGCGCCATTGCCGGGTTGACCATTCTTAATGCCGGCTTGATCGTCTGCCTGATCGGAATGATTTTCGGCATTATGCAATATGTGCAAACCAAGAATCTGCCGGCGCACAAGGCTATGCTGGATGTATCCAAGACAATCTGGGAAACCTGCAAAACCTATCTTTTTCAGCAGGGTAAATTTTTAGTCGGTCTATGGATACTGATCGCCATTTGTATGGTTTATTATTTTTACTTTTTACAGGGAAAAGCTGTATCAGACATCATTATCATTTTTATTTGCTCGATTGTAGGTATTCTGGGTTCTTATACAGTTGCCTGGTTCGGCATCCGCATCAATACCGTGGCTAATTCCCGTGCTGCCTTTGCTTCACTAAGTGGTGATCCTTTAAACATCGTCAACATCTGTTTACGTTCCGGCATGAGCGTTGGATTGCTTCTGGTCAGCATCGAACTCTTCTTCATGATCATCATTCTGGCTTACATTCCCAAAGAATTAGCCGGTCCCTGTTTTATCGGTTTTGCCATCGGTGAATCTCTGGGTGCTTCCGCTCTGCGTATTTGCGGCGGTATCTTCACCAAGATTGCCGATATCGGTTCCGACTTGATGAAAATCGTTTTCCATCTGCCGGAAGACGACCCCAAAAACCCCGGTGTTATTGCAGACTGTACTGGTGACAATGCTGGTGACAGCGTTGGCCCCACTGCCGACGGTTTTGAAACTTATGGTGTTACCGGCGTTGCCTTAATCGCCTTTTTGGCTCTGTCTTTGGCGGGAAATCCCGCAATGTGCGGTAAGTTGATTGTCTGGATTTTTGCTATGAGAATCCTCATGATTCTGACCTCTCTTGCTTCTTATTTTGTCAATGATGTTATCAGCAAGGCAGCTTTTGCCGGAAAGAAAGAATTTAACTTTGAACATCCATTAACTAATCTGGTTTGGATTACATCGATTGTATCGATCGCCGTTACTTTTGCTGCCAGTTACTTCTTGCTGGGAGATATGACTGATCAATATCAAAACCTCTGGTGGGCACTTTCGGCTATCATAAGCTGTGGAACTATTGCGGGTGCTTTAATTCCGGAATTTACAAAAGTCTTTACCAGTACCAGTTCACGTCATTGCGAAGAAGTTGTCAACGCTTCCCGTCAGGGCGGCGCTTCATTGAACATTCTATCCGGTCTGGTTGCCGGTAACTTCTCTGCTTTCTGGGAAGGCCTGACTATCATGATTCTGATGCTGATCGCGTACATGGTTTCTAAAAATCCAGCGATCATGGCTCTGATGCCTCCGGCATTTACTTTTGCCGCTCCGGTTTTTGCATTCGGTCTGGTGGCTTTCGGTTTCCTGGGCATGGGCCCCGTGACCATCGCCGTGGATAGCTTTGGACCTGTTTCGGATAACGCACAGTCCATTTACGAACTGTCGATGATTGAATCGCGCCCCGATGCAAAAGCTGTTGTAAAAAAAGAATATGGTATTGAGCCAAATTTTGAACTGGCCAAGCACTTTCTGGAATCTGCTGATGGTGCGGGAAACACCTTTAAAGCGACAGCCAAACCGGTGTTGATTGGGACCGCCGTTGTCGGCGCAACCACAATGGTGTTCGGTATCATCATTTTGCTTGAAGGTCTCTTCGGCAATGTTGTCGCCAAACTTTCTCTGGTTCAGCCGGAAATCATTTTGGGCTTGCTTATGGGCGGCGCAGTAATTTACTGGTTTACCGGAGCTTCCATACAGGCAGTTACCACCGGTTCATATCAGGCAGTTGTGTTTATTAAGAAGAATATCAATCTGGATAAAAAAGAAGCGTCTATTGAAGATTCCAAGAAAGTCGTTCAGATTTGTACCCAGTATGCTCAAAAGGGTATGATCAATATCTTCATCGTGATCTTCTTCATGTGTCTGGCGCTGGCCTTCTTTAACCCCTACTTCTTTATCGGTTATCTGATCGGTATTGCTTTCTTCGGTCTGTACCAGGCGATCTTCATGGCCAATGCCGGCGGTTGCTGGGATAACGGCAAGAAGATTGTTGAAGTCGATCTCAAGATGAAAAACACTCCGCTGCATGAAGCAAGCGTTGTCGGCGACACCGTCGGCGACCCCTTCAAAGATACATCTTCCGTGTCTTTGAACCCGGTCATCAAATTTACAACCCTGTTTGGATTGCTGGCAACGGAAATCGCGGTTACCATGACCAATCAGAATTTAAAGACTGGTCTGGCCGTAGTCTTCTTTGTGATTGCTTTAATTTTCGTTTATCGTTCGTTCTACAGTATGCGAATTTCCGAAGATAAACTAGGCGAATAAAAGAAGTCTAACCTTAAACAAAAAGGCGCTCCTCAATGAGAGCGCCTTTTTTTATTTTTAATCTAAATTAAATTATTTCTTTTTGTTGAGCAGTTCAATAACTTTATCCGTTATATCAATGCCATTAGTAACATAAACAAGAGCTTGTTTGTTAACCACTACATCAAGTCCCATATGCCTGGCTACTTCTCCGACTGTGATGGATATATCATTCTTTATTTCACGTTCTATTTTATGCTTGGATTGCATTATTTCCGCACGTCTTGGCTCAAAGTCTTTCTCAATTTTATTAAATAGATTTTTGACATCTTCATCCGATGCGCCTCTGCTTATTGCTTTCTCTGCTTGTTTCTGTTTTGCTGCTATCTCATCCTGAAGAACCCGTTCCCTTTGCGTGATCTGATCAAGCGCTTTTTTTGCTTTTTCATAGTTTGAAAGAACTTTTTGAGCATCAAGATATCCGATGGGAGCGGCGTTAACCGAACCGATCATAATTCCCATCATAATTATGGAGATTGTTATCAATTTTATTATTTTCATTTTTATATCCTTTCCATCAGGAGCAATATGATTGTTTCTTGAATATAGCAAATATTATTAAATAGTTATTTTGTCCTGCGAGCTTTGGTCATGATAAATAAACATCTTTGATCTGGATGACACTTTTAATATATATTTTCTATAGAATTGTAAATTTTATGATGTGTGCAGACCTAATAGTATTTTTTTGATATTTTTCAAGTCACATCCAGCATGTCCGGTTTTACTTTATGAATTACCGCTTCCCGAATGACAATGCGTTGATAATTGCCGTTTGCCAGGGGAACTTTACCTGCATAGAATTTTACACTTTCATCGTTTTCTGAAGGATATATAAATATTTGCAGGTTGATTTCCTTGATGAGTTTATTAAATCCGTCTTCGTTGAGCTCAATTCCGTTGACATTGTAGCGATAAGTAGAGTCATCTGCTGCGGTTTCAGTAATTTCTTCCGATTCATTTTCAAAAACAAATAAATTAAACACATCATTTTGGCTTTTAAATATTTTGCGTAGTAATTTATCGCAACTGGACAGGCGGTCAGCCTGATTGATAGCTTGAGAAATCATTATTCTGGAATCACCATCGAATAAAAAGGTCGGTGGTTCCTGGCTGTAGCAAATTCCAATTCCCAGTTCCAGCACGGGAAGATTATTTTCTTTGTTTTTTTCATTGTAGTTGTGAACAATTTGCAATATTCTAATCGCCAATCCGCATGCTCGCGCCACGCTATAATTTCCCACTACAGCGTCTTCATTTTCGAAGATTGATAAGATAATAGCGTCTCCTTCAATAAACACTTTTGATGCTCCATATTCAGAAAGAACATCAGAAATAGGATCAAAAAAATTAAGGCTGAAATATGACGCTGGATTAAGTCCCATTTTTCTCATCATGCGGTTTATGGTCATGGAACCGCGAATGTAGGCCTTAATGATGACATGATTGGCAATGGGTTTTTCTTCTTTGACACGTTCATCCGGCAGCAGAAACTCAAAAAGAGAGTGGTTTTCCCGCGATAATAAAATAATTTTTTCTTCCGTAATTAGATTGATGGAGTCCATTGCTTCTTTGGCAATACGAAAATTGTACAGATCTCTGTGATATCTGGAAAATGTTCTGAGAAACATAATAAGATATTGTTTCTTTTCTCTAGTGGCAGCGCCTTTTATCCGTTTGACGATTTGCAGAAGGGGCTTAAGAGTGAATTCATTGCCATAAAGAGATTTTAAACGTTTTTGCTGATTTCTCATAGATATTCTTGTCCAGAAATCAACCAGAAATGCCCTTATCTGTCTGGGTGACATTGGCGGGCAGTATTTCTCGTATAAAGGCTTCATTTCAAAATCAGCGACAACTAGTCCCATAAGACGGGATTTTTTAAATTTACGGTAAAAAAAGTTAAGTAAATATTTCTGAATTTCTATTCGTTCTTTAAGCTTTTCAATAATATCTCCTGCTTTTTTTGCCTTTTTTTCTTTTTCGTATTGTTCTTGCGACTCGAAATAGTCAAACATCCGGTCAATGTTATCAGGTTTCAATATTAATGAATCAAACTCGTAATTTTCGGCATCGAAAATACCATTAACTTCTTGAAACTTTCTTTCAATTGCGTCCTCATTATTCTCCCTGTAAAATTCTCCCGTTAAATCAATTTGGCTAAGCAGTTCATGTATTGTCGATCTGACACTTTTGTAGTTATCAATATCTTCAGATCTTTGTCCCATGAGCACGTATTCTTCAATAAGAAAAAAATCATCATTGGGATTATTCGTATGGAATAAAGGATTTGCAATATAATGACTTGGCAAAATATCCTGGGGGAGGAAATGAGTTTCCCTCATCTCCCTTAATTTTCTTGCATTAATATCAGTCAATAATTCAAACAGTTCCTTACCAACAAGGCGGAGGATTTGATTATAATGAGTTTTTATTTCTGATAGCTTGTCTTTAATTAAGAAAACATCATTCTGGTCGTGTTTTGTAGATAGTTGATAAATTTTGATCAGAGGTTCGATTTGCGCTACCATAATTTTGTATTGGGATTTGATTTCCTCCAAAAACAATTTTACCAGAGCTAGTTGTGCCAGGAAATCAATCTGAACCTCAGAGGCGGATTTTGCTTTGTTGATTCCGTCAAGTAGAATATCATTACAAATGCGTTTCAAAGCCTCCTTTTCAATTTCACAAAATTCTCTTCTATAGTCTTTAAAAAAAAATTCTGTTCCGCTGTGTTTTATCATTAAAAGAAACGTTGTCTTTTTTAGAGCGCTGTAAACCTGAGGGCTGATATGGACATCCAAATGAATGTTGTCCACGCCTAAAGCTAGTTTGTTCAGGGAACAATAAACTTTGTAGTGTTTGACGCCTAAATTTTTAATAATTGGCGGTTTTTTAAAAGTACTTAGCATGGCGTCCTTTATTAAATTGATAAGCGCTTTATATAAGTAATGAGTTCGCTCGCCAATATAATATGGATAAAAAATACGTTAATTGTTTCTTACAGTCAGGACAATACCGGATCAGCGGCAGTATCCGCGGCTTTTAGTCAAATCCAGCGCTTTGCAGAATCCCAACGCGCAAGCTTTTTGCACGTCGCTACAGCCTTGTTTATTGTCGCCCTGCAGGAAATAAGCGAGTCCTCTGTTATTATAGGCATTAGCATTATTAGGCTCCAGTTTAATGGCCTTGCTAAAGTCTTCGATAGCTAACTTGTAATTCTTCAGCTTGTTGTAATTAATTCCCCTGTTGTTGTACGCGTCGGCATAATCTGGTTTTAGACGAATGGCTTCGTTGTAGTCACCAATAGCTTGCTGATACTGACCAATGTTATTGTAAACAGTTCCGCGATTATAATAGGCTAGAACAAGATCCGGCTGGAGACGGATGGCTGTACTAAAATCATCAATGGCCAATTGATTCTGACTAAGATTTTTGTAAGCAGCGCCCCGCTGATTATAAGTTCCCGCGTAATTCGGCTGCAATTTAATTGCTTTGTTCAGATATTCGATTGCTTTCTGGGGATCTGTATATTGTTTTCCATCCCATAAAAGATTTGCTTCGTTAATCAAATCCTCCGGCTTTTCGTTCATTTTCGAACAGGAACAAATAAATGTTAAGATTAGAAGTATTGAAATAATGATTTTTTGCATAACAACCCCCATTTATAATTTTCGTATTCAAATTCTACTATCATAATTACTGAGAAAATTTAATTAAAAACTTTCCTCTTAATTTGTCCGGTGAAAATTATAAATTAAAACTTATTAAAGTCTGTTTCAAGTAAACAGTCATAATGAATAAACTGTTTTAATAATTTGCATTTGAAATGTTTAATTAGCAATTTTATTTCAAATGCAAGAAATACTGCGCGGGATGGATATTAGGTTGAGCCGACGGAATCACCCGGACAATATTTAAACGGCTTGAGCCATCCTTAATGTTCTGGTCCGCCAGATAAACCATCTCCCCGCGTTGCAAAGCGCCTTTACCGTCATCCTCAAGAAGCAAGACAAGCGGCAGGCTGCGTTCTGTTTCCTCGGGATAATCCATTACCAGACCGATTCTTCCGTCGCTCAGTTCAACAACGGAGCCGATTGGATAAATCCCCATCATGTGAATAAATCGCTTCAACAGAATCTTGTCAAAACGTTTCCCTGCCTCCTCCCACATCTTTCTCAGTACTTCATCAGGCGTGAAAGACTTTGGCCGGTAAACCCTCTCATGAGTCATCGCTTCATAGACGTCGGCTATATGAATAATCTTTCCCATAAGGCTCAGATGGCCCGTAAACAGAGTTCGGGGGTAGCCGGTCATATCCATATTCAGGTGATGCTCAAACGGACCGAGGATAATTCTCGATCTAAAAGAAGGGGTGGCCTTCAACATGAGAATTTTTCTGACACCCATGGCCGGGTGCGACTTCAACAGATCCCATTCTCCGTCATTCAACGCCCCGTGTTTGAGGAGAATCTCCCTGGGCACGTCTACCTTCCCCAGATCGTGAAAAAGACCGCAAATGGTCAAATGCTCAAGTGAGGTATCCGATAATTCGATATGCCTTCCCAGACACGTTGCCAACAGAGCGACATTGACGGAATTGGCATATATGTAATCGTCATATTCCTTGAGGGTTGTCAACCCGATCATCAAGGTCGCATCCTCCTGGATCATATCCACGATGTTTTGGGCAATACGTCTGCTTTTGCGTATCCCCACCATACCCTGGGACACTTTATTCGCTACTTCTTTTACCGCTTCGATCGCGTGAAAATAATTTTTCCGCGCATTTTCATAACGTTTATCTTCCAGGCTTTCGCCGTCAAATGTTGCGTCCGGCGTCGCCGGTTCGACCTCGATCCACGAACAATTCTTTTCCAGCAGCTTTTGTTCCAGCCACTTATGGGCATCATCATGCTTTTTTGCATCATTGAATAGACGTGTAAATGTTATGATACTTTCGGGCAAAACATCGCGTGACGACTTTAAAAACTTCACGCTGCCGATGCCTCGATTCGAAAAAAACTCCACCATGTTGTAAGCTACAACGGCCATGTCTCTGCGGTATTTAATTTTTTCTCCGCCGAGATGAAAACGGCTCCGATAAAGAAGAAGGCTGATGTCTCCGCTGGCAGTTAGTTCATTGAGTATGTTCTGAAATGAGCGGACACTCGTCCGGACGAGTTGATTGTTATCATCGTACATGCGAACGGTATTTATCATGAGATACAGGGCTCTCATAAAATCATGCCCCAATCGCTCCGGAATCGATTGTTGTTCAGACATGATTATTGTTCTCCTCTATTTTTTTGGAAAAATTCTCTCCCTGCTTTGCGCGCGATCCTGCGCAGACCGGGATGAAAGCTTCGACCCGCCGCCTCGATAACTTGCAGTGCTTCCGGTATTTTCAAAGCGACCAGCGCAAGCGCGGCGCCTTCACGATACGCCGACTTCTTAAACCCGGCCATCCACTTTCGGTGGAGCAGCGTTTTACTAAGGAAAGGAACGGACCGCTCCGATCCGCATTTTCCCAGCGTCATGAAACACTCCATAATGTGTTCTCTCTGCGCGGCGTTGAAATTTCTGTTCTGAAGATATTGCATCAGAAGATCTTCAGAGACCTCATTTCTGGATTGGCCCATTTGTGTCAGGATCACTTGGCGCACCGATGAGTCCGGGTCGTCAATGAACTCAAATATTGTCGATGTCTGACTGCCGCGCGCCTTTCCAATAACCTTAACCGCCATTCGCCGGACTGATACAGAAGAATGCCGGGACAGCTTCATTAGATATTTTAATGACTTATCTTCTTCTAGTCTGGACAGGATAGGAATAAGTTTTTCGAGTATTTTTTCATTGGAATAATTGACCGGTGACTCCAGACAATTTGCGTCCTGAGAAGCAAGGGAAGTAATCGTATCATTCACAATTTGCTCGAGCTGTGACGGCTGCCCTAAAAGCAGGAAACGCAACAGGGTATCAACAGCACTTGGATTAAGGTGCTTGAAAATTAATTTGAGCGTTTCCATCTGCGGTAAAGTTAAGCGGCTCCAAATCTCTTTCAGTGGTTTTAAGCATCTGGCATCGGAGGAGATGTCTTTATAAAAGGACTCGATCAACGGGCATTCCCATGGTTCGCGTAGCCGTCCGCTATCCAGAATCTTACGCACACCATCGAGAATGATAAGGGCGGCGTCAAAATCATGGCGGGCAAAAGAGACTTCAAATTCTTCAGACAGGACTTCCATGACAATGCTAAAGTCTTTCTCTTCCTGATGCTGCAGAAGCATGTCCAGCAACATATTAAGATGTTCTGTAGCGGACGACCTTTCCTCACGAGAGACCATTTCCTGCAACTCGATTTGTTCCTTGGGGGTCAGCACAAAAGATGCACGATCAAGGGTTAGTATGCCAGGCGATGCCATATCAATGGTGTGGCCGTCGAGCAACGCCTGTTCATCCTTGGGTTCGGTTTCTGCTTCCACGGCTGGAGATGTTGTGTCCGATTTTGAAAGGTTGTCAATATTATCCGCCGCTTGTTCTGAAAAAAAATCGTCCGGATCCTGTGCTTGTCCTGAAACGAAATCGTCGGCTTTATATAACACATGGTCAAAATGTGATTCCCAGAAGGCGGTTACGATGTCTCCTTCCGGCTCAGTTGTCAATACCGAATATCTGTGTATAAGAGAAAGTACTTCCTTGATTTCTTCCAGTTCTATCCCTTCAGTGAATTCCAGCCATCGTATGCCGTCCCGGAAAAGTGTGAAAGGCAGCGTTCCTTCTTCGGATGTTCCCGTATGAACCTCTAGGCCCTGACAAATTACACGATCCCTTTCAAATTCAATTTTGATATCACCGTGTTGACGAATGTAAGCTTCCAGAGTCTCGTGAAACTGCCTGATGGAATTAATACCGATGCTGTGGCCTTCGGGATACAAAGACACATTTTTACCCGCCAGCAAAAGATAGGCGAACAATTTTTTGGTGTCATCTAAAACACTATCCCGGACTTTCATCACCACACCGCTTTTTTAATAGCCTGTTCTTCTATTCCATATCAACATACAATCATAACAACTTTCATCTAAAAGTATAGAAAATGCAGTCTTGTCTGTCAAGACAATCTTGGCCGCAAAAGGACGTGCAAGCGTGAAGATTACGCGGAATAACTATGACCATAGAATTTAATAGAATACAAATTGATACGTTAGAAAAGACTTTTTTCAATTCTGTTAGAGATCCGTTAGAAAAAAACATCCAAAATGTAAAAAAGGAATTAGCTGCATCAGCTAACCCCTTATAATTACTTGGTAGCTGGGAGAGGATTCGAACCTCTGACCTTTGGGTTATGAGCCCAACGAGCTACCGGACTGCTCCACCCCGCGATATGAAAAACCAGTGGGTTTACACCATTATCTCCAATATTTGTCAAGGAGTTCTTTTTGTAAAATCTTCTACAACTTGTTTCTTATTGAGATGAAGCAAGCCGGACAGCAAGTCCTATTATGTTATATATCCCATGAAACGGTAAATAAGTTTAGCCGCCATGAAATCAGGAGCAACAATACCGGGAATCGGCGCCAGCTCCACAACATCAAAGCCGCGAATTTTACAGGAACGTGAAACCGACTTCAGCAGGCGTAAAATATCTCTCCAATAAAGACCGCCTGGTTCCGGCGTGCCGGTTGAAGGCATTATGGATGGATCAAAAACATCCAGATCAATCGTTACAAAAACATCGCCTTTTAAATCTTTACAAATTTTTTCACACCAGTTTTTATTTTCTAAAACGAAATCGGCGCTGTAGGATTTAACCTTGCTTGCCGGTAAGAAATCCGCTTCTTCCTTGCTCATGCTTCTGATGCCCACCTGAGTTAATGGACATATCTCTGAAATTCTTCTGGCTACGGAAGCGTGGCTGTACACGCTTCCCTGATAGCTTTCCCGTAAATCGGCGTGGGCGTCCAGTTGCAAAACGGAAAGTTTCGGGTATTTTTCTTTTAGCGCCTGTACTGCGCCAAAAGTAATACTGTGCTCTCCACCCAGCATTACCGGTATTTTATTTGCGGCGACGATTTTGGAAATCTTTTTACGCACAACATTAATCATATTTTTAGGTCCGCGGGCGTCAACAGTAACGGGCAGAGTAGTATGAATTCCAGCCAAATATGTTTCATTCTTCAATTCTTCGTCATAGAGTTCCATATTGGTCGAAGCTTCGATAATAGCCGCAGGTCCCCGGCGGCTTCCCGGCTGATAAGTGGAAGTCAGGTCGTACGGAACAGGAACAACGACAAATAAAGCATCGCGCAGTGAATGCGCCGGATAAATTCCTCCAAAGTTCATATTTTCAATCCTCGCTGATAAATTAATTTATACATCTTTAAACTACGGCCGGTAATACCTCAGATAAAAATTATCATCCTCATAGTATAAAAAAGAGTAATGACTGATCCAGTCACCAAGTGTAACAAAAGTCTTTTTTTTGCCCGCGACAGTATAATGGTTTAAACTGGGGACATGACAATGTCCGAGAATAACCGCATCATAATCTTCCTGAAATTTTGTCTGAGCGAAAGAGGCCATTTTTTTTACCAGCGCGTCGCCGTTTTCTATGGTCATTTCTTTGCTGGCTGTTGAAGTAAGTCCGGCCAGTGCCCAGCGTATTGAAGCCGGGATAAAACGCTGAAAATTATAAAAAGCCCGACTGCGCAAAAATTTACGAAGCAAAATATATTTAATATTGTTTCTATCCGCAGTATCGCCATGTGCAACCAAAATATTCAGATTGTCCAGTTTTGCAACCGTGATTTCTTCGAACACTTCCATGTCCAAAACATCTTGAAAATATTCTCCCATGAAGAAATCATGATTCCCTTCGCCCAGATGGATGCGTATTCCCGCTTTTTGTAATTCAATTAATTTATTAATTACCGGTATGAACTCCGGATGAATTTTTTCTTTTCCGCAAAACCAGAAATCGAACAGATCGCCGGCAAAATAAAGATCATCAATATAAGCCGGTTTTGCATCTGCTCCTTCAGGATTGACCAGAGTGCTGACATTTCCTTCAATAATAGTATTGAAGAAATTTATCAGTTTTTCGTATCTCTTGTCGCTGGATTTCCTTAAATGAGCATCGGAAATGAAAATGGCTTTCATACTTTAATCCTATGGATTTAATACAAATATCCTTTAGCAGATACCTTCTGCCAGGTCAACAAGCACCTGCGCTGTGTCTGTTGAAAAACACTCATTTGCTGTGTTGCGCTTCAAACCGAACCGCTCAACGTATATCTATAATACGCTTCGCGATTCGGCTTTTTGCGCTCCTTGCACCTGAGTATTTTTGAACAGCCACAGTGACCTGATACATATTCATGCATATTTTTTACAGAAAAAGCGTTAGTCTTAATGAGAAGGAAAATAATTGATTCTTGTTTTGTCTGATTATTTTTGCTAGTTTCAATTCACATGATCGGGTAAATATCCAAATTAACAATTTAAATAAAAGGCGAAAAGATGATAAAAAAACAAAATATAATCAAACGGGCGAAAGATGTATTAAG
>Ga0209746_1000964_pt1 | contig 14103 bp, 11 predicted proteins | sample BarGraNGADG00211_3_FD_184496 | JGI IMG/M metagenome (GOLD analysis project Ga0209746, IMG submission 184496) | Arctic peat soil microbial communities from Barrow, Alaska - Barrow Graham LP Ref core NGADG0011-211 (SPAdes) (version 2) | ecosystem: Environmental > Terrestrial > Soil > Wetlands >... | reverse complement strand
CGTCTGCCTCGGTCATCCCTACCACGTTGGGCACCGCCACCATCGGTGGCGTGTTCGGCGTGCCGACGTCGGATGGCGGCGGGAACTCGATCACCTCGCGGCCCTGGTGGGCCGGCGTCATGAACGCCGTCCAGACCTTCAGCGGGAACGTGCCGCCGGTGATCTGCCGCTCCCCGCCGAACGGGGTGATCGACTCCTGGCTGCCGTCGGGCGCCTCCTGGTACATCGCGACGGCGGTGGTCATGTACATCGAGTAGCCGATGAACCAGGCGGACATGTTGTCGTTGGACGAGCCGGTCTTGCCCGCAACCGGTTGCCCGACGGCTCTCGCCCCGCGGGCGGTCCCGCCCGCGGCCTCGATCGGCTGCTGGAGCGCGTAGGTGGTGTCGGCCATGATGTCCGGGGCGAACACCTGCTCCGGCGTCTGGGTGTTCTCGTAGGCCACCTCGCCGTCGGGGTACGTGACGGTCCGGACGATGAACGGCTCGGTGCGCGCGCCCTGGGCGGCAAGGGTGTTGAACGCCTGCGCCATGTCGAGCGGGTGCGGCGACGCGGTACCCAGCACGTTTGACGGGACGTGCTGGTTGTCGAAGAGGGCGCAGTCCTCCTCCGCCCGGGCCCAGCTGGCGCACACGCCCGCCTTCTGTGCGACCTCCAGCGTCTTGTCGAAACCCACCTCGACGTTCATCTGCGCGTACACGGCGTTGACCGACCGGGCCGTGGCCTCGAGGATGCCCAGCTTGCCGTAGTTGGAGTCGCCGTAGTTGCGCACACCGTCCGGGAAGCCCTCCACCGGCATCCGGTTGCGCCCCTCGTACGTCGACTTCAGCGAGCCGCCGGCCTCGAGGTACGCGACCAGGGTGAACGGCTTGAACGTCGAGCCCGCCTGGGCGATGTCCTGGGTGACGGCGTTCTGGGCCCGCGTGATGTAGTCGGCACCGCCGTAGAGCGCGAGGATCGCGCCGGTCTGGCGTTCCAGGGTGACCAGCGCGGTCTGCAGGTTCGCCGGCTTGTCGGCCGGGAGCGTCTGGACGGCCTCCAGCGCCATCTGCTGCAGGCCCTGGTCGATGGTCGTGACGATCTAGAAACCGCCGTGGTCAAGGTCGGTCTCGGTGATGCCGCTCTGGCTCGTGATCTCCCGGCGGACCATGTCCAGCAGGTAGCCGTTCGGACCGGCGTAGACCTCCGGCGGCGCGAAGTCGACGACCGCTGGGAACACCTGGGCGTCACGCTCGGCCTGGGTGAGGGCCACGGTCACGACCATGCCGTCCAGCACGTAGTTCCACCGGCGGGTGGCCTGCTCGGGGGAGACCAGTGGGTCGAAGTTGTTCGGCGAAGGGATGACGCCGGCCAGCAGCGCCGCCTGCGAGACGTCCAGGTCGGCGACGCCGACCCCGAAGTAGGCCCGGGCCGCCGTCTCGATGCCGTAGGAGTCGCGGCCGAAGTAGATGGTGTTCAGGTAGTTGACGAGGATCACGTCCTTGTCCTCGAGCCGGGCGAGCTTGACCGCGAGCATCGCCTCCTCGATCTTGCCGCGGACGTCGGTGATCGAGGTGTTGTGGTAGTACCGCTCGGCGTACTGCTGGGTGATGGACGACCCGCCCTGGCGATGCCCGCCCCGCAGGTTCTGCCAGAGCGCACGGGCGATGCCGGCCTGGTTGATCCCGGGGTTCTCGTAGAACGAGCGGTCCTCGGCGGCCACCACGGCATCCCGCACGTGCTGAGGGATCTTGTCCTGCCCGACGATCACGCGGTTCTGCTCGGCGAAGCTGCCCATCGGCGTCGTGCCGTCGGAGAAGTAGACGGTCGTGGTCTGGTACTCCGCCAGGTCGGACGGGGTCGGGATCGGCACGGAGTTGTACCAGATCACGATCACGAGGACGACGGCGACCACCCCGGTCAGGAAGAGGCCGAGCAGCAGGCGCCAGGAGGGGAGCCACCGGCGCACGCCGGTCTTGTCGTGGCGCGGGTAGTCGATGAACCGGTGATAGCCGGTCGGCTGGCCGACGGCGCGTGCTGCGCCGGCTGCTGCGCTCGGGGTGCCGGTCAGGGCTCCGCCGGCGGCTCGACGTCCGCTCACGGCAGGTGGCCCGCCGTGGCCCGTTGTGCTGCCGGTGGGGGCGAACGACGCGGGGGGGCGCTGCTCGGCGCCGCCGCCCATGACGCTGCGTCGCTGGGGTCCGGTGGGACCGCCCTGGGAGGGGCCGCCTGTGGAGCCGGTTGCCACGTGGTGCCTTCCGTCCGTCACTTCGGGCCGGCGTGGGGGTCGGCCAAGGCCCAGGGTACGGACCATGCGGCCCGCGAGCGCGTCCAGTATGGTCGCGCTCGGTGAAGACCTTGTGGCAGTCCCTCGCCCCTGATGGGCGGGGATGGTGTCCGGTTTGCCATGGACGGGGACTTCGACCTACTCTCCGATGTATCAGTTCGATACATCAGTCCGCTGGATCCCGCCGATAGGTCGGCGCCTCCCGCGGTGCGAGGCGGGAGAGAGCGTGCGGGGTCGCTCAGACGTCCTTGAGCTGGCAATCCTAGGGTTGCTGGCCGAGACGCCGATGCACGGGTACGAGCTGCGCAAGCGGCTCAACCTGTTGCTGGGCTCCTTCCGCGCACTGTCCTACGGCTCGCTGTACCCGTGCCTGAAGGGCCTCGCCGAGCGCCGTCTCATCGTCGGCGTGGACGGGTCGCAGACGCCTCCGCCGCATGCCCTGTCGGGCAAGCGGGCCCGGATCGTCTACGAGCTCACTGCCGACGGCAAGGAGCACCTGGCGGAGATGCTGGCGACGTCCGGCCCCTCCGCCTGGGAGGACGACCACTTCGGGGTGCGGTTCGCCTTGTTCTCCCAGACCGACGCCGAGACCCGGCTGCGGATCCTGGAGGGGCGTCGCACTCGTCTGACCGAGCGGCTGGATCAGGTCCGCCAGGCCGCGACCCGCACGCGGGAACGGCTCGACGACTACACCCTCGAGCTGCAGCGCCACGGCCTGGAGCAGGTCGAGCGTGAGGTCCGCTGGCTGGACGGACTGATCGACAACGAACGCGGCACGCGCCGCGCGACAACCGAAGGGCCCGGCCGTTCGACCGGTCCCGACACCGCTGACGACGCGCGAGCGTCGCAGCACTGAGAGATCTGAGGAGCGAGGATGAGTTCGATCCGCGTCGCCATCGTGGGCGTCGGCAACTGCGCGTCATCATTGGTGCAGGGCGTTCACTACTACGCGGACGCCGACCCGCAGAGCAAGGTTCCTGGGCTGATGCACGTCCAGTTCGGGCCGTACCACGTCTCCGACATCGAGTTCGTCGCTGCCTTCGACGTCGATGCGAAGAAGGTCGGGTTCGACCTCAGCGACGCGATCAGCGCCAGCGAGAACAACACCATCAAGATCTGTGACGTCCCGCCGCTGGGCGTGACCGTGCAGCGCGGGCACACCTTCGACGGCCTCGGCAAGTACTACCGCGAGACCATCGACGAGTCCGACGCCGAGCCGGTCGACATCGTCAAGGCGCTGAAGGACGCGCAGGTCGACGTCCTGATCTCCTACCTGCCGGTGGGCTCGGAGAAGGCCGACAAGTACTACGCGCAGTGCGCGATCGACGCGAAGGTGGCGTTCGTCAACGCGCTGCCCGTGTTCATCGCCTCCGACCCGGTGTGGGCCAAGAAGTTCCAGGACGCGGGCGTGCCGATCGTCGGCGACGACATCAAGTCCCAGGTGGGCGCGACCATCACGCACCGCGTGCTGGCCCGCCTGTTCGAGGACCGTGGCGTCATCCTTGACCGCACGTACCAGCTGAACGTCGGCGGCAACATGGACTTCAAGAACATGCTCGAGCGCACGCGCCTGCAGTCCAAGAAGATCTCCAAGACGCAGTCCGTGACGTCGAACATGGACCACGAGCTGAGCGCGCGGAACGTGCACATCGGCCCGTCGGACTACATCGAGTGGCTCGACGACCGCAAGTGGGCGTACGTGCGCCTCGAGGGCCGCGCCTTCGGCGAGGTGCCGCTGAACCTCGAGTACAAGCTCGAGGTGTGGGACTCCCCGAACTCGGCCGGCATCATCATCGACGCGCTGCGCGCCGTGATGATCGCCAAGGACCGTGGCATCGGTGGCCCGATCCTGTCCGCGGCGACGTACTTCATGAAGTCCCCGCCCGAGCAGATGGAGGACACCGCCGGCCGCGCCCGGCTCGAGTCCTTCATCCGCGGCGAGGTGGATCGCTGAGGTAGTCGGTCGGCGGGTCACTCATCCGCCCGCTCCGATCCGGCCGAGGGCGTCGTCGCAGCAGCGGCGGCGCCCTCGCCGTCGCGTTCGACCTCCACCGTCGCCCCAGCCCCCTCCACACCGTCGCCCCAGCCCCCCGACACCGTCGCCCCAGCCCCCTTCCCCGCCCTTCCGGCCGAGCGGGGAGTCTGCGTAACGCCAGGCGCAACAGATCCTCCCCGCAGAGGCCCGGCTCGGCGTCGTGGGGCGCCGGACGGCCTCCCGCCCACAGCGCGAGGTGATCCTGGCCATCCACAGGGTCGGTCGGCAGACGCCACGCGCCGCACGGTCGCGGTCCAGGGTGAGTCGGTGCGTCTTGAACCGAAGGTCGTGCTGCGGATCGCGTCCGCGCAAGCCGGCGTCGTCACCACCCGGCAGCTGGAGGCACTCGGCGCCGACCGGGCATGGATCGCGCGTCAGGTGAACAGCGGGCGGTGGCAGCGGCTGCACGCCGGCGTCCTCCTTACCCACTCCGGACCGGTGCTGTGGCGGGCCCGCGCGTGGGCGGCCATGCTTCACGGCGGCGTCGGCGCCGCACTCAGCCACGAGTCCGCCGCACACCTCCAGGAGCTCCGCGCGGCTTCGCCCGCGCAGGTGGACCTCACCATCCCGCACGGCCGTCGGCTGGAGCCGGCGTCAGGGATCCGGCTCCACCGGCGAGTCATCGTGGCGCCCGCGGGCGGGCGGCCGCGACGCACCTGGCGCGGCGACACAGTCGTGGACCTGGTGGCCGCCGCACGGTCCGACGACGACGCCGTCGGCTGGGTCTGCGACGCCGTCCGGGCCGGCACCCGGTTGCCGGAGATCGCCGACGCACTCCAGCGCCGGAGCCGGCTGCGCAACAGAGCCCTGCTCCGCGACCTGCTGCACGAGGTCGCCGCGGGCATCGAGTCCCCGCTCGAGCGGCGCTACCACCACGACGTCGAGCGGCGGCACGGGCTGCCCCGGGCCGAACTGCAGGTCCGCGAGACGGTGGGCGGCCTGTGGATCCGAGCCGACTGCATCTACGAGGGCCTCGGCGTGCGCATCGAGCTCGACGGCGCGCTCGCGCACCCGGATGGCCGAACCGACGCCGACACGTGGCGGGACAACGCGGTCCTGATCGCGCGTGGTGAGATCACGCTGCGCTACCGCTGGCGGCACGTTGCGGCCACGCCGTGCGAGACGGCGGCTCAGGTGGCCACGGCTCTACGGTCGCGGGGCTGGACCGGGCACCAGCGCCCGTGCGGACCGGCGTGCGCCGTCGGGGTGTTCCTGCACAGTGCGGTGGGGCGCTGAGATGGCTGCCGGTCGACAGCTCGACACGCTCGACTCAATCGGCATCCGCTCGGGGCCACGTCGGAGGGTTACCGCCGCATGGCGATTGCTTCCCTCCGATCCAACGGAGTGGGCCACGACCGAGGGGGGCCGGCGAACGTGCCGGGGCCCCTCGCGGCGCGTTGCCGTGGTGGCAGCGTCCGCAGTTCAGCTCCCATGTCCGTCATCGCCCCGACGGACGGACCGTGGTCCCCGACCACCGGGTGCGACTCGTGGCTCGCCCGATGCCACAGCTCACGCTCCCTGTCGAGCATGCGGTACCGGTCGAGCATGCGGTACCGGTCGATGAACTTGCTGACGATCGCCCGCCGCACGTACTGCTCCGCCTGACCGATCCCGTCGAACCGCCGGCCGCCGACGAAGGTGGCCATCAGAACCTCCTGGACCAGGTCCCCGGCGTCGGCCTGCTAACCGGTCAGGAGCATCCCATACGCGACGAGGCGCGGGTAGCGCTCGCGCGCCACCTCCTCGAGCAAGGGCTCCCACCCGGCCACGGGTCCTCCAACCATCGATCGTCTGCCACCAGAACGTACGGGCTGGCCGGATCGGTTGGGGTGGGATCAGACACGGTTCACCCGCCCCATCGGGCGGGGCTGGGTGCATCCGTCAGGCCGGCCCGACCTCGGCCGAGCGCAGCCGCGCGCGGATGACCAGCTTGCGCAGCTCCTCGACCCAGAGCACAACGCTCGCCAGCGCCGCACACACCAGCCATTCACCGACGTCCAGCGGCGTCGTGCCGAACGCGGTGTTCAGGAACGGCAGGTTCACCACGGCGAACTGGAGCAGCGCGGAGAGCGCGACCGCTCCCCACAGCCACCGGTTCTGCCGCCCACGGAACGCACTGGACACCCCGGACCGGGAGTTGAACGCGTTGAACAGCTGGGCGAGCACCAGCACCGTGAACGCGGCGGTGCGCGCCATGGTCACGCCGTCCGAACCCTCGACCAGACCGCCGGGCAGGTGCAGGTCGATCGCGAACAGCGAGACCGCGGCCATCACGAACCCGATCAGGATCACGTTGCGCCACATCAGGGCGTCGATCACCCGGTCGGTGAGCTTGCGGGGCGGCCGCGCCATCACGTCGTCGGTCTGCGGGTCGACGCCCATCGCCAGCGCCGGCGCGGTGTCCGTCAGCAGGTTGATCCACAGGATCTGGGTGGCCAGCAGCGGCAGCACGACCACCTCGCCGTGCCCTGTCAGCCCGAGCGTCCCCGCGAAGACCACCCCGAGGAAGACGGTGAGCACCTCGCCCATGTTCGAGGAGAGCAGGTACCGCAGGAACTTGCGGATGTTCTCGAAGATCCCGCGGCCCTCCCGCACGGCAGCGACGATCGTCGCGAAGTTGTCGTCGGCCAGGATCATCGCGCCGGCCTGCCGGGTCACCTCGGTGCCGGTGATGCCCATCGCGACCCCGATGTCGGCGGACTTCAGGGCAGGGGCGTCGTTGACGCCGTCGCCGGTCATCGCCACCACCTGGCCGTCGGCCTGCAGCGCGTCGACGATCCGCAGCTTGTGCTCGGGGGACACCCGCGCGAAGACCGGGGTGGTCCGGACGACGTCGCGCCAGCCCTCGTCGTCCAGGGCGTCCAGCTCGAGCCCGGTGGCAGCCGCGGCCCCGTGCTCGGCGATCCCCAGGTCGGTGGCGATCCGCAGCGCGGTCCGGGGGTGGTCGCCGGTGATCATGATGATCCGGATCCCCGCCCGGTGGGCCGCCTCGACGGCGGCGGCCGCCTCCGGCCGGGCCGGGTCGATGATCCCGACGACACCGCACCACACCAGCTCGCCCTCGATCTCCTCGCCGACCGTTGTCGGGTCGACGTCCGAGGCCAGACGGCGGAACGCCACACCGAGGGTGCGCAACGCCTCGCCGGACATCTGCTCGACCGCGGCGACCACACCCGCCCGGCGCTCGTCGGTGATCGGCACCACGTCGTCCGCGACCCGGACGCCCGTGCACCTGCCGAGCAGGACGTCCGGCGCCCCCTTGGTCATCACGGTGTGCTCGTCGCGCACGGCGTCGTGCTCCACGCTCGACATCAGCTTGCGCTCGGACGTGAACGGCACGACCGCCACCCGCCGGAACCGGTCGCGTCGCGCCCCGTGCGTGCCGAGCTTGCGCTCGGCCACCAGGAACGCCGCATCCGTCGGGTCGCCCTGCATGGCCCACTCGCCGGAAGGCTCCTGGCGCAGCACCGCGTCGTTGGCCGCACTCCCCGCGGACAGCACGGCACGCACCTCGGACCACAGCGGCGCGTCCTCGCTCAGCGTCCCGGTGACCGGCCGGACGGCCCCGGTCGGGTCGTAGCCGACGCCGTCGAGCGTCACCTCCCCGGAGGCGGTGACCACCCGCACGAGGGTCATCGCGTTCTGGGTCAGGGTGCCGGTCTTGTCCGAGCAGATCACCGACGCCGAGCCGAGGGTCTCCACCGAGGCAAGGTTCTTCACGATCGCGTTCCGTGCCGCCATCCGCTGCACACCGATGGCCAGGACGACGGAGAGCACCGCGGGCAGCCCCTCCGGGACCGCGGCAACGGCCAGCGACACCCCCAGCAGCAGGACCGTCACGGCGCCGGCGAGCGTGTGCACGTCGGACGTGAGCAGCACGGTGCCGACCACCACCACGGCGATCACCAGCACCGCGATCCCGAGCATCTTCCCGACGACGGCGATCTCCCGCTGCAACGGGGTCGGCTGCTGCTCGGTGTCCTGGAGCAACTGGGCGATCTTGCCGGTCTCGGCGGCCATCCCGGTCGCGGTGACGATCGCCCGCCCGCTCCCCCTGGTGATCGCGGTGCCGCCGAACACCATGCAGGTGCGGTCACCGAGCGCCGTCGGGCCGCTGAGCGGCTCCGTCGTCTTGCCGACCGCCTCGCTCTCACCGGTCAGCGCCGCTTCCGCGACGTGCAGCGAGGCGACGGCCAGCAGCCGCGCGTCGGCCGGCACGGTGTCACCCTCGGTGAGCACCAGGAGGTCACCCGGCACGACGTCGCGGGCCGGGATCCGGCGCTGCTCGCCGTCGCGCAGCACCGAGGCGGTGGGCGCGCTGATCATCTGCAGCGCCGCGACGGCGTCCTCGGCCTTGCGCTCCTGCACGACGCCCAGCACCGCGTTGATGACGACGATCACCCCGATCACCAGGGAGTCGAACGGCCATCCCTTGGCGCCCTCCACGATCCACGCGCCGAGCGAGACCGCGACGGCGACCAGCAGCAGGACGACGAGCGGGTCCTTCATCTGGGCCAGGACGCGCCGCCACATCGGCACGGGGGGCTCGGCCAGCAGCTCGTTGGGGCCGTGCTCGGCGAGGCGCCGCGCGACCTCGTCGGAGGTCAGGCCGGCGGTCGGGTCGCTGCGCCATGTCCGGACGACGTCGTCGATGGTGTGCAGCCACGGCTCCGAGGTCATGGCTCTCATCTTGGCCCGACGCCGAGCGCTAGCCTGCACCGGTGAGGATCCCGCTGTGAGCGTCCTTGGCGACCTGCGCGTCGTCGCCGTGCACCGCGACTTCCGCAAGCTGTTCAGCGTGCGACTGGTCTCCCAGTGCGGCGACGGGATGTTCCAGGCGGGCCTGGCCACGCTGTTCTTCTTCTCCCCGGAGCGCATGGCGACCGCCGCCGACGTCGCGGCCGCCTTCGCCGTCCTGCTCCTGCCGTTCACCGTGGTCGGCCCGTTCGCCGGGCCGCTGCTGGACCGGTGGCGCCGCCGGCAGGTGCTGCTGATCGGCAACGCCGTGCGGGTGGTGCTGGGACTGACTCTCGCCGTGCTGATGGCGACGGCCGGCGTCGGGCCGGCGGTGTACGTGGTGGCCCTGGTCACGCTGGGGGTCAACCGGTTCCTGCTGGCCGCGCTCTCCGCGGCGCTCCCGCGGGTGGTGCCCCGCGACCAGCTGCTGATGGCCAACACGATCACCCCGACGCTCGGCGCGGTCGCTGCGGTGGTCGGGGCAGGGGCCGGGTTCCTGCTCGGCCGCCTGGTCCCGGAAGGTCCGCTGCGCGACGGCGCGGTCCTGGCCGGTGCCGCCCTGCTGTTCGGCGCGGCGAGCGCCCTGGCCCTGCGGCTCGGCCGGGACCAGCTGGGCCCGGAGCAGCGGTCGCTGCACCTGTGGCAGGACCTTCAGGCGACGGCCGGTGACCTGGTCGACGGCGCCCGCTACCTGATCGCCCGCCGCACCCCGGCGCTGGGCCTTGGCGTGATGGCGGTGCACCGGTTCCTGTACGGCGTCAACTTCATCGCGCTGATCCTGATCTCGCGCAACCTGCTGGTGGACCCGTCCGACGCCGACGCCGGCCTGGCGATGTTCGGCCTGCTCGTCAGCTTCTCGTTCGCCGGGAACGGGCTGGCGATCCTGCTCACCCCGCTCGCGCACGAGCGGATGACCCCGTCGACCTGGATCGTGGTCTGCCTCGGGATCGGGGTGGCCAGCCAGGCGCTGCTGGCGACGTCGCCCGCGTTCGGGGTGGTGGCGACGGCCGCCGTGCTGCTCGGCCTGAGCGTGCAAGGCGCCAAGATCGCCGTTGACACGATCGTCCAGCGGGACACTCACGACGACTACCGGGGCCGCGCGTTCGCCCTCTACGACGTGCTGTACAACGCCGCGTTCGTCGGCGCGGCCGCGCTGGCCGCCACCGCGCTGCCGGACACCGGCTGGTCGGCGGTGATCTTCGTCGCCCTCGCGGTGACCTATCTGCTCACGGCGATGGGCTACCGGGTCGGCTCGGTGCGCGCCGAGGCCCAGCTCGGCGTCGTCGCCTGAGCTGCGCCCCCGGCGCACCAGCCCACGCCCGGCGCCTCACCGGCGCCCGGGTCACCGCAATTCCACGGACGAGACCGCGGCCGCGACCGGGCGCTTGCGCCCGGCGCCTCACCGGCGCCCGGGTCACCGCAATTGGGAGTCTGGGTAACGCCACGCGTTACTGATCCTCCCCACAAGCACCCCGCGCCGTCAGCCATCGCCGCACTTGTGACGCAAGTGCCGGGTGTGGCCCCTGAGACGGCGCACACGCCACCCTGGGCCCACCCGTCACAAGAGCGGCTGTGAGCGACGAGGCCGCCGGCGGTGGATGGGCCGACCGGCTCAATCGGCGCCGTCGACAGGCGCCACGCGTTCCCAGCTCGCGACCCCGCGGAACCGCTCCAGCTGCGGGTGCCGGGTGTAGCCGCGCGTCGTGCCGGTCAGCACCTTCTGGGCCGGCAGGACGACGTGGCGCCAGCAAGCCGTCAGCCCGACGGTGTCCAGGTACCGCAGGTGCACCGACCAGAGCCGCACCCCGCCGCACCGTCCCGGATCACGGTGACGACACCATCCCGCTCAGGGTTCACGCGCCATCGCGGGGCGGGCGGGGAGCGCCCGCAGCGCCGTCGTCCCCCCGCTGCGCCCACCACTCCCGCAGCGCCGCCTCAACGACCTCCACCGGCTGCGGGCCGTTCTCCATCCGCAGGTCCAGCAGGAACCGGTAGGCCTCGCCGACCACCGGCCCCGGCGGGACGCCCAGCGCGGCCATGATCTGCTGGCCGTCCAGGTCGGGCCGGATCGACGCCAGCTCCTCCTGTTCGCGCAGCTCGGCGATCCGCCGCTCGAGGTCGTCGTAGGCGTGCGACAGCCACTCGGCCTTGCGCCGGTTGCGCGTGGTGCAGTCGGACCGGGTGAGCCGGTGCAGCCGCTCGAGCAGGGGCCCGGCGTCGGTCACGTACCGGCGCACCGCGGCGTCGGTCCAGTGCGCCTCGCCGTACCCGTGGAACCGCAGGTGCAGCTCGGTGAGCCGGGCGACCGCCTGCACGGTGTCCTTGTCGAAACGCAGCGCCTTCAGCCGGCGTGCGACGAGCTTGGCCCCGACCACCTCGTGATGGTGGAAGCTCACCGCGCCGCCGGTCTCGAAGCGGCGGGTGGCCGCCTTGCCGACGTCGTGCAGCAGGGCCGCGAGGCGGAGCACCAGGTCTGGGCCCGGCACCGGCCCGGTTGGGGCGTCGTGCGTGCCCGTCTCCAACGCGATGGCCTGCGCGAGCACGGTCAGGGAGTGCTGGTAGACGTCCTTGTGCCGGTGGTGCTCGTCGATCTCCAGCCGCAGGGCGGACAGCTCGGGGAGCACCTGGTCGGCGAGCCCGCTGGCGACGAGCACCTCCAGCCCTGGCAGCGGGTCGGGCGCGAGGAGCAGCTTGGTCAGCTCGTCCCGGACGCGCTCGGCAGACACGATGCCGATCCGGGCCGCCATCGCCCCGATCGCCGCCCGGACGTCGTCGTCGAGGGCGAACCCGAGCTGGGCGGCGAAGCGTGCCGCACGCATCATCCGCAACGGGTCGTCGCCGAAGGACTGCTCGGCGGTGACCGGCGTGCGCAGCCGACGCGCGGCCAGGTCGGCGAGCCCGTCGAACGGGTCGACGAACGTCAGGTCCGGCAGGCGGACGGCCATCGCGTTCACGGTGAAGTCGCGCCGGGACAGGTCGCCCTCGAGCGTGTCGCCGAAGGCCACCTCCGGCTTGCGCGACGCCGGGTCGTAGACGTCGCTGCGGTAGGTCGTCACCTCCACGACGACGTCGGCGCTGCCGCTCTTGGCGAACCGGCGAGCGCCGATGGTGCCCCACTCCCGACCGATGTCCCAGTGCGCGTCGCCCCACCGGGCCAGCAGCGCCTCCGTCTGGTCCGGGGTGGCCGACGTCGCGAAGTCCAGGTCCGTGCTGACCCGGCCGAGGAACGCGTCCCGCACCGGGCCGCCGACCAGCGCGAGCTCGTGGCCGGCCGCGGCGAATGCCGCCCCGAGCTCGAGCGCCGCGGGCGCCAGATCGGCGAGCGCGCCAAGGGCCCGGCGCTGCAGGGCGGCGAGCGCGGGGTCGGCTGGGCGAGGTGTGGGCGGCACGGCACACCAGCGTGCCAGATGCGGTCGTTACAGTGTTGGTCATGGCGAGCGTCGTCCAACCCAGGCGAGGGCACGTGCCCACGCCACCCGGTGGACACGCCCTGCACCTCGACGCCCTGGACACCCTGCGCGGACGCCGCAAGTTCCGCACCCTGCCCGTGGTGGAGGAGACCTCCGCCGGCGGGTTGGTCGTGACCTCGTTGGACCGTCCGCACGCCGCGGTGATCGCGCGCCGCAACCGCGCCGGCCGCCTCGAGTGGTGCCTGCCGAAGGGGCACCTCGAGGGCACCGAGACCGCCGAGCAGGCGGCCGTGCGGGAGATCGCCGAGGAGACCGGCATCCAGGGCACGATCGTCAAGGCCCTCGGCACCATCGACTACTGGTTCACCGGCGAGGACCGCCGGGTGCACAAGGTGGTGCACCACTTCTTGCTCAGCGCCACGGGCGGCGAGCTGAGTGTCGCGGGCGATCCGGACGGGGAGGCGGAGGACGTCGCGTGGGTGGCGATCGACGAGCTCCCGGACCGGTTGGCGTACCCCAACGAACGCAGGTTGGCCGCCACCGCCCGCGCGGTGGTCGCCGGTAGCAGATGAGCCCTCGCGCCGACCGCGCCCTTGCCGGGTTCGCGGCCGGGATGCTCGCCGTCCTGGTCGCCGCCGGGACGCTCGCGGTGGCGGCGCCCGCGAGTGCCGCCACTCCTGACCAGTCCGGGCTGCCGCTCGAGGTGCTGATCACCGAGGTGAGCCCCCAGGTGCTCGGGGTCGGCCAGGACCTGACCGTGCGGGTCCAGGTGCACAACACCGGGTCGGGCACCGTCGCGCAACCACGGGTGCTGGTCCACCTGGACCGGAACGCCTTCATCAGCAGGTACTCCCTCGACGTGTGGCGGGGTCGCGGCCACCAAGACGCGCTCGGCTCGGTGGTGCTGCAGCAGGACCTGACGGCCCCGTTGGGCCCGGGCCAGACCGTCGCGCTGGACCTCACCGTCACGGCGTCGGCCGTCGCGCTGCCCAACCGGCTCACCTCGTGGGGAGCAAGGGGTCTCGCGGTCCAGGTGGTCGACCGGGCGGACTCCGCGCGGCCCCGCCTGGGCGTTGCCCGCACGTTCGCCCTGTGGTTCCCCGATCAGGAGGTCACCGCGACCCGGCTGAGCGTGCTCGCCCCGGTGGTCGGCGTGGCCGTCAGCCCGTACGACGACGCCTGGGTCGGCGACCTGGAACAGCTCACCCGGCCCGGCGGGCGGCTGGCCAACCTGCTCGCCGCGACCGGCGAGCACGCGGAGGTGACCTGGGCGGTCGACCCTTGGCTCGCCGAGGCAGCGCCGGACGCCGGGCCGGTCACCCAGGCGTGGGTCGGGGAGCTGCTGGCCGCGATGACCGACCGCGAGGTCAGCCTGCTGCCATACCTGGATCCCGACCTCGCGGCCCTCGCGCACACCGGGGCCGACGACCTCCTCACCGCCGCCATCGACCTGGCGAGGAACGTGGCCGGCTCAACCGACCTGCCCGACGGGGCCCGGGCCACCCTCGCCTGGCCGGCTGACGCCGAGCCCGACCTCGCAACAGCCGCGCTCGCCGACCGCTCCGGGCAGAACGCCCTGCTGGTCGGCCCGGGCCGGCTGTCGACACCCGGCGTGCTGAACTACACCCCGTCCGGCCGGACAACGGTGACCGCCG
>Ga0209746_1000963_pt1 | contig 14107 bp, 11 predicted proteins | sample BarGraNGADG00211_3_FD_184496 | JGI IMG/M metagenome (GOLD analysis project Ga0209746, IMG submission 184496) | Arctic peat soil microbial communities from Barrow, Alaska - Barrow Graham LP Ref core NGADG0011-211 (SPAdes) (version 2) | ecosystem: Environmental > Terrestrial > Soil > Wetlands >... | reverse complement strand
CGCGCGGGCGTGCCTCGTCGCGATACTTGAGCTGGATCTGGTAGATCGACAGCGGCAGGTCCTTGTAGGAGCCGTAGAGATCCTTGACCGCGAGCGTGAACATCTCTTCGTGGGTCGGGCCGAGCAGGTAGTCGGCGCCCTTGCGGTCCTTGAGCCGGAAGATGTTCTCGCCGTACTCCGTCCAGCGGCCGGTCGCCTCGAAGGGCTCCTTGGGCAGCAGCGCGGGGAAGCTCAGCTCCTGGGCGCCGATGGCGTCCATCTCCTGGCGCACGACCCGCTCGACGTTGCGCAGCACCTTCAGCCCGAGAGGCAGCCAGGTGTAGATGCCGGGGGCGACACGGCGGATGTAGCCGGCCCGGACCAGCAACCGGTGGCTGGGCAGCTCTGCATCGGCCGGGTCATCGCGCAGGGTTCGCAGGAAGAGGGTCGACATGCGTAGGGCCGGCGTTGACACGGGATCTCCATTGGTCGGGTCACTTCAGGTCCAGGCACGGGCGCACCGGACACCGTGAGGATATCGGCAGGCGCCCGACGCGCTCACGCCAACTGCCTCAAGGTGACGCACTTGCCACCCAGCTCACATCAGGACGGTGGCGAAGCTCCCGATCTCGGTGAACCCGACGCGCGCATAGGTGGCCCTCGCCGGTGTGTTGAAGTCGTTGACGTACAGCGTGACCACCGGGGCGATCTCGGCCCGGATCTGCTCGACGACCGCGGCCATGGCAGGCACGGCGAGTCCCCGGCCTCGCCAGTGCGGCGCCACCCAGACACCCTGGACCTGCGCGACGCCGAGAGCCACCGAACCGACGTCGGCCTTGAACACGACCTCACCGTTGTCGACCCGCACGAACGTGTGGCCCTCCCTGATCAGGGAGGCGATGCCCGCCCGGTAGAGCTGCCCCGAGCCACGGTACGGCGGGTAGCCGATCTCCTCGGTGAACATGGCCGCCGCCGCGGGCATCACCAGGTCCACCTCGTCGAACCGGGCCAGACGAACCTGCGCGTCACACGGCGTACCCGGTGGAAGCGGCCCCGCCGTGGCCAGGAGCGGCTGGCGGGTGCGCACGGTGCGCGGCGCCCCCAAGGTGGGTCGCAGGCAGTCCCACAGCGGCAGCACCATGTCCGAGGGCCCGAACACCGAGGAGCAGTGACGTCGCGACCGGCGCATCGCGGTGGCGAAGGCCAGCAGCGCGGGTCCGTCGCAGCCGACCGGGACGAGGTTGGCCGCCGCCCAGCAGATCGCCTGCAGCCCCGAGCCCTCGTCGTAGCCCAGCGCCGAACCCGGAAAGGTCGCCAGCCCGCCCTCGAGGATCCGGGCAGCAACAAAGACGTTGGTGCTGGTATCGCGCGCGCAGACTTCCAGCGCCTGATCACGGTCAGCCGTGGTGAGGGCGCGGACAGCACTCCGGGTGCGCAGCACGTCCTAAGCCTGCCCTGCCCTGATGACCTTTGTCGACCGGTACAGACGCCGGTGCAACGTCAGCTGACGGTGACGACGGGACCCGTCGTCACCCCATCGACGTCCACGGGCTCGGCCATCTCCTCGGCGAGCCGCATGGCCTCCTCGATCAGGGTCTCGACGATCTGCGACTCGGGCACCGTCTTGATGATCTCGCCCCTGACGAAGATCTGGCCCTTGCCGTTGCCGGACGCGACCCCGAGATCCGCCTCGCGTGCCTCCCCCGGACCGTTCACGACACAGCCCATGACCGCGACGCGCAGCGGCACCTGGAGGCCCTCGAGGCCCACAGACACCTGGTCGGCAAGGGTGTACACGTCAACCTGAGCACGGCCACACGACGGGCACGAGACGATCTCGAGCCTGCGTGGGCGCAGGTTCAGCGACTGCAGGATCTGGATACCGACCTTGACCTCTTCCACCGGCGGAGCCGACAGCGAGACGCGGATGGTGTCACCGATCCCCTTTGACAGCAACGTCCCGAAGGCCACCGAGGACTTGATCGTCCCCTGGAAGGCAGGGCCGGCCTCGGTCACGCCAAGGTGCAGCGGCCAGTCACCACGGGCGGCAAGCTGCTCATATGCCTTGATCATCACGACCGGGTCGTTGTGCTTGACCGAGATCTTGAAGTCGTGAAAGTCGTGCTCCTCGAACAGGCTCGCCTCCCAGACGGCAGACTCGACCAGGGCCTCGGCGGTGGCCTTGCCGTACTTGGCCAGGATGCGGGAGTCCAGCGAGCCGGCGTTGACACCGATCCGCAACGAGACGCCGGCGTCCTTGGCCTCCCGGGCGATCTGCCTGACCTGATCGTCGAACCGGCGGATGTTGCCAGGGTTCACCCGGACCGCCGCGCAGCCGGCCTCTATCGCGGCGAAGACGTACTTGGGCTGGAAGTGGATGTCGGCGATGACCGGGATCTGGCTCTTCCCGGCGATCTCGGCGAGCGCGTCGGCGTCGTCCTGGGTGGGGCAGGCAACCCGCACGATGTCGCACCCGGTTGCGGTCAGCTCGGCGATCTGCTGCAGCGTGGCGTTGACGTCACTTGTCGGCGTCGTGCACATCGACTGCACCGAGACGGGGGCATCGCCACCCACCTCGACGGAGCCCACTGCGATCTTGCGCGACTTCCGCCGGGCGGAGAGGACCGGGGGCGGCAGGGGCGGCATACCGAGAGAGACCGACATGGCCTCAGTATCCCTCACGTGCCGGGGGCAGGACTGTGCGGCCGATCGCGGTCCGGTCTGTCACCCGCGGTCAGCCGCCCAGCTTGATCGGGTTGACCACGTCGGCATACATCAGCAGGACAGACATGCCGATCAGCGCGATCGCGACGACGTAGGTCACCGGAAGCAGCTTGGCGACATCGACGTAGCCCGGGTTCGGCCGCCCCAGGAGTCTGGCTATCTGGCGCTTGAGCCCCTCCCACAGGGCGCCCGCGGCCTGTCCGCCGTCCAGAGGCATCAGCGGGATGAGGTTGAAGACGAACAGGGCAAGGTTCAGGGACGCGATCAGGCCGATCAGGACGACGAGCTTGGACGACGGCCCTTCCCCGATAACCCCGGTGAGCTGTCCGTCGGCGACCTCGCCGGCCACCCGCCCCACGCCGACAACGGACATCAGGCTGGGGTCCCGGGCTCCGTCGCCGAAGGCTGCCCTGACGACGCCTGCCATCTTCTCCGGAATCCTGAGCACGACCTTTGCCGTGCCGACAACCTGGGTGCCGACCAGGACCGGAACAGCGCTCAGCTGCTGCTTGACCAGCTCGGCGCTGCCCGAGAGCCCCATGAAGCCCACCCGATCGATGATGGCCTTGCCATCAGGGCCGAGAACGAGGTTGCCCTGGGAGTCGGACCGAGGCACGTTGTTGAGGATCGGGGTCACCGCGAGGCTCAGAGGCTTGCCGCTGCGCTCGACGACGACGGGGATCTGCCGGCCACCGTTCGGCCGGGTCAGGGCACGGACGTCTTCCCAGCTGCTGACCGGCTGGCCGGCCATGGAGACGATCCGGTCGCCTGGCCGGATCCCGGCGACGTTGGCCGGAGCCTTCGGGTCCGATGGCGAGCACGCCGCGGGGGCTGTGCCGTTGACCGGCACGGTCTGGACGCACTGTGAGACGCTGCCGACCCGGCTGGTGACCTGGGCAGTGCCATAGAGAGTGAAGATCCCGCCCAGCAGGACCGCGGCGATGATCAGGTTCATGGTCGGGCCGCCCAGCATCACGACCAGCTTCTTGGGCGCCGAGAGCTTGTAGAACACCCGGTCCTCGTCACCCGGCTTGACCTCCTCCATGGAGTCCTGGCGGGCCTGGTCGATCAGCTGGGAGAAACGGCCGGTGCTGGACGTGCGCAGCATCGAGGGGTCTGTCCCGGGCTTGGGCGGGAACATGCCGATCATCCGGATGAACCCACCCAGCGGGATGGCCTTGAGCCCGTACTCCGTGCCGCCGCGGGTGCGCGACCAGACGGTCGGGCCGAAACCGACCATGTAGTGGGTGACCTTGACGCCGAACTTCTTGGCCCAGAAGAGGTGGCCGGCCTCGTGCAGCGCGATGGAGACGCTGATACCGAGGGCCATGAACAGCACACCGAGGAAATACATCACAGAACCAGCGTCTCACTTTCGGCCAGGCCCAGGTGCTCATGGGCGCGATTTCGAGCCCAGGTCTCGGCGCTCATGACGGTTTCAACGTCCAGCGCGCCCGTATCGTTCTCAGGACTCTAGCCCCAATCCTCTACCACCCGGCTGACCGTGTCGACGATCTCGGTGAAGCGGATGCGCCCAGCGAGAAACGCGGCCACGCACTCCTCGTTGGCCGCGTTGAAGACCGCATGGAAGCACGCGCCGGCAGCCCCGACCGCCCTGGCCATGGCGACGGCAGGGAAGGCCTCGTCATCCAGCGGGAAGAACTCCCAGGTGGCGGCCCTGGCCCAGTCCACCGGCGGGCCGGCGTCGGGAACGCGGTCCGGCCAGGCCATCCCCAGGGCGATCGGGATCAGCATGCTGGGAACACCGACCTGAGCCATCGTGGATCCGTCCACGAACTCGACCATCGAGTGGATCAGCTGCTGCGGGTGGACCACGACCTCGATGCGCTCGAACGGTATGTCGAAGAGCAGATGGGCCTCGATGACCTCCAGGCCCTTGTTGACGAGCGTCGCCGAGTTGGTCGTGACGACCGGGCCCATGCTGAAGTTCGGATGGGCCAACGCGTCCCGGGGGCCGACCGACTCCAGCTCGGCCCGGCTCCTTCCCCGGAAGGGCCCGCCGCTGGCCGTGATAACCAGCTTGCGCACCTCGGCGGCCGAACCGGCGCGCAGGCACTGGGCGATGGCGCTGTGCTCGCTGTCCACGGGGACGATCTGACCCGGCCGGGCTGCGGCCTTGACGAGCGAGCCTCCGACGATCATGGACTCCTTGTTGGCCAGCGCCAGAGTGCTGCCGGCTTTCAGCGCCGCCAGGGTGGGACGCAGGCCGATCGAGCCGGTGATCCCGTTCAGGACCACATCTGCCCCGCTCGCGGCAAGAACGGTGCTGGCCTGCTCGCCCACGAAGATCTCGGGTGCGAACCCTTGCCGCCAGGCCTCCTCGGCCACCTGGTGGATGGCGGCGGCGACGACGTCGTGCTCCCCGAGGGCCACGCCGACCGCCTCGACCCCGAGTGCGACAGCCTGGCGGGCCAGAAGGTCCAGGTTGCCACCGCCGGCACTGAGCGCGACCACCCTGAACCGGTCCGGGTTGGCCGAGACGACCTCGATCGCCTGGGTCCCGATTGAGCCTGTCGATCCCAGGAGGGCGATGGTGCGTGGTGAGGTCACCCCTCCATTCTCTGTCATGTGAACGCAGGCCATGGCCGTGACCGTCCCGGGGCCGCCCTGGGGCAGGCTGTGGTCAGCGGCCGTCGAGCAACGGCGCGGCCGGGTACCAGGTGTGGCCGTCCCTGGTGTCCTGGCGCCGGCGGGCAATGGCTGACAGCGACTCCATGACCACCCGGTTGGCCAGCGCGGCGGTGATGTCCGCGTGGTCATACGGTGGGCTGACCTCGACGACGTCCAGGCCCACGACGGGCAGCTCGAGGCAGATCCGCCGCACCGAGTCGAGCAGCTCACGAGCGGACAGCCCGCCTGGCTCCGGAGTTCCGGTGCCGGGTGCATGCCCGGGGTAGCAGACGTCGATGTCGACCGAGAGGAACACGCCCTCGCACTCGTCGGTCGCGATGGCGAAGGCCTCGCTCAGGCACGCCTGCAGCCCACGACGACCGATCTCGGTCATCTCGTAGGAGCGCATCCCCTGGCCGGCCATCCAGTCCAGCGTCTCCGGCGGAGGCCAGTAGCCGCGAAGCCCGATCTGCAGGAACCGGTCGCCGCGCAGGGCCCCGGACTCGATCAGCCTTCGCATCGGCTGACCATGACCCCACAGGGAGCCGAACTCGATGTCACCGGTGTCGGCGTGCGCATCGAAGTGAAGCATCGAGACCCGGCCGTGCCCCAGCACGTTGGCCACGCCTTTGGCATCGGGAAAGGCGATGGAGTGATCACCGCCGAGGATCACGGGTATGGCGCCCGCACGGGTCACCTTCTCGACGGCTGCCTCGAGGGCGGGAAGGGCCTTCTCGATGTCGCCGGAGTACATCTCGACGTCTCCGGCATCGACCACGTTGAGGTCCACCAGCCCATCCGTGCGAAGGGCGAGGCTGGGGCGCGAACCATCGTGCGGAAGGTAGTCCGTCATCCGGATGGCCATCGGGCCGAAGCGGGCTCCCGGCCGGGCGGAGGTGCCACCATCGAACGGCGCTCCGAGGATGACAACATCAGCGTCCGCGTACGTCCCGGGGTCGTCCAGGTCACAACGCGGGACACCAAGGAAGGTGATGTCAGGTCCGAACTGCGGGCCGTAGCGAGTCATGGCAACAATCCTAGGTGGGTAGATCCTCGTTGCGAGGGAAGGCCGACAGCCGGCTGGGTGTCCTCGGCTACGAGTCGAAACCGAGGCCGAGACGGTCCAGCATCCGCAGCCAGAGGTCGCGCCGCCCGCCATGCGAGTCGGCGCTTGCGATGCTGCGCCGGGTCATCTGGATCCCGAGCCAGCGCACCGGCTCCGGCGGCCAGGGCATCGGCCGGCGACGCACCATCTCCAGCCGGGTGCGCTCGTTGTCGCGGCCGGCCAGCAGATCCAGGCAGACCTGGGCGCCGAACCGCGAGGCGCCGACCCCCAGACCGGTGTACCCCAGAACAGAGACGACCTTGCCCCCGAAGGCGCGCTGCCACGACGCGCTGAACCGGGTCGAGGTGTCAATGGCGCCACCCCAGGTATGCGTGATCCGCACCCCGTGCAGGCCGGGAAAGGTCCTCAGCATGTGGCGATACAGCATCTGCTCGGTCTCCGGACGCCGCTGACGGCGCGCGGACAGGTCGGACCCGTAGTAGTAGAGAGCGTCATAGCCACCGAAGATGAGCCGGTCGTCACTGGTCAGGCGGTAGTAGTGGAACTGGTTGCCGGCATCCCCCACCCCGCAACGGCCCTCCCATCCCAGGGACTGGCGCTGGCTCGGGCTCAGCGGCTCGGTGGCAATCATGTGGTCCCAGACCGGGACGACGTAGGAGCGGGCTCGCCGAAGCGGCGAGCGGAAGACGTTCGTGGCCAGGACGACCTGGCGGGCGCGCAGGGTACCGGTCCCGTTGGCGGTCACCGTGCTCAGCTCGACGCGCTCTCCCGCCGAACGCAGCCGCAGCACCCTGGTGTTCTCGTGAATCCGGCCCCCGGCGCCCTCAACGGCGTCGGCCAGCCCCCAGGCCAGGCGCGCCGGGTTGACCATCGCCACACCGCGCCGGTCCAGGAGACCTCCCAGGTAGGTGGGTGAGCTGACCAGCGCCCGAGCCTGCGCCGCACTGAGCAGCTCGCTCTCCTCCCCCAGCCCGCGCAGGGTCTCGTGCAGGCCGCGAAGGTCCTCCATCTGCCAGGGCTCGACGGCCACATCGAGCTCTCCGGTGCGCTCGAAGTCACAGTCGATGCCGCGCTCGCGAATGGTCGCCTCGATCGCGTCGAGGTTGGCCGCGCCCAGACGCTGCAACAACGGCATCTCTTCGGGCCAGCGGGCCAGGCCGTTGCCCACCCCGTGGGTCAGGCTGGACGAACAGAAACCACCGTTGCGCCCGGTCGCGGCCCAGGCCAGTCGCGCGCCCTCGAGAACGACGACCTCCCGCCCCGGATCCTCCTCCAGGGCCAGCAGGGCAGCCCACAGGCCGGTGAACCCGCCGCCGACCACCACCAGGTCGACATCGTGATCGCCCCGCAACGCAGCCCGTGGCCCCGGCCTGCGGGGGTCGTCACACCACAGCGGGGTGGAGGACGCCTGATCGAGGGCAGCCGCGGGTTCGGCTGTCGGCATGGGTGTGCTCTCAGGCAGCCACGGCAGCACGGTCAGGCAGCCGACCTGGCGCGCCGGTTGCTGATCAGGGTGCCCGTCGCGACCAGGATCAGAGCCGCCATGAACATCACCGTGCCGATGACGTTGATCTGCACCGGCGTTCCGCGCTGGGCCGCGCCCCAGACGAACATCGGAAAGGTCACCGAGCTCGGGCTCGCGTTGAAGTTCGTGATGATGTAGTCGTCGAAGGACAGAGAGAAGGCCAGCAGTGCGCCGGCCGCGATACCCGGTGCCACCAGGGGCAACGTCACCTTCATGAAGGCCTGGGTCGGGTTGGCGAACAGGTCCGCCGCAGCCTCCTCCAGACGGGGGTCGAGGGACGCGATTCGCGCCTTGACCGTGACCACGACAAAGGACAGACAGAACAGGATGTGCGCGATCAGGATGGTCGGAGTGCCGGGCGCAATGCCCATCGCGATGAACAGGGTCAACAGGCTGGAGCCCATCACGACCTCGGGCGTCGCCATCGGCAGGAAGATGAGCAGGTTCACCGACGAGCGGCCGCGGAAGCGGTTCCGGCCGATCGCGAACGCGACCATGGTCCCGAGGATGGTCGCCACGATCGTCGCGATGAGCCCGATCTTGAGGCTGAGCCCGACCGAAGGACAGATTCCGGGGGTCCCGCACGGGTTCAGCCAGGCGTCAAGGGAGAACTTCTGCCACTCGTAGTTGTAGCTCCCTGCAGGTTTGTTGAACGAGAAGATGATCACGATGAGGTTGGGGATCAGCAGGTAGGCCAGCACCAGCAGCGCGGCGATACCGACCAGATGTGAACGTAGCCAGCGCATCAGACCAGCTCCTCGGTGCCGGCGCGCCGGACGTACAGGGCCACGATGACCACGATCACGGCCATCAGCACGAAGGAAAGGGCCGCAGCCACGGCATAGTCCTGGATCTGCAGGAACTCCGAGTCGATGACCTGCCCGATCATGACCGTCTGGGTATTCCCGAGCAGTCGGGAGTTGATGAAGTCACCGGCCGCCGGGATGAAGGTCAGCAACGTGCCGCCGACGACCCCGGGCAGGGAAAGCGGCCAGGTGACCTTCCAGAACGTCTGGATCGGCGTGGCGTAGAGGTCCCCAGCGGCCTCTATGAGGCTGTGATCGAGTCGCTCAAGGTTGGCGTAGAGCGGAAGGATCATGAACGGCAGGAAGTTGTAGGTGAGGCCGCAGACGACCGCGAACCGCGTGTTCATCAGTGAGTCGTTGCTCGACAGCTGCAGCGACTGCAACAAGTTGGTGAAATGAACCGAGCGGGCGAGAGCCACCACCGGTCCGTTGTCGGTGAGGATCGTCTGCCAGGCGAGGGTGCGGATCAGAAAGCTGGTAAAGAACGGCGCGATCACCAGCACGAGCATGATGTTCTTCCACCTGCCCGCCTTCTGTGCCATGAAGTACGCCAGCGGGTAGGCGAGCAGCAGGGTGAACACCGTGGCAGTGCCCGCAAACAGGATCGACCGTGCGAAGTGGGGCCAGAACTGCGACAGGGCGTCGACGTAGGTCTGGAAGTGCCAGGTCTGCGTGTAGCCGCTCTCGACGCTCCCGGTCTGCAGTGACTGTGACGCCAGCGAGAGCATCGGCACGATGAAGAACACCACGAGCCAGGCCAGCCCCGGCAGGAGCAGCAGGTATGGGGTGTAGTTGCGTCTGGCCCGTCGCTGGGGCTGGACTGCGGCGGGTCCTTCGACCAGCTGCCCGACCACTAGATGGCTCCGCTGTCGTCGGCCTGATCCTGGGCTCCGGCGTGGGCGTCCTGACTCGCGTTCAGGGCAAAGGCGTGCTCGGGAGCCCAGCCGAGGGTGACCTGGGCCCCACTCGCGGCCGACCGCGAACCGTCGTTCTGCTGCACCACCATGATCTCCTGGCCCCACGGCAGCCTGACCAGGTAGTTGGTGGCCAGACCGGTGAACGAGGCATCAACGACAACACCGGTGAGCCGGTTCTGTCCGGCGTCGGCGTCATCCCCGTTGGCTGCCCCGACCAGGCGCAGCTTCTCCGGGCGGACCCCGAGCCAGAGCTCCTGAGTGGTCTCCTTCAGGCGATCCACCGGCAGACGCAGGTTCACGCCATGGACATCGAGCTCGGCGGTGGTCGCGGTCCTGCTCTTCACGGTCGCCTTCAACAGGTTGGACTGTCCGAGGAAGTTGGCCACGAACGTCGAGGTCGGACGTTCGTAGAGCGTTGCCGGGTCAGCAACCTGCTCAAGCTTGCCTCCGTTCATGACCGCAATGGTGTCGGCCATGGTCATGGCCTCCTCCTGGTCGTGGGTCACGTGGACGAACGTCAGCCCGACCTCGGACTGGATCTGCTTGAGCTCGATCTGCATCTGCCTGCGCAGCTTCAGGTCGAGGGCGCCCAGCGGTTCATCGAGCAGCAGCACATCCGGTCGGTTGACGATGGCGCGGGCGAGCGCCACCCGCTGCTGCATGCCGCCCGAGAGCTGACCGGGCTTCTTCTTGGCGATGTGAGCAAGCTGGACGAGCTCGAGCGCCTCCATCGCCTTGGTCTTGTAGTCCGGGGTCTTGCGGCGACGCAGCCCGAAGGTGACGTTGTCCAGGATGCTGAGGTGAGGAAAGAGCGCATAGCTCTGGAACACCGTGTTGACGTTGCGCTGGTAGGCCCTGGTATCGGTGATGTCCTGGTCACCGATCCAGATCTGGCCGATGGTCGGCTGGTCCAGCCCGGCAACCATCCTCAGCGTCGTCGTCTTACCACACCCCGAGGGGCCCAGCAGGGCGAAGAACGAGCCGCGCGGTATGACCAGGTCGAGCTGATCGACCGCCGTGAAGGTGTCATACCGTTTCGTGACCCCTTTCAGCTTCAGGTCACCAGAGGTCTTTTCGGTCACTGACCAGTCACCCCGTCACGACTGCCTGGAACTTGCGGTTGTACTTGGTCTCCTCGACAGCAGTCAGAGGACGGAAGATCTTCGCGCGCGCAATGACCTCCGGCGGCGGGAAGATCAGTGGATTGTTGGCGGCAGGAGGGTCGCTCTTCAGGAGCACGGCCTTTGCACCCTTGACCGGCGAGATGTAGTTGACGTAGTCCACGACCTGGGCCATGACAGCAGGATCGTAGTAGTAGTTGATCACCGTCTCGGCGTTCTTCTTGTGCTTGGCCAGGTTGGGGATCACGATGTTGTCCGACCAGTACATGAAGCCCTTCTGTGGCAGGGCATAGCCGAGGCTGGGGTTGTCCGCCTTGAGCTGGACGATGTCGCCGGTCCACGCCACACAGGCCGCAGTGTCGCCGGAGGCCAGCGGCTTGGTGTAGTCGTTGCCGGTGAACCCCTTGATCTGTCCGGCGTCCTTGGCTCGCTGGATCTCGGCGATCGCAGCGTCGAAGTCCGCATCGGTGAAGTTGGCAGGGTCTTTGCCCAGCTCGATCAGCACCAGTCCGACGGTGTCGTGCATCTCCGTGAGCAACGTGACCTTGCCCTTGAGCTTCGGGTCGGTGAGCAGCTGGTCCATGCTCTCGATCTTCTTGCCACCGGTGGACTTGGGGTTCCACGCGATTCCGGTGAACCCGCTCTGCCATGGAAGCGAGTACAGCCGGCCCTTGTAGTAGAGCACGTTCAGGAGGGCGTCCTCGACGTTGGCGTGGTTGGGGATGTTGGCCAGGTCGAACTTCTGGAGGAAGTTCTCCCGGATCAGCCGGGCCACCATCCAGTCGGTGCTCACCCACATGTCGCGGCCGGTATCCGCGCCGGCGGCCAGCAGGGGGCGCACCTTGGCGTAGAACTCGTTGTTGTCGTTGTAGTCCTCGGTGTAGTTGACCTTGATCCCCGACTTCTTGGTGAACGCGTCCAAGGTCGGGTGGGTCTTGGTCGTCGTGTTGACGTCCATGTAGGAAGGCCAGTTCGACCAGTTCACGAACTTCTCGGTCGCTGACAGGTCCGGGGCCGACTTGACCATGGCCTTGGCCGACGCGCCGGACGTGCCCTTGCCTGCCGAGCCGCACGCCGCAAGCGCACCAACAGCGGTGACTCCCGCCATGCCGGCCATGACCGTGCGCCTGGAGATGAGCCCCCGCGCCAATGCCGCCTGGAAGACCGACGGAACCTGATTACTCATGAACAACTCCTTGGTTCACTGTTACTGCTGGAAACGGATACTGCGGGAACGGATACTGCCGGGAACGGATACTGCCGGGCAAGAGTGCCTAGCTGTCGATGTTGGCCATGACGTGCTTGATCCGGGTGTAGTCCTCGAAGCCGTACATGGACAGGTCTTTGCCATAGCCGCTGTGCTTGAAACCGCCATGGGGCATCTCGGCCACGAAGGGAATATGGGTGTTGATCCACACCACGCCGAAGTCCAGCTTTCGCGACATCCGCATGGCCCGGCCGAAGTCCTTGGTCCAGACACTGCTGGCCAGTCCGTACTCGACTCCGTTGGCCCAGGCGAGCGCCTCGGCCTCGTCGGAGAACTTCTGCACGGTGATGACCGGGCCGAAGATCTCACGCTGGATCGCCTCGTCGTCCTGACGCAGCCCGGACAGCACCGTCGGCGCGAAGAAGTAGCCGTCCCCGAGCCCGCTGACCCGACTGCCACCGGTGGCGATGTTGGCGTGGTCGGGCAGCCTCGACAGGAACCCCTCGACCTGGGCGAGCTGGTTGGCATTGTTGACCGGGCCGAAGGTCGCGTCCACGTCGTCGGGCAGGCCGACCTTGGCGCTGGACCGGGCGTACTCCGCCAGGGCGGCGACAAAGTCGTCGTGGATGCCTGGCCCGGCGATCACCCGGGTCGCCGAGGTGCAGTCCTGTCCGGCGTTGAAGTACCCGGCCATCCCGATGCCTTCGATGGCCGCCTCCAGATCGGCATCATCGAAGACGACCACAGGCGCCTTGCCCCCGAGCTCGAGGTGGACCCGTTTGACATCGTGGGAGGCGCTCTCGGCGACCTGCATGCCGGCCCGGACAGAGCCGGTGATCGAGACCATGGCCGGAGTCTTGTGCTGGACGAGGGCACGGCCCGTGTCGCGGTCGCCGGTGACGACGTTGAGCGTCCCGGCCGGGAGGAACTCGGCGGCGATCTCCGCCAGGAGCAGAGTGGTCTCCGGCGTGGTGTCGCTCGGTTTGAGCACCACCGTGTTGCCCGCCGCCAGTGCCGGCGCGATCTTCCAGATCGCCATCATCATCGGGTAGTTCCAGGGCGTGACCTGGCCGATCACACCTATCGGCTCACGACGGATCCAGGAGGTGTGGCCCTTCATGTACTCGCCTGCCGAGCGCCCTTCCAGGACCCGCGCGGCACCGGCGAAGAACCGGATCTCATCGACCATCGGCGGTATCTCTTCGCTGGCCGTCAACGCGTACGGCTTGCCCGTGTTCTCGGTCTCGAGGTGGACGAACTCGTCGGCGCGCGCTTCCACCGCATCGGCGAACTTCAGCAACGCCTGCTGACGCTCGGCGGGGGTGGTGTCACCCCAGACCTCGAAGGCGGCTGCGGCTGCGGCATACGCCCGGTCAACGTCAGCGGCCGAGGACACCGGCGCGGTGGCGACCACCCGGGCGGTGACCGGGCTGACGATATCGAAGGTGGCGTCGCCTTCGGGATCGACGTACTCGCCGTTGACGAAGTTACGAAGAACGCGGGGGCTCGCAGCCACAGGAAACTCCTCAGACGAACGGGTTCTGGTGATGGCACTCTAGCCGCAGAATGTGCTAATTCGAAAGGTTCGGACGAGAATACTTCGGAATTCGTTGCACTATTGACCGCTTTGCAGCATTTTCCGTCGTGAGGGGACTTGCCAAGACGACCGAGACCAGACACCATCGCAGGGTGAGTCCACGAAGGTCAGCCACCGGCAGAGGCCGTCTGGTCGACCGCAAACCACAGAACGGCAGCCTCGACGACGTCTCCAAGGCGATCATCGAGCAGCTGCAGACTGACGGCCGCACCTCGTACGCCACCATCGCCAAGAACGTGGGGCTGTCCGACGCCGCAGTCCGGGTTCGCGTGCAGCGTCTGCTGGACCAGGACGTGATGCAGATCGTGGCGGTCACAGACCCGCTACAGCTCGGCTTCACCCGCCAGGCCATGGTCGGGGTCCGGACGGAGGGCGATACGCAGCTGGTCGCCGACCGCCTCGCCGAGATGTCCGAGGTGACCTACGTCGTCACCACGGCCGGCAGCTTCGACCTGATCATCGAAGTCGTCTGCGAGGACGACGAGGAGCTGCTCGACCTGGTGTCGCGGCAGATCCGCACGCTGCCCGGCGTGG
>Ga0209746_1000962_pt1 | contig 14112 bp, 11 predicted proteins | sample BarGraNGADG00211_3_FD_184496 | JGI IMG/M metagenome (GOLD analysis project Ga0209746, IMG submission 184496) | Arctic peat soil microbial communities from Barrow, Alaska - Barrow Graham LP Ref core NGADG0011-211 (SPAdes) (version 2) | ecosystem: Environmental > Terrestrial > Soil > Wetlands >... | reverse complement strand
CCCTTGCCGTGGCGCGCAGCGAGGATCGCGCGCCCTGCTCGGGTGCGCATGCGCAGACGGAAGCCGTGAGTCTTGGCCCGACGCCGGTTGTTCGGCTGGAAGGTCCGCTTGGTCACGTCATTCTCCAACGGTGGGGAAGGTCATCTCCGGTCGCCCGGTGATGCAGGTCTCTGGTGGCGTCATGCGGTCGTTGTCCCACTCCGGAGCAGTCACTTGCTCCTCGGGCAGCACAACAGGAACCGCGCACAACGGCTGTCCAAAGTTACGCGGCGTCGCGACGTGGGTCAAATGGATGGCACTTCGGCATGCAGCGGCGCGCGGGGCGCTCTAGGCTGTCCAAGCGGCGGGTCCAGAAGGCCCGCACCTCGATGCGAGGCGTCGTCTGGGTAAACTTTGTCCCGTCCTATCCTCACAGCATGTGGATAACTATGTGGATAGTGGCAGCCGTGCCACACTTTTCCGCACCAACCACGAGAGGTAGCGAGGATCAGGTTGTCACGACAGGACCCCGATATCGCCGAGGTTTGGGGGCGGACGGTGACCGCTCTTGCCACCAGTGGAGCCGTCAGTGCTCAGCAGCTCGCCTTCGTCCGGCTCGCTCGCCCGCTCGGGCTGATTGACGGCAACGTCCTGCTCGCCGTTGGCAACGATTTCACCAAGGACTTCCTCGAGACCCGCGTGCGCGCCGAGGTCACCCGCGCCCTGTCCGACGCCATCGGGGCGGACACCCGGATCGCGGTCACCGTCGATCCGTCCCTCGAGTCGGCTGCGATGGACGTTCCTCCGATCCCGGCGGGCACCCGCGCGAGCGAGGAACAGAGCGACGACGACTCGCGCCTGACCGACTACTCGGCGCACCGGGCGGCAACCGCCAAGCGGGCTCCGGTCGAGCCTGCCCGGTTGAACCCGAAGTACCAGTTCGAGACCTTTGTCATCGGTTCCTCGAACCGCTTCGCGCACGCGGCAGCCGTCGCCGTCGCCGAGGCGCCGGCCAAGGCGTACAACCCACTCTTCATCTATGGCGACTCCGGCCTGGGCAAGACCCACCTGCTGCACGCCATCGGGCACTATGCCCAGAACCTCTACCCGCACGTCCGGGTGCGGTACGTGAACTCCGAGGAGTTCACGAACGACTTCATCAACTCCATCCGCGATGACAAGGCTGGCGCCTTCCAGCGCCGCTACCGCGAGGTTGATGTCCTGCTCGTCGATGACATCCAGTTCCTGCAGGGCAAGGAACAGACGATGGAGGAGTTCTTCCACACGTTCAACACGCTGCACAACGCGAACAAGCAGGTGGTCATCACCTCCGACCTGCCGCCCAAGCAGCTGAACGGGTTCGAGGACCGGATGCGGTCCCGGTTCGAGTGGGGACTCATCACCGACGTTCAACCGCCCGACCTCGAGACCCGCATCGCAATCCTCCGTCGCAAGGCCGGCAGCGAGAACCTCCAGGCTCCTGACGACGTCCTCGAGTACATCGCGTCACGGATCTCGACGAACATCCGCGAACTCGATGGTGCCTTGATCCGGGTCACCGCCTTCGCCAACCTGAACCGGCAACATGTCGACCGGTCGCTGGCGGAGATAGTGCTCAAGGACCTCATCACCGGCGACGACACGACCGAGATCACCGCGGCGATGGTGATCGGGCAAACGGCCTCGTACTTCGGACTGACGATCGACGACCTGTGCGGTTCGTCCCGCTCCCGCGTCCTGGTGACCGCCCGGCAGATCGCGATGTACCTGTGCCGTGAGTTGACGGACCTCTCGCTCCCGAAGATCGGTCAACAGTTCGGTGGACGTGACCACACGACCGTGATGCACGCGAATCGGAAGATCCGTGAGCTCCTCGCCGAACGCAGGTCGATCTACAACCAGGTCACCGAGCTGACCAACCGCATCAAGCAGCAGCACCGCAGCTGATCTTGAGCTCTGGCACGCACAGGTAAGTGCTGCGATCGCATTCCGCGACGTTCATCCATGCGGTTCTCCAGAGCCGACCAGTCCGCACCAGACCCCACTGCACCACCGCCGGTCGGTATCCTCAGCGGATTATGTCGGCAGGACAAACTAATGCATGGGACGAATTTCCACAGGTGTGGATACACCTGTGGATAACGGTGGACGACACGCCCTCTCATGTGGATGGCGGTCGACTCCAAGGTGCACACTCGATCACGGCCCAGCGACTGTCCACCGGTTCGGATCCAGACACACTGCTGGATCGACACCTCGTTCACAGCCGGACTTGGCCGCTGACCTGCAGGGAGATCCGTAATCCACCGTTTCCACAGCTGCGACTACTACTACTAACGTTCTCTTCATCCAGATATCCACACACCGTCATCAGCAGCTCCTACCTAGCGCTCGAGCGACTGATCCACACACCACACCACGGTCGAGACGGGTGCCGGAAGCCTCGCCACTCGCGTACTGTTCTGGGCAACTCCGATCGCGCCTGTTGGACGCACGAAAGGTTTCACGATGAAATTCCGGGTTGAGCGTGACGTCCTGGCTGACGCGGTCACCTGGACTGCGCGCACGCTGCCGACCCGTCCGCCGGTGCCGGTACTGGCAGGTGTACGGATCGAGGCCGATGGGGCCGGGATCCTGCACCTGTCCAGCTTCGACTATGAAGTCTCCGCGAGAGCGGAGGTGGCGGCCGAGGTTGCAGAACCTGGCACTGTTCTCGTATCGGGGCGTCTGCTGGCCGAGATCTCGCGTGCGCTACCGGCCAAACCTGTCGACGTGGCACTCGAGGGAACAAAGGTCACGGTGACCTGTGGCGCGAGCCGGTTCACGTTGCTGACGATGCCGGTCGACGACTATCCGGCTCTGCCGCCGATGCCCGAAGTCTCCGGAACCGTGCGTGGAGACGAGTTCACCCTGGCAGTCGCTCAGGTGGGGATCGCTGCAAGCCGGGATGACACGCTCCCGCTGCTGACCGGGATCCGGATGGAAATCGAGGGCGAGAAGATGACCTTGCTCGCCACCGACCGGTACCGTTTGGCGCTGCGGCAACTGACCTGGAGCCCGACCTTCACGGACATCTCCGCAGTAGTTCTGATCCGAGCGCGGACGCTGTCCGACGTCGCGAAGTCGCTCGGCTCAGCCGGCCAGGTCAATATGGCGCTCTCTACCGGCGGCGGAGTCGACCTGATCGGCTTCGAGGCCGGCGGTCGGCACACGACGTCCCTCCTGGTGGATGGCGACTACCCAGCGGTTCGACGCCTGTTCCCTGACGAGAAGCCGATCCACGCTGTGGTGAACACTCAGGCGCTTGTCGACGCGGCGCGCCGCGTCTCGCTGGTCGCCGAGCGGAACACACCGATCCGACTTTCGTTCACCGACGGCCAGGTCGTGCTCGACGCGGGCCAGGGCGATGACGCCCAGGCATCCGAGGCGATCGAAGCCTTGCTCGTCGGCGAGGACATCTCGGTCGCGTTCAACCACCAGTACCTGCTCGACGGCTTGGGTGCGCTCACCACCGATCTGGTCCGCTTGTCGTTCACGCACCCAAACAAGCCGGTGGAGTTCACCGGTCAGCACACCTTTGAGGGTGACGACATCGACACCTATCGCTACCTGCTGGTTCCGATCCGTTTCGCGGCCTGAGCCGGTACTGCTCCACGGAGGTCACCATGCACATCGGCCTCATCGGCCTGGGTCGGATGGGCGCGAACATGCGCGAACGCCTGCGCCAGCACGACATCGAGGTCACCGGTTACGACCGGAATCCCGAGCTGACCGACGTGGCCTCGCTCGCTGACCTGGTGGCTGCCCTGCCGAGTGGCCGCCGAGTGGTTTGGGTGATGGTCCCCGCCGGTGAGATCACCCGATCTGTCGTGAGCGAGCTGGCCAGCCTGCTGACCAAGGGTGACATCGTAATCGAGGGCGGCAACTCCCACTTCGAGGAGGATAAGCGGCACGCGACCGAGCTCAAGAAGATCGGAATCGGCTACGTCGACTGCGGCGTGTCCGGCGGCGTCTGGGGCCTCGAGAACGGCTATGGCCTGATGGTCGGCGGCGAACCCGAGGTGGTCAAGCACCTCATGCCGGTCTTCGACGCGCTGCGTCCAGAAGGCCCGCGCGCGGAGGGCTTCGTGCACGCCGGCCCGGTCGGCGCCGGTCACTACGCGAAGATGGTGCACAACGGCATCGAGTACGGACTCATGCAGGCCTACGCCGAGGGCTACGAGCTGCTCGAGGCGAAGGACATCGTCACCGACGTACCCGGCATCTTGAAGGCGTGGAGCCGCGGAACGGTGGTCCGTTCCTGGTTGCTCGACCTGCTGGTAAAGGCTCTCGCGGAGGACCCCGAGCTCGCCGAGCTCAACGACTGGGTGGAGGACTCCGGCGAGGGACGGTGGACGGTGGACGAGGCGATCGACGCCGCCGTGCCGCTGCCGGTCATCTCCGCGGCTCTCTTCGCCCGGTTCTCTTCCCGTCAGGGTGCCTCACCGGCGATGAAGGTCGTGGCGGCGCTTCGACAGCAGTTCGGGGGCCACCCGGTGCGGCCTGCGGGGACTTCGGGCGCATAGCCGTCGCGGCCGTGCTGAGCCGAGATACCTGATGTACGTCGCCCACCTCTCGCTCACCGACTTCCGTTCCTACGAGCAAGTCGAGCTTCCGCTCGAGGCCGGGATCACCGCACTCGTCGGCCCGAACGGGCAGGGCAAGACGAACCTCGTCGAGGCGATCGGCTACAGCGCGACCTTCACCAGCCACCGGGTCCCGACGGACGCCGCGCTCGTGCGGGCCGGCGCCGACCGCGCCGTGGTGCGCACGAAGGTGGTGAGGGGTACCCGGCCGACCCTGATCGAGATCGAGATCAACCCCGGTCGCGCGAATCGTGCGCGGCTCAACCGCTCCCCAGTGCCACGGGCCCGGGACGTCGTCGGGATCGTGCGGACCGTCCTGTTCGCTCCGGAGGATGTCGCCCTGGTCAATGGCGACCCCGACGGGCGCCGCCGCTTCCTCGACCAGCTCGTCGTCCTGCTGCGGCCGAGGATGGCGGGGGTGATCCAGGACTACGAGCGCGTGCTGCGCCAGCGGAACGCCCTGTTGAAGACGGTTGCAGCCGCCACGCGTCGCAGCCGCGGAACAGCGGACCTGCGGACGCTCGATGTCTGGGACGCGAAGCTCGCACAGACCGGCGCGCAGATCGTGGCGAGCCGGATGTCTCTCGTCGCCGGCCTGGGCCCACATGTGGCGGCCGCGTACGACGAGGTGAGTGCGGGACAAGGTGACGCGGTCATCACCTACCACTCGTCGATCGACCCGAGCCCGGCGGACGGGCCACCGACCGAGCGCTCACCCGCGCCGCGAGCGGAGTTCCTCGAGGCACAGCTGCTGGACGCGATCTCGCGACTCCGGCCGAAGGAGATCGAACGCGGCGTCTGCCTGGTCGGACCGCACCGGGACGACCTGCTGCTCGAGCTCGCCGGGCTGCCTGCGAAGGGGTACGCGAGCCACGGCGAGTCCTGGTCGTTCGCGCTCGCGCTGCGCCTCGCGTCGTATCGCCTCCTCACCGCCGGGGAGCCCGACCGGGAGCCCGACCGGGCTACTGCCGAGCACACCCCGCCTGGAACCGAGGGCCCGGAGCACAACCGGGGAGCCGGCACATCGGACTGGGGCGAGGACGGTGAGCCGGTGCTGATCCTCGACGACGTGTTCGCGGAGCTCGACGTCCGACGCCGAGACCGGCTGGCCGCCCTAGTCGCGCCCGCTTGCCAGGTGATCGTGACGGCCGCCGTTGCGCAAGACGTGCCGGAGCAGCTCGACGGCGCGGAGTTCGAGGTCATGGGCGGGCAGGTGCACCGTGTCAGCTGAGGACGACGACCCGGTCGTCGCGGAGGTGCCGGACGGCGGTTCGGCGGACGCCGTCGGGTCCGCGCCGCCTGGCACGCCGGACCCGGACGCGGACCCGGACGCGGTACCCGCCAGCTCACCGCACGACCTCGCCCGGGCGGCGCTCAACCGCGCGCAGGCTGCGGCCCGCGCGCGCGGGCTCCGACCTGGCCGCCCGGCACCGGGCCGCTCGGGCGCGCCGGGCTCGGCGAGCGGTGCGGCGGCCGGCTCAGGAGCGCACCCGAGTCGCCGGGACCCGGCGCCGATCGGCGACAGCCTGCACTCGCTGATGGCGGAGCGCGGCTGGACCGAGGAGGTGTCTGTGGGCGGCGTCGTCGGCCGCTGGCGCGAGGTGGTCGGCACCGAGATGGCGAACCATTGCACACCTGAGACCTTCGAGGACGGCGTGCTCGTGGTGCGCACCGACTCGACGTCGTGGGCCACCCAGGTGCGACTGCTGGTCCCGCAGCTGCTGGCCCGGCTCACCAAGGACGTCGGCCCGAACGTCGTGCGCGAGGTGAAGGTGCTCGGCCCGATCGGGCCCGGCTGGCGGCGCGGCTCGCGCAGTGTTCCGGGTCGGGGTCCGCGCGACACGTACGGCTGATCCACATCCGGCCCGCGAAGGCCGTTCCGGGCCGTCTGAACGGATAGACTGTGGGGGTCATGACGGGGGGTTCACACCCCGTCACTTCTGCGCCGTGGCGACCACTTTCCGAGCCGCTGAGACGCGCGCGAGCAACCGAGGAGATCCACCGCCTGTGGCAGACACGAGTCAGACCCCGGGTGGCACCCCCCAGTCCGACACCTACGACGCCAGCTCGATCACCGTCCTCGAGGGACTCGAGGCGGTCCGGAAGCGCCCCGGCATGTACGTCGGGTCGACGGGCGAGCGAGGGCTGCACCACCTGGTGTACGAGGTCGTCGACAACTCGGTCGATGAGGCGCTCGCCGGGCACTGCTCGTACATCGACGTGACCCTCCTCGCCGACGGCGGCGTCCGCGTCATCGACGACGGCCGCGGCATCCCGGTCGAGGAGCACCCGGTCGAGAAGCGCCCGACGGTCGAGCTCGTGCTCACCGTGCTGCACGCCGGCGGCAAGTTCGGCGGTACCGGCTACGCCGTCTCCGGAGGGCTGCACGGCGTCGGCGTGTCCGTCGTGAACGCCCTCTCGAGCCGGTTGGCGGTGGAGATCCACCGGGAGGGCTCGGTGTGGCGCCAGGAGTACGCCGACGGCGTCGCGCAGGGTCCGTTGACCCAGGACGAGAAGACGGACCGGACCGGGACGACGGTGACCTTCTGGGCCAGCGACCGGACCTTCGAGACCACCCAGTACGACTTCGAGACGCTTCGGTCGCGGCTCCAGCAGATGGCGTTCCTGAACAAGGGCTTGCGCATCACGCTGACCGACGAGCGACCCGAACATGTGGCCGGCAGCGAGGACGAGCTCGCGGGTTCCGCGCCGGAAGAGGCAGCCGCGAAGGCGCGGACCGTCTCGTACCGGTACGACGGCGGACTGGTCGACTACGTCCGGCACCTCAACTCGGCCAAGAAAGCGGACCTGATCCACCCGCAGATCATCAACGTCGAGGCGGAGGACACCGAGCGCCGCATCTCGTTGGAGATCGCGATGCAGTGGACCTCGGCGTACTCCGAGTCGGTTCACACCTACGCGAACACGATCGCCACCACCGAGGGCGGCACCCACGAGGAGGGCTTCCGCGCCGCGATGACCACGCTGGTCAACAAGTACGCGCGCGAGAAGGGCATCCTCAAGGAGAAGGACGAGAACCTCACCGGCGACGACGTGCGCGAGGGCCTGACCGCCGTTCTCTCGGTCAAGCTCGCCGAGCCGCAGTTCGAGGGCCAGACCAAGACGAAGCTCGGCAACACGGAGGCGAAGACCTTCGTCCAGAAGGTCGTCGGCGAGAAGCTCACCGACTGGCTCGACTCGCACCCGACCGAGGCGCGCGACGTCATCAGGAAGTCGATCCAGGCTTCGGCCGCCCGGATGGCGGCCCGCAAGGCGCGCGAGGCGACCCGGCGCAAGGGCCTGCTCGAGTCGGGCGGCATGCCCGGCAAGCTGCGCGACTGCCAGTCGAACAACCCAGCCGAGTGCGAGGTCTTCATCGTCGAGGGTGACTCCGCGGGTGGTTCCGCGGTGCGCGGGCGCAACCAGCGGACCCAGGCGATCTTGCCGATCCGAGGCAAGATCCTCAACGTCGAGCGCGCGCGACTCGACCGCGCGCTCGCGAACAACGAGGTCCAGGCCCTGATCACGGCGTTCGGGACCGGCATCGGCGAGGACTTCGACCTGGACAAGCTGCGGTACCACAAGATCGTCCTGATGGCCGATGCCGACGTGGACGGCCAGCACATCCGGACCCTGCTGCTGACGCTGCTGTTCCGATACATGCGCCCGCTGGTCGAGCACGGCCACGTGTATCTCGCGCAGCCCCCGCTCTACCGGCTCAAGTGGTCCAACGCCGAGCACGAGTACGTGTACTCCGACCGGGAGCGGGACGCGATGATCGCACTCGGCCAGCAAGCGGGCCGGCGCCTGCCCAAGGAGAACGCGATCCAGCGCTACAAGGGCCTCGGCGAGATGGACTACTCCGAGCTGTGGGAGACCACGATGGCACCGGAGCACCGGACGTTGTTGCAGGTCACCCTGGACGACGCCGCGGCCGCCGACGAGACCTTCGCCATCCTGATGGGCGAGGACGTGGAATCTCGCCGGTCGTTCATCCAGCGCAATGCCAAGGACGTGAGGTTCCTGGACATCTAGGCCGCGGCGTCAGGCCGAGCGGCACAACGGACCAGGATCCGTGCGGCCACCTCCGGGGTGGCGGCGCAGCGGCGAAACGAGGGACAGCGTGACCGATCAGACACCGACCGATCAGACACCGACCGATCAGACTCCGGCCGAGCAGCGGCCGGGTGAGGTGGTGCACGGGCGGATCGACCCGGTCGACCTGCAGCTCGAGATGCAGCGGTCCTACCTGGACTACGCGATGAGCGTGATCGTGGGCCGGGCCCTGCCCGACGTCCGCGACGGCCTCAAGCCAGTGCACAACCGCGTGCTCTACGCGATGTACGACGGCGGCTACCGGCCGGACCGCGCGTTCTCCAAGTGCAGCCGCGTCGTCGGCGACGTGATGGGTAAGTACCACCCGCACGGTGACTCCGCGATCTACGACGCCCTCGTCCGCCTCGTCCAGGACTGGTCCCTGCGCTACCCGCTCGTAGCGGGCCAGGGCAACTTCGGCTCGCCGGGCAACGACCCGGCCGCCGCCCCGCGGTACACCGAGTGCCGGATGGCCCCGCTCGCGATGGAGATGGTGCGGGACATCGACGAGGACACCGTCGACTTCCGCGACAACTACGACGGACGCACCCAGGAGCCGACCGTGCTGCCGGCGCGCTTCCCGAACCTGCTGGTCAACGGCTCGGCCGGGATCGCCGTCGGCATGGCCACGAACATCCCGCCGCACAACCTGCGTGAGATCGCCGCGGGTGTGCGCTGGTACCTCGACCACCCGGAGGCGACCCGCGAGAAGCTGCTCGAGGCGCTGATCGAGCGGATCCCGGGCCCGGACTTCCCGACCGGGGCGCAGATCCTCGGCCGCCGCGGTATCGAGGACGCGTACCGGACCGGGCGTGGGTCGATCACGATGCGCGCCATCGTCGAGGTCGAGGAGATCCAGAACCGGATCTGCCTCGTCGTCACCGAGCTGCCGTACCAGGTGAACCCGGACAACCTCGCTCAGAAGATCGCCGACCTCGTCCGCGAGGGCAGGGTCGCCGGCATCGCCGACATCCGGGACGAGACCTCGGGCCGCACCGGCCAGCGCCTCGTCGTCGTGCTCAAGCGCGATGCCGTCGCCAAGGTAGTGCTGAACAACCTCTACAAGCACACCCAGCTGCAGGACACCTTCGGCGCGAACATGCTCGCACTGGTCGACGGCGTGCCGCGCACCCTGAGCCTGGACGGCTTCGTGCACCACTGGGTGGCGCACCAGCTCGAGGTGGTCGTCCGGCGTACCAGGTTCCGGTTGCGCAAGGCCGAGGAGCAGGCGCACATCCTGACCGGGTACCTCAAGGCGCTCGAGGCGCTGGACGAGGTCATCGCGTTGATCCGGCGCTCCCCGACGGTTGACGAGGCGCGGGAAGGGCTGATCGCGCTGCTCGACGTGGACGAGGTCCAGGTGACCGCGATCCTCAACCTGCAGCTGCGCCGGCTCGCCGCTCTCGAACGCCAGAAGATCATCGACGATTTCGACAAGCTGCAGCGCGAGATCACGGACTACCAGGGAATCCTCGAGTCGCCCGAGCGCCAACGGGCGATCATCGGGACGGAGCTCGGCGACATCGTCGACAAGTACGGCGACGAGCGACGCACCACGATCCTGCCCTTCGACGGCGAGGTCTCGATGGAGGACCTCATCGCCCAGGAGGAGGTCGTCGTCACGATCACCCGTGGCGGCTACGCGAAGCGGACCCGGATCGACAACTACCGGCAGCAGCGTCGCGGCGGCAAGGGCATCAAGGGCGCCCACCTCCGCGGCGACGATGTCGTCGAGCACTTCTTCGTCACGACGACGCACCACTGGCTGCTGTTCTTCACGAACCTCGGCCGGGTCTACCGGGCCAAGGCCTACGAGATCCCCGAGGGCGGCCGCGACGCGAAGGGCCAGCATGTCGCGAACCTGCTCGCGTTCCAGCCCGGCGAGCAGATCGCCCAGGTGCTCGACCTGCGCGACTACGAGCAGGCCGACTACCTCGTGCTCGCGACCCGACGCGGCCTGGTCAAGAAGACCCTGCTGACCGAGTTCGACTCCAACCGGACCGGCGGACTCATCGCGATCAACCTGCGCTCGGACGAGGACGAGCACCGGGACGAGCTGGTCGCCGCGCGTCTCGTGGACGAGGACGCCGAGCTCATGCTCGTCTCGACCAAGGGTCAGGCGCTGCGGTTCGTCTCGGACAAGGGGCACCTGCGACACATGGGCCGGGCCACTTCCGGCGTCGTCGGGATGAAGTTCCGTGCTGGCGACGAGCTGCTCGCGATGGACGTCGTCGGACCGGAGGCGCACCTGGTGACGGTGACCGACGGTGGCACGGCGAAGCGCTCGGACCTGCACAAGGTGAACAGCGCCGGCAACCTCGACTACCGGATCACCGGGCGGGGCGGCTTGGGCGTGCGGGTGGCGAAGCTGCCCGACGAACGGGGCACCCTGGTCGGCGCGGTGATCGCCGAGCCGCAGGATGAGGTGCTCGTCATCATGCATGGCGGAAAGGTTGTCCGCGCCTCGGTCCTGGAGATCCCGGTGCACGGCCGTGACACGACCGGAGTGATCCTCGCCAAGCCGGACAGGGGCGACCGCATCATCGCCGTCGCGCGGAACACCGAACGTCATCTCGATGACGAACCAGGTACCGTGGGCGAGTCCACCGCGTCGGCCGGAGCCGGAGCGGTCGCCGAGCCTGGACCTGAGGGAGAGTCATGAGCGAGGAGACGCCTCAGCCGAGGTCGTACCCGCCGCAGGGTGCGGTGACCGGCACGAGCCCATTGGCAAGCGGTGCCCCGCCGGTTCGCGCCGAAGCGCCCGACGGCGTGACCTCGGCCTTCCGGTCGGCGCTACGTGCGGTATCCACCGCGGGGCCGCACAAGGGCGAGGACCACCACTTGACGGGAGCCGGCCTGGCTGGTGGTTCACCGGCCGCCGGACCTCGCCGGGTACGCCTGTCGGTCTCGAGGATCGATCCGTGGTCGGTCATGAAGCTTGGCTTCCTGCTCGCGATCGCGATCGGCATCATGACCGTCGTGAGCGCGGCGGTGCTCTGGTTTGTGCTCGACGGCATGCATGTCTTCAGCTCGATCAACAAGACGGTGACCGAGGTCGTCGGCACCGAGAACTTCATCAACGTCCTCTCCTACGTGGAGTTCGGTCGCGTGATGTCGCTCGCGACGCTCGTCGCGGTCATCAACGTCGTGCTGCTCACGGCCCTCAGCACGATCGGCGCATTCCTGTACAACATCGTGGCGGCGCTCGTCGGTGGAATTCACCTGACGTTGACCGATGAGTGAGTTGGGCACCCCGGTGCCGCTGGGGTAGTCTCATCCGGCGCTTGGGATTCATCCCGGCGTTCCGGGCCTATAGCTCAGACGGTTAGAGCGCTTCCCTGATAAGGAAGAGGTCACAGGTTCAAGTCCTGTTAGGCCCACTCCTCGAAATCCGTGAAGGGGAGGACACATGAAGAAGCTGCTGCTCCTGCTGGCCGTCGCCGGTGCCGGCTATGTCGTCTGGCGCCAGCTCGCCGAGGATCGCGATGAGCGCGACCTCTGGGCAGAGGTCACCGACTCCTTCGAGTGAGGACGCACCCGGACCGCTGACCTCGAGTCAGTACCTCGGGGCCATGGCGCAATTGGTAGCGCACCTGCTTTGCAAGCAGGGGGTTAGGGGTTCGAGTCCCCTTGGCTCCACCAACGCCTGACCGGACGGGCTAGGCCTCGGTCGACCTCGCTGCCTCCGCTGCGGCCGCTGCGGCCGCTGCGGCCTTGTTCGCCGCCCTGGTCACCGCCGCCTTCTTCGCCGCCGCGCTGCGCGCCGCCGACGCCGCAGCGTCAGTCACCGCCCTCACCGCGCGCTTCGGAGCGGCAGCGGTCTCGGCCATCGGGCCAGCCACCTTGGTGGCCGCCTTGCGGGCCGCGCCGGAAGCGCGCTCGACCGCATCGACCGCGGCGCGACCGCGCTCGGCCGCCTTGTGGGTGGCCTCGCGGACATCCTTGGTCACTCGCTCGGAAACCTCGGAGACCCTGGCGACCGCGACTCCGGCGGCCTCCGCGGCCTCGCTCGCCGCATCGCCCATCTCCTCGCGAGCCCCGTGAGCGCGGGCGCGGAGCGAATCGTGGTCGCCACCCGTGCCGCTTGCCTGCCAGGGCTCCTCTGCCCAGGGGTCCGTCGTCGGTTGGGTGCGGCGCCAGGCCACGACGGCCGCGCCGATCGCGGCGCCGATCGCAAAGAGCCAGCAGGCCCGTCGGCAGCGGTGCCGCGAGCGCGTCGGCGCCGGTTCGGTGACCGCGGCAGCCTTGGTGGCCTGGGCGGCCGCGGCCGCCGCCACGGCCGCCGCGACGACCCTGGGCAGGATCGTGTCCACCAGCGCGCTGTGCGCGCTGTCGATGAGCGGCACGACCCGCTCCGCGGCGCGCTCCACCTTCGGCGCGGCGGCGGTCACGCCCTGCTTCATCGCGTGCTCGACCCTGGGCGCCGCCCAGTCGATCGCGGCCTCAACGCGGGGGCCGGCCCAGTCCTTCGCGTGCGCTGCGGCCTCGCGGGCGTGCCCAGCGAACTCGCCAGCGGTGCGCGAGGCGTGACCGCCGGCGTCGCTGATCGCCGCCGCGAGATCCCCGGCCTGGTCCTTGAGCCGCTCGGCACCGAGGTGCTCGTTCGCGGAACAACGCCGACACTTGAACATGTCATCTCCCTCAGACAAACAACACCGCCTTCTCCCATCGTGCCACCTCATCGGTCACCGCGCCGGGTGTGGTCCCGTGCGAGGATGGTTGCCATGTACGCGACCTTGCGCACCACTGCTGGTGACATCCGACTCGAGCTGTTCCCGAACCAGGCCCCGAAGACGGTGGCGAACTTCACCGGGCTCGCCACCGGCGCGCGCGCGTGGAAGGACCCGCGCACCGGCGCAGAGCGGACCGATCCGCTGTATTCCGGCGTGATCTTCCACCGGGTGATCTCGGGGTTCATGATCCAGGGCGGCGACCCCCTCGGCACCGGGACCGGTGGGCCCGGCTACAACTTCGACGACGAGATCCACCCCGAGCTGTCATTCAACGAGCCCTACCTGCTCGCGATGGCGAACGCCGGTCTCCGCCAGGACCCGATCACGGGCAAGTCGGCCGGCACGAACGGCTCGCAGTTCTTCATCACGCTGGTACCCACCGAGTGGCTGACCGGCAAGCACACGATCTTCGGCAAGGTCGCCGACGCCGAGAGCAAGGCCATCGTCGACGCGATCGACGGCGCGGCGACCGGCCCGATGGACCGGCCGCAGACGGACATCAAGATCACCTCGGTCACGATCGAGGAATGACGCGCCGTCCGACGTCCGGCGAGGCGTCCGATGACTGATCAGTACCACGGCGTCTCGCCGACGCCGGTCTGCCCGCGGCACCCGCAGCGGGTGTCGTATGTGCGCTGCCAGCGGTGCGGACGACCGACGTGTCCCGACTGCCAGCGGCC
>Ga0209746_1000961_pt1 | contig 14125 bp, 12 predicted proteins | sample BarGraNGADG00211_3_FD_184496 | JGI IMG/M metagenome (GOLD analysis project Ga0209746, IMG submission 184496) | Arctic peat soil microbial communities from Barrow, Alaska - Barrow Graham LP Ref core NGADG0011-211 (SPAdes) (version 2) | ecosystem: Environmental > Terrestrial > Soil > Wetlands >... | reverse complement strand
CAGCGCCACGGCCAGCAGGCGCAGGACGCCGGGCAGCAGGGCGACGGGCGCGACTTGGCCGCCCAGCAGGAACACGAGCGAGTCCTGCACCGCGAGCAGCGCGTCGGCGCGCGTGGCCAAGAACGCCAACAGGGCCAGGGCATAGCCCCAGGCGAAGCGCAGCGCCCAGGCCAGCAGGACGGCCGGGATGAAGTATAATTAGCCCCGGAATCGCCGCCAGATGCACGACGGCGTCTACCAACTTGTAGCCCCCATCAATTTCCGAGAGCGCTTCAAGCACCTGGCCGAAGTCGGTAAAGTCAATCTTGGTAAAGCGACAGAGTTCTTCCTTCGGTGGAACCACATCCAGATTCCACACATCGTACCCATGCTCGAGGAGCTCCTTCAGGCTGGCGCGGCCCACCTTGCCACTGCCACCGGTAATAAACACATGTCATACGGTTTGCCTCCTCTGCCATAAACCCAAATGCCATAAACCCAAAGTGGGGGGCTCTAAGAGAGGGCTTCGCCTTCACCAAGAGCCACCCACCGCAAATTCCTTACCAGCTCACGCGTCCAGGTGCCACTCGGGCAATCCCGCCGGCAAGGGCGCGGGGCGCTCGCAAGTGCTGGCCAGCTCGACGTGCCGTCCCGTATCCGACGCTTCGAAAACTGCGTGCATGACGTCGAGCACGTGATAGGCCATCTCGCCGTTGGCGCGGTGGGGACGGCCGGTACGGATGGCATAGGCCATATCAGCGGCGCCGATGGCGCGGCTGTTCTCCGCATGAGCGAATGGCAGCGCTATCTCGCTGCCTTCCTCGTCTCCATCCCGCTGCAGCCGCACCGGGCCGCCAAAGGTGTTGGGATCGGGGACGCCTAGGGTGCCCCGTGAGCCAAAGACTTCGACGTGCGGCCGATACCCATCCCACACATCGAAGCTGGTCAGGAGCGTCGCGATGGGGCCGCTGGCGAAATCGAGCACGCTGGCGATGTGCGTCGGCGCTTCGACCGTGATCGGGGTGCCGGCCTTGGGCCCGCTACGGATGGTGCGCTCGGGATAGGTGATGCGCGTCGAGCCGGTCACGCGGCGCACCGGCCCGAACAGTGAGATCAGCGCGGTCAGATAATACGGTCCCATGTCGAACAGCGGCCCGGCGCCGACCTTGAACAGAAACGCGGGGTCGGGATGCAAGTGATCGGGGCCGCGGGTCAACATCCAGGCCATGGCCCCCACCGGTTGGCCGATGGCGCCCTCGTCGATCAGCGCGCGGCAGGTCTGCAGGCCGGCCCCGAGAAAGGTGTCGGGCGCACAACTCACGCGCAGCCCGCGCGCGCGGGCCTCCTCCAGCAAGAGCCGCCCGTCCTCGCGGCTGATGGCCAGCGGTTTTTCGTTGTATACCGATTTCCCTGCCCGCAGCGCGGCCAGCCCGACGATGCTGTGCGCGGCGGGGATGGTCAGGTTGATGACCATCTCGATGTTTGGGTCGTCCAGCACCTCATCGACGGAGATGGCGCGCGGGACGTTGTACTTGGCAGCCTGGCTGGCGGCGCGCGCCATGTCCAGGTCCGCGCAAGCCACCACATCCAGGATACCCCAGGTGGTTGCGTTCTTGAGATAGATGTCGCTGATGTAGCCGCAGCCGACGACCGCGGTTCTCACCGGTTCAAGCGCCATAGATGGCCTCCTTTCTCAATCCAGTATAACGACCGCCTTGATGAAGCCGGCAGGCTTCATATACAGCGCCCGGAAAGCTTCGTCGACCCGGTCGAGTGCCGTGCGATGGGTGACCAGGGAAGCCGTATCGAGCCTGCCGGCTGCCAGCAGCGCCAGCCCGCGGCGCATGCAGTCCATCTGGTAGTCGGCCCGGCGCTCGTGCGCATTTAGCACATCCAGGGCCTTCCAGTTCCAAAGTTCCATGTCCACTTGCCGCAGGCCACCCTGGTGATAGCCCACGATCGACAACATGCCGTGTTCGCGCACCATCTGGCCGGCCAGCGTCAGGCCAGCCTGCGTGCCCGAAGCTTCGATAGCCGTGTCGACCCCCTGGCCCTTGTCGAGGTCGCTCCAGCGCGTCAGCTTCAGTTCATCGCCCACCTGTTCCGGCGTCAACGTCTCGTCGGCGCCGAACCAGCGCGCTTTCTCAAGGGCCTCCGGCCGCGGATCCACCGCGATGAGGCGCCTGGGGGCCTTCAACCGGACGGCTTGCAGCATCAGCAGGCCCATGAAGCCCAGTCCGACGATGGCAACCCGGTCGGCATACTCCACGCGCGTGCGCCGTGCCGCACTGACGATACAGGAGATGGGCTCGCCCAGGGCGATATCGTAGCCTATGCCCTGCGGAATGAGGGTAACGCGCGCCCGAGGAGCGCATGCGAATTCAGCAAAGCCACGTTGGAAGAGGCCCGTCACCGCCACGCCTGGCTGCAGGTCGCCTACCTCTCGCCCAACCTCGACGATCTCGCCGGCTACTTCGTGCCCAAACTCCCGCGGATAGGCGCCGCTATCGCCGTGCCAACCGTGCAGCTCAGATGCGCAGACGCCGCACGCCCGCACGCGGACCAGCACATCCTGCAGGCCCATCTCGGGTACCGGACGCTCCTCGAGCTGGCTGTGCTGTGGTTCGACCAGAACCGATTGGTTCATTGTTTCCCGGGCAGGCGAGGGCCGCAATGTCCACCGCCTGCATCTGGCTGTCCATTGAGCTGCGTCGCGGCTCGGCCGTGGCGCGCCGTCCATTGACGTATAGTTCCTCTTTGATCCGGTCCAGGGAAACACCTGTAGGTGCCCAATGTAATGTTAGCAGAACTCATTGAAAGCCGCGTGGCCAGGGCGCAGCGCGCCATCGGGGTTAACGAAAGGCATCACGCCTGACCAGCCGACGGGGCCGTACGCGGGGTAATGCAGATCCGCCACCAGGCTATGTTGGAGCGCATGCACCAGGAAGCCGATGTTGTGCCGCTTCAGCTCGCCCAGCGTGTAACGCAGCACATCCACACGCTTCGCGTCGTCCATCGCGCCCCACACCGTTTCGCTGGCGACCATCTCCTTGCCGGCTCGTTGCGCCTGAGCCACGCAGGCATCCAGGAAGGCCTCAAACGCGGGGCGCGTGCCGACCAGCACGTACTGCCTGTTCTCGTCGGGCGCGTTCCAGATATAGTACGGGTGAATGGAAATGATATCGCTCAACGGCTGGAGCAGTTCCTGGACGAGCAGATTTGGATAGCTGCCGATGGTCAGGAGCTGGCGGGCGCCGATGCGCTTGGCAGTGCTGTAGATCCAGGTGAGCCAGCGCAGCTCGCCCGCGCGCAGGGGACTCTGCGGGTCTTCGGCGTACGGGCCCATAAGGGGCTCGTTGCACAGGTCCCAGGCGAAGATGCGCTGATCGTCCTTATGCTCGCCCACGACGGCTTCCAGGTAGTTGTGGTGCAGGCGCTCGATCAAGGGTGCCTCGCCGGCCAGGCGCTCGACGCCGCTGAACAAGTCGGCGCCACCGGACATGCTGCTTAGGCCCAGTACGATATGCTCGAGCGATATCCCGCCAAAGTCGCACAGCGGATCGCGCCAGCGATTGAACAACAACGGCATCACGAGGATGTCATGGCGGGCAAAGATCTGCAGGCCGGCCTCGAAGTTGGCCAGGAAGCGCACCGGGCTGCGCTGGAAGGCTTCATCAGATAGCCACCAGCGCGCCACGTTCCAGCCTGGGAAGTAGCGCTTGCCGCGCGCGACCTCGACCGCCATCAATCCGTTGTCGTGGTGCTGCCACAGGTCCAGCCCGCTGGTGCCCCACGATCCGTCATAATTGAAGCCGCGTATCTCGGAGCAGAGCATGCTCTTCCTCCTATCATCCGGTCACAACTGCCGTGGCCACAATCTCGCGTTGGCTGCTCTCGGCGGTCTCGCCGCCGAGAGTCACCGTTGCGCGGCTCTGATGTCGGTCGAGGATACTCCGACGCGGAAGATGAAGGTACCCGGCTCGGCCGCAAAACGATGGATCCTAACGGAAGGGATTGGTCTCAGATGCGCATCAGCGCGATCATATCGCGAAACAGCTCCAGGTCTCGACGGAAGTCGGTGGGAGGCGTCTTTGCTATGCGCTGCTCGACCACGTTCGCGTAGAACGCCTGCCACTCGGCCACGAACGCGTCGCCCCAGGTCGGAGACTCCGCGCGCTCGATCACCCCGTCTTGGCCGTTCGCCATGGTTACGTGCCAGCGGATCGGTAGATTGCGCACATAGGGCGTGTCGTACTGCACCCGCAACACGCGTTCGTTGCCATAGACCTCCAGATAGGCGTCAAAGCGCGCAATGTTGTCGATGCCAGTCTCGAACTGGCACACATAGGTGCCGTAATCGAACGCGCCGGAGAGATACAGCCCACCCTGGCGCTGCGCGGCGTAGAGCACGCGCTGCGGCATCCCCAGCAGTTCGCGCATCGCCGAGAGATCGTGTGAGCTCAAACCCAGCAGGAGCCCGTATGCCCCGCGCAGCTCGGGCGGCGCTTCACCGATCGCCTCCGTGATGCGCTCGTCGCGCAACCGCTGGCCGGCCGCGATCACACCCGCGGGAACGTCGTCGCCACGCACGACCCGCGACGTGCCGTTGACAACGAGCGCGTTCCGGCCGAGCACGTCGTGCACACGGGCGAGGCGGATATCGCCCAACTCCGGGAGTTGGCGGCAGGCCTCGACAAAGGCCGGCGCGTAGCGGCGCATGTACCCCACCTGCACGGTGACACCCGCCCGCTCCTGGGCGGCGCTAATGGCGTCGGCCTCGCCCAGCGTGATGCACATCGGCTTCTCGATCAGCACGTGCTTGCCAGCCGCGATCGCCGCCAGCGCCACCTCGGCGTGGTAGGCGTCCGGGTTGGCGATCAGGACCGCGTCTACATCATGCAGCGCCACCAGGTCACGGTAATCGTGATGCCGTTTCGGCACCCGCCACTGATCGCCGACGGCCTGCAGCACATGCTCACTCACGTCGCACAACGCCGTGACCGTGAACTGCTCCGGCAGTTGGTTCAGGCTGGGCAGGTGCATGATCTGGGTGACCTCGCCGCAGCCGACGATGCCGACACGCAATTGCTTCATAGTTGAGCCTCCGTCGTGGATGACTTGATTAGCCCTTCACCGCGCCGCCGATGGCCGTGCAGAGCATGTATCGTTGCACGAACAGGAACAGGATAAAGGTGGGGATCATGGCCAGCGTGGCCGCGGCCATCAGGTTTCCGATATCGCTACCATACTGCTGCATGAACATCTGGATGCCGACCGGAATCGTCATGGTCGATTCGCTGCGCAGGAAGATGTTAGCGATCAGGTACTCGTTGTAGTTGAACAGGAAGGCAAAGATGGTAACGGCCGCGAAAGCCGCGCTGCACAAGGGCAGGATCACGTAACGGAAGCTTTGCAGTCGCGAACAGCCGTCGATCTGCGCCGCTTCTTCCAAGTCGATCGGGATGGCATCGTAGAACGAGCGGAACATCCACGTCGCGAAAGGCAACTGGGCCACCGCATAGATGATGATGACCGAGAAATACGTGTTGATCAATCCCAGGGCCTTGAACAGAATGAACAGTGGGATCAACGCCAGGATGATCGGGAACATCTGGAGCATCAAGAGCAGGCTGGAGTAAGAGCGGGTCAGTCGGATGCGGAAACGCGAGAGGGCGAAGCCCCCCAGGCAGGCCGCAAAGATACAGATCACGGTACCCGTCAGGGCCACGACAACGCTGTTCCGGAAAAAGACCCAGAACTGCGTCCGCTCGGTCACATAGTAGTAGTTGATCAGCGAGGGATGGCTAGGCCAGAAGCCCCGCTCGCTGAGAATTTCGGTCGTGGTCCGCAGTGAGTTGATTACCAGGCTGATGATCGGCAGGTTGACCACGATCACGATGACCAGCGTAAAAAGGAACAGCCCCCAACGGGTCAACTGCCGGCGAGTCTGCTTGCTAACGTTCATGGGTCCTATCCTCTCGTCAGTCCTCTTGCGCCACCGACTGCCTGCGCAACAAGAGAAGCGCCAGCGCCATCAAGATGATCAGCGTGACGAAGGCAACGGCGGTACCGCTGCCGACGTCGTTGCGCCGGAAGGTCAGGCGGTAGGCCAGGACGATCAGGTTCTCCGTGGCGTTGGAGGGTCCACCCCCGGTCAGCAGGTAGGGCGTTTCGAAATCGTTCACGCTCCAGATGGTCATCAGGATCCAGAGCACGATCGATAAGTCTCTGAGGTGTGGAAAGGTGATATAGCGGAAGCTCTGCCACCTCCCGGCGCCGTCGATCTGGCATGCTTCGTAGAGCGTCAAGTCAATCGTCTGCAGCGCGGCCAAAAGTGAGAGCATCATGAACGGAAAGCTGCGCCAGATCTTGACGATGATCACCGAGAACATGGCCTGCTTCTCCGTGCTCAGCAGATAGATAGGCCCCGCGCCGAATTGCCGGAGGATCAGGTTGAGCATGCCGGTCTGATCGTTGATCATCCAGCGCCAGCTAATGACGGAGACGATGGACGGGATGATCCAGGGCACCAGCAGGCAGACCCTGAAGAAGCCCCGCGCGGGGAACTCCTTGTTGAGCAGCAGGGCCAGAGCCAGGCCGACGGCATAGCTGCCAAATACCGCACACACGGCAAACAGGGCGCTGAAAAAGAGTGAGTGCAGAAAGGCGCTGTCGGTTAACAGCGCCAGGTAGTTGGTCCAGCCGACGAAGTTCCCCTGCTGGAGCATGGTGCCGTTACGCAGGCTGTAGAGGAAGCCGGTCGCGAACGGATAGAGGTTGATGAGCAGGATCAGGGACAGCGAAGGCACGACCAGCCAATAGGGCAGCCACTCGACGTGCCGCCTGCGCCTGGCGCACACACGCATGCCGGCTTCCAACTCAGTTGTGGGTACACTCATGGCCCCACTACTCCACACGAGCAAGGAGGCTTGGTCCATGCGCCTCATGGGGCGCAGGGACCTGGCCTGAAACGGCACCGGGCCGGGCGTCGCAGCAGCCTGCGCAACTAGTCGCAGCACGGGGCCAGCTACTGCTTCATGATCGCCTTCAGCGCAGCGTCAACCTTCGTCATCGACTCCTTGACATCCTTGCCCTCAAGCAGATCGGTGAGCAGAGTGAACATCATGGTGTCGCCCTCGACGGTCTGCAGTTGGGGGAAGATGGTCGGGCAGCGGTAGCCCGATGGCTTGCCGACCGGGATCAAGTTCTTGAGTACATCCTGAACCCACGGCTTGTCCGAGAAGTACTTGTCGTTGTAGAACGACTTGCGGGTCGGAAGGCTCTCGCAGTGGCCGTCCTGCCACAGCGCGATCTCATTGTCGAACAGCCACTTCATCAGTTCCTTGGCCAGTCCCGGGTTCTTGGACTGCTTGTAGATCATGCGGTTGTTGATCCACGAGATGGTGGCCTTGTCGCCGTGGGGGCCGGCCAGCGGCACACCGATCGCGGTGTCCTTGACACGGCCTGGGGTGTTGGGGCCGGCGACCAGGAACGCCGCGCCACCTTGCCCAAGCTGCTTAAGGACATCATCGCCGGTGAAGCCGGCGCTGCCCTTGTGCACCACGCCGCTCTTGACCACGTCGGAGAAGAACTGAAGGGCCTCGATATTCCGCTCGTAGAAGGTGTCAACCTTGACATCCGGGGTGAACCAGCCGCCGTTGTTGTTGAACATCAACATGAAGAGGATGTGTGTGCCGCCGGTGTCGTTGCCCTGCACGACCCAGCCGGCCTGGTCACCGGTGGTGAGGGCCTTGGTCTGGGCCTTGAACTCATCCCAGGTGGTCGGCGGCGCGGAGATGCCAGCCTTCTGCAGCAGGTCGGTACGGTAGACGATGGTGCGGATGTCGGTCTGCCAGGGCAGGGCCACGTAGTGCTTGTCCCACAGAAGGGTGTCGACGCCGCCTGAGATCACGTCGTCCAACTTGCCGGCGGCCTTCAGGTCGCTCACTACGTCATCCACGGGCTCGATCGCGCCCTGGCCGTAGAAGTAGACTGCCTGGTAGCCCGCGCCGGTGCTGATATCAGGCGCAGTGCCGGAGCCGATGGCGGTCAGGAAGGTCTGGTACCAGTTCGCCCAGGGGATAGACTGATACGTGACTTTGGCCTTGCTTTGCGAAGCGTTGTATGTTTCGATCAGCTTCTTGCCAGTGTCGACGTACTCAGGCGGCCCCCAAACCATGTCCCAGTACTGCAGCGCGACCGCCGCAGCAGCGGGAGGAGCAGTGGTCGCGGCGGGAACGGCAGTGGCTGCCGGAGCGGCAGGAGCAGCCGGAGCAGCCGCGGGAACGCAAGCGGCCAAGATGGGCGCACTCAGGCCGAGTGCGGCTGCGCCCTTCAGAAACTGTCGCCTGGAGAGTTTCCTGCGAGCGCTCGATGCTTCTTCTTGCTGAGACATTGCCCAAATCCTCCTCGAGATCTAGCCTTCTTCTGCGAAAGGAAGTCGGCCGCTCTGGCCCCTGCTACCGGGACGCAGGCGCAACCGTTAGTTCTGGCCCTCCATGGCCATCGTGGCTGACGCGCAAACGCTTGAGCGATTTTCTCCCGTGCACCTCCGAGAAATGGACTCAGTACATTGGTAACCTAGCCTGCCCGTAGCGGCATCTCTGCCATGCCGCCTGTCACCCCCTGCGAAGCGCCTTGCCGGCCCAGAAGCGCAGTGGACTGGCGGATGTGCAGAACGACCGGCACTGTGATCTGTTGCCGCTCGGGCCCGAGGTGGCCGCCAATGCGATCCAATAGCATTTGACAGACGCGCTGACCGGCCTCGAGCATGGGCGTCGCCATGGTGGTCAGCGGGGGCGAACAGAAGCGGGCCAGGGTAATATCATCAAATCCGATAATTGATATTCGCCCCGGCACATCGATCCCCATCTCGTGCAGGCAGGACATGGCGCCAATAGCCATCAGGTCGTTGCAGGCGAAGATGGCGGTCGGCGGCACTGGCAGCTTCATGAGATCCTCTGTTGCGCGCCAACCGCTCGCGCAGCCCCAGTCGCCGGTTACGATCAGCGCTGGGTCGGGCGCGATCCCGGCCATCTGCAAGGCCGTCAGGTACCCATCCACGCGGCCGGCCCTGTCCGTTTCCTGGTCCGGACCGTCAATGCAGGCAATCCTACGGTGCCCGAGCGCCAGCAGGTGGCCGGTTGCTGCGCAGCCCCCACCGACGTCATCGATGATGATGGCGTCGATCCCGCTGAAATCGCAGCCGAAAGTGACGACGGGGATGCCATGAGCGAGCAGTGGCTGCAGTTGCCCACGACGCGTCTCGCCGGTCATGTAGATGACGCCGTCCACGCGCTTCGAGATCAGCATGTTGAGGTAGGCACGCTCTTTGACGGGATCCTGGTCGGAATTGCATAGAAAAACGTTGAAACCGGCCGCAAACCCGTGGTTTTCGATGCCGCGGGCCAACTCAGCGTAGAAGGGGTTCGCGTTGTCAGGGACGATCAGGGCGATTGTTTGGCTTTCCTGACGGACCAGCGCACGGGCCAGACCACTCGGCTGATAACCGAGTTGGTCGATGGCTTTCAGCACACGGTTCTTCGTCTCTTCGCTCACGCGGCGCGTGCCGTTGAGAACATGCGAGACGGTTGTGATAGATACGCCCGCTATGCGTGCCACATCGTAAATAGTCGCCATAGACGTCGCAGAGCTTTGTGCAACGGACCACCGAAGTGCCGGCAGCAGATGCGCAAGCCTATGTGCCAAGCGCTTGCGCAAGCGCTTGCGGGCAGCATAGAACCGGCTAATTGAAGCTAATGTAAGGGCGATTCCAGTCTCTGACGGTGGCCGCGATCCCGAACTGCACAGGCGCGCATTGTACACGGGAAGGACTCTGGAAGCAAGCTCACGCGTTAGGTCAGCTAAAAGGGGCTCTTCCGCAGTTCTCGTGAGCAAGAGTGCCCTTCGGCGTTAGGTTGGCGCCATAAGACGTTGCTTGAGCAAGTCGAACTTCGCTCGTCCATACATCGAGCGCTTCACAAGCTTGAGCCGGTTGACCTGGCCTTCTACCTGTCCGTTGCTCCATGGCAGGGATATTCCGGCCATCACGGCCGCCAGGTCGCGCTGGATACCATTGGCGAAGGTGTGCAGTTCGGTCAGGCAACTGTTCTTCGCAGATTCGCGCCAGGATGCTGGCGCCTTGCTGGCGCAGGTCTACGATTTCCTGATAGCGAGCATGACGGCGTTCACGACGGTCGTGCTTGCTTTGTTCAGTGCGCGTATTCAGCTTTGGCGCGACCGTTTCAGCAGGTGTGGATTGCTCGGGGGCTTCAGCCGGGTGGCCGGCAGCCGGCGCCACAGCGGAATCTCCGCTGGGACCTGGGTGGCTGGCAGCAGGTCCGGCAACAGCCACCTGCGGCAGATGTATGTACTCGCGATCTAGTAAGCGCTCTACTGCTTCACGCAAGTTGGTCAGGAGGTGAAAGCGATCTGCAACTTGCTCGGCATCGGGGCGCCGCGCCTGGCCCCTTCCGCATAGGTACCGCCCCGGTCACGGCTGATGATCTGCACACCCGGATGATTCTTCAACCATTCGGCCAGACTATCGGCTGAACGATCGGGCAGAAGGTCTACAACCCTGTGCTGCTCGAGGTCGACAGGGATCGTGCCGGAAGTTTGACGCTTCTTCCAGGCCCAATCGTCAACGCGAAGGACCCTTGGCACCGCTAATGATGGCAAGTCAGAGTGGTGCACCAGGCGTAGTTGTATCTGATAGCCTGCCGCAGCCAAATCGTTCGGTTTGCGCTGATACGAGCTATGGACGCGCGTGCCAGGTTGCCCACCATCTGGGCAATGCACCTCATATTCGACCGTGCGTTCTCGATGTCGGCTGCCATCCCGCCAATATAGCAGCATCAACCTGCTATCACTATCACGAGAACTGCGGGAGAGCCCGAATAGGTGACCTGGTCGACTTGGAGCCAGACCGTACATGATCAGGCCCTGCTGCTCCCACTTATCGAAGTTCTCTTGCGTCACCCAGGCCGGCACGATGTTGGAGTTGGCGATCAGCACGCGCGGGGCGTCCTCGTGCGTGCTGAAAACCGCCACCGGCTTGCCCGACTGGACCAACAACGTCTCCTCGGGGGCCAACCGGCGCAGGCTCTCCAGGATCGCCTCAAAGGATTCCCAATTGCGCGCGGCTTTGCCGCGTCCGCCGTAGACGATCAGGTGCTCGGGATCGCCGGCGACCTGAGGATCGAGGTTGTTCTGCAGCATGCGGTAGGCGGCTTCGATCAGCCAGTTGCGGCAGGTCAGTTGCGTGCCACGCGGGGCGCGGATGGTTCGGGACATGCGGCGCCTCCGCGCGAGACTTTACCGCAAAGACGCGGCGGACGCAAGGTTTCCGGACGTCTCTTACCACAGGCCAGGCACCAGGCGCTGCGTGCGGCCCGCATAGTCGCGATAGGCGACGCCCAGTAGTTCGAGCATCTGCCGCTCCTCAACTCGAATGCGCATAGCCAGGCCGGGCAGCAACAGGCAGACGATGATAGCCATGGCGATGGCGCTGCCGTAGCCCAAGGCCACGCCGAGCGCCGCCAGGAGCAAGGCCGAGCAACCGGGATGGCGCACGGCGCGGTACGGGCCGCGCTGGAGCAGGCTGACGAGTTGCTCCGTACGCACCTGGGCATGGCTTACTGTGCGCCGCACTGCCTGCGCCCAGGCGCCCAGGGCGACGCCCCCCGCAATACCGACAGGGCCAACCGTTTCCAGCCAATCCCAGGCCGGCAGAATGTCCGGAAGGACCAGGTGCTCGACCGGCGCGGCGAGGAGCACCCCCAGCGATCCGGAAATGACCAGCCAGAGGGAACCGCTAGCTCGGGACTTCAGGATGCCAAGGGCGTTGATCATGGATCCGCATAACGGCACGCCTGCCAGGTAAGCCACGCTGAGCGCCAGGAGACACCACCCAACGGGGTGGCTGCCGGCCGTTTCCGCGCCAAGGCAGCCCACGACCAGGGCCGGCAGGATACCGGCGATAAGCAGCCAACGAGACAGTTTGCAGCGCATCGCTCACCTCCTTTGGCCCGCGACCGGCGTTACCCACGCTCGATCAGACGCCGCAAAGGCGCCGTCTTCACACTCTCCGAGATCAAAATGCTGGCAAGACCGGCAGCCAGGATCACGATCAACTCCCACGCGTGCAGTGGCGCAAAGCTAAACAGGTTCCGCAGAAACGGCACAGCCAGGACGAGCGCGATGACTGCGATCGCCAGGCCGGAGATCCACCAGGCCGCCGGGTTCGGGATCCGCAGAGTTTGCAGGATGTAGCGGGTACGCGACCGGTTGGCAAAGATCATGCCCAGGTTGCCAATCACCAGAGTCGTATAGGCCAGCATGCGCGCCTCACCCTCGCCATAGCCCCCGGCCAAGATGTAGGCGTAGACGGCGGTCACCAGCGCCAGGACACCCAGCCCTTGCACCAGCCCCGTGAGCAACATGCTGCGGCCAAATAGCGGATCACTCAGCCGGCGCGGTTGGCGCTGCATCAGGTCGGCCTCGTCCGGCTCCATCTCAAAGATCAGCGTGCAGGCCGGGTCGATGATCAGCTCAAGGAACAGAATATGCACCGGCAGCAACGCCAGCGGCCACCCCAGGAGCACCGGCAACAGCGACAGGCCCGCAATGGGGATATGCACCGAGAAGATGAAGGTCATGGCCTTCTTCAGATTGTCGAAGATGCGCCGGCCCATGCGCACGGCAGCCACAATGGAGGCAAAGTTGTCGTCCAGGAGCACCAGAGCCGCCGACTCGCGGGCGACGTCGGTCCCGCGGCCACCCATCGCGATGCCGATGTGGGCCGATTTGAGCGCCGGGGCATCGTTGACCCCGTCGCCCGTCATAGCTACCACTTCACCGTTGGCCTTGAGGGCGCTCACAATCCGCAGCTTTTGCTCAGGCACCGCGCGCGCAAAGATGCAGGCCGTCCGGATACGCTCCTGGAGGGTCGCGTCGTCCATCGCATCCAGTTCCGGTCCGGTGATGATCTGGTCGAGCGGCCGCAGCCCGATCTTCTCGGCGATCGACTGCGCGGTGGCCGGGTAGTCGCCGGTGATCATGATCACCCGAATGCCGGACGCGTAGCACTCCTGCACTGCTTCCGCCACACCGGGACGTACCGGATCGGCCAGTCCAAGCAGACCGACAAACTCGAAGGGAAAATCATGCTGTCCTTGCGGCAGCCCCTCATCTGGCCGGAAGCGCGCTTTCGCCACCCCGATCACCCGCAGCCCTTGGTTCGCCATCCCATTGATCTGGTGTTCCAGGGCTTCGAGCTGCCTGGCGTCAAAGTGGGAAAGGGCAGCAATCGCCTCGGGCGCGCCCTTGGCGGCGATGATGTATTCTTGCGCATCGGGCGACCGCCAGACGCGCGACATCGCCAGCAACTCGGGTGCGAGCGGGTATTCGTGAACCAACTCCCAGTCCCCGTGCAGGTGTTCGGTGCTGGGCAGAGTGCGCCCGCCCAGTTCCTTCATGGCCTTTTCCATGGGATCGAAGGGATCGGTCGGGCTGGCCAGCAGACTATACTCCACCACCTCATGCAGCAACTCGGGTAGCGCCAGTTGCTTATCTTGCAGATCGTATGCTTCCTCGCCCACGGCGATCTTGGTCACAGTCATGCGATTGAGGGTCAGCGTGCCGGTCTTGTCCACGCACAGGGCGGTGGCCGCGCCCAGCATCTCCACCGCTGGAACGCGGCGGGTCAGCACCTTACGCTGCGAGATGCGCCAGGCGCCCAGCGCCAGGAAGATCGTCAACACCACCGGAAACTCTTCCGGCAAAATCGCCATCGCCAGGGTGATGCCGGCAAGAACCCCTTGCAGCCAGTTACCCCGCGTGAGGCCGAAGACGACGACAACCATCACGCATAGCGCCAGCCCGATCAGGGCGAAGGTCTTGACAATCCGACCGGTCTGGCGCTGCAGGTTGGTCTCTTCGGGCTGGAGCACTTGCAGCGCCTTGCCGATCTTGCCCATCTCGGTGTGGATGCCTGTAGTCGTGACCTGGATGATAGCCTGGCCTTTGACTACCAGCGAGCCGGAATAGACGAAGGGCAGGTCATCGCCGCCGGGGCGAGCAGCGTTGGGCTGAACACCCTCCGCCTTGCGCGAGGCTTGCTTGCGCACGGGCACCGATTCGCCCG
>Ga0209746_1000960_pt1 | contig 14130 bp, 9 predicted proteins | sample BarGraNGADG00211_3_FD_184496 | JGI IMG/M metagenome (GOLD analysis project Ga0209746, IMG submission 184496) | Arctic peat soil microbial communities from Barrow, Alaska - Barrow Graham LP Ref core NGADG0011-211 (SPAdes) (version 2) | ecosystem: Environmental > Terrestrial > Soil > Wetlands >... | reverse complement strand
GCGCGCCTCTGCATCCGGACCGTCTACGACCTCCGCACGGCCGACGAGCGGGCAGCGCGTCCGGACCGGCTCCCGGCCGGAACGGCCACCGTCGTGCTCGACGTGCTGCACGGCTCGACGGACGCGACGCCGGTGCAGCTCATGGCTCTCTTCGAGGATCTTCGCCTGGCCGCCGAGGCGTTCGGGGACGGGGGCGGCGCAGCGATGTTCGAGCGCAAGTACCGGGAGTTCGTCGTCCTGGAGAGCGCGCGCACGGCCTATCGCCGCCTCTTCGCCGACCTGGCCGATGGGGCCTGCCCGCCCGCGCTGTTCCACTGCACGACGGGCAAGGACCGGACCGGCTGGGCCGCCGCCTTCCTGCTCCTCTTCCTGGGGGTCCCCGACGACGCCGTGATGGCTGACTACCTGCTGAGCGCCGATCGCCTGGCGGGGACCTTTCGTCCGACCCTCGACGCGTTTGCCGCCCGGGGCGGCGACCCGGACCTGCTGCTGCCCCTCGTTGCCGTGCGACCCTCCTACCTCGAGACCGCGCTGGACGAGATGCGCCGCTCCTACGGCACCGTCGACGCCTACGTCGCGAACGGCCTCGGGATCCAGACGGGTCCGCGCCAGAACCTCCGGGCGAGGCTCATCGAGCCGGCCTGACGGCGCCCGCGCGACGACGAGTTCGGCGGTCGCTGCAGCGGGATTCGACCAGGACTCCGGCCGCGCGCCAACGAACCGGATGCTTGTAGAGCAAACGCAGATCAGCGCAAGATGTCCTGGAGGTGCGGTCGTCCGACATCTCGGTGAGTTCGTCTTCCGGTTCAACCGCTGCGGGAACCCCGACGGCTGCGTTCCAGACCCTGCTCGGCCTGGGATCAGAGCACGGACCGGTGCGCAGCGCGACGTTCACGGGAGCGCAGGACCTGCCCTGCTACGACGAGAGCGACGAGGTCCCCAACGAGAACATTGCGACGGAAGTGAGAGGTTCGTGGAAGACGCGCACGAGGCCGCACGTGAGGTGGGGCGCGCGCTCATGGACGCGCTCGGCAACGACCTCGTGGCCGTCTATCTCCACGGCTCCGCCGTGCTTGGTGGCTTTCGGTGGGAGCGCAGCGATCTTGACCTCCTCGCGCTGAGCCGCACGGCGCTGTCCGATCAGCAGTTCGGTTGCGTCGTGGGCGCGCTCGCCCTATTGCACTACCCGGCGAACGGTCTTGAGTTCACCCTCATGACGGCGGGTGAGGCATCGCAGCCCGAGTTGCCGGCACCGCGGTTCCAGCTCCACCTGACGACAGGCGGCTGGCGTGCGGTGCGGAACGTCGTGGACGGTCGGCTGCGCGAGGGGGATCCTGATCTGATCCTGCATCTGGCCGTGTGTCGAGAGCACGGCGATGCCATCATCGGGCCTCCTGCGCGATCCTCGCTCGCTGCGCTGCCCGAGGAGGCGATCGAGTCGGCGATGGGGGAAGAGATCGGTTTGGCGAGGGAGCACGGCCCGTCCGAGTATCTCGTCCTTACCTCCGCTCGGGCGTGGCTCTTCTTTGCGCGGCATCGGATCGTATCGAAGATCGACGCGGGCGTATGGGCCGCGGCACACGATGCCGAACCGGCCGTCATCGAGGCGGCACTCAGGCGTCAGCGCGGGGCCGCAGCCGCGATACCGACGGACGCCGCGGAGCGGTTCGCCGACCGCGTCGAGCGTCTCATCCGGCGTCCATAAGCCAACACCGCTGAGGATTACATCGTGCGGTCGGCTGCGTTTGCGCCTCCGGCGATCAGTCGCGTTCTGTCCCGGATTTCCGTTCCTCCGGCGGTCGGTGGGCCTGGAACGAGCGGTAGAAGAGCAGGTCGTAGGCGATCTTGAGGCTCCCCGCGATCACGAAGGGGAGCGCGGCCAGGCTCGCCGCCTCCACGAGCGGCGTGGCGAGCGACGGTGAGACGGCCGCACCGACGCTGCGCGCGATCGCGGTCACGCCGGCGGCTGCCGAGCGCTCGTCCGGGTCGACGACCGCCATCGTGTACGACTGGCGGGCGGGCACGTCCATCTGGCTGATGCTGAATCGGGCGAGTAGGACTGCGACGGCGAGCGGTGCCGTGGGCATGAAGGGAACGGCGATCAGCAGGACGTTCGAGGGCAGGTGGGTGAAGACCATGGTGTTGACCAGGCCGAAGCGCGCGGCCAGGCGCGCCGCAAGGAGGGCGGAGATCCCGGCCAGGATGTTCGCCCCGAAGAAGACCGCCCCGAGCGCGCCGACCGGCAGGCCAAACCGGGTGTGCAGCCAGTAGCTCACGATGCTCTGGATGACGAAGCCGCCGGCAAACGCGTCGAGTCCGAAAAGCGCGGAGAGGCGCGCCACCACGCCACGCGAGCGGTGGAGGCCGAGGCGCGTGGCGACCGACACATCGGCGGCCTGGGGCACCTCGATGGCGGGCGAGACGGTGGCGAAGAGGGCAACCAGGACGACGCCGATGAGCGCGTAGCCGATGATGATGACGCGGTAGCTGTCGAGCGGGCTGGCACCCGCACCCTGGAGCGTCGCGCCGAGCAGGCCCGCCGCCAGCGATCCGGTGGCGGTCGCGAACGAGCCGGCGAGGTTGTACCAGCCGAAGACCCGCGTGCGTTGCCGGTCGGTCACGGTCTGGGACAGGGCCGCCTGCTCGACGGCGAGGAACGGGCCCACCTCGTTGCCACTCGGGCTGATCACCCCGATGGTCGCGGCCAGGATGAGGACCCAGAAATCGTTCGAGAGGGCGAACGCGATCCCGGCGAGGATCATGAGACCGGCCCCTGCCAGCAGCGTGCGCCGCCGGCCGATCCGGTCTGCGTGCGTGGTCAGCCACAGGGTGATTGCCGCGTCGCCCGCGAGGGTCAGGGTCAGGATCAGGCCGACCTGGAGTGCCCCGAAGCCGATGGCCACGAGGTACAGGACGAGCACGACCGACAGGAAGCCGTAGCCGAAGAGGCGTGCGATCCGGGTCCCGAACAGGAGGCGGCCATCGCGGGTCAGCACCCCGGTCGTCGCAGGGCGCATCACCTTCGGTCGTGCTCGAGCGCCGTCATGAATGGAGGATCATGTCGCGTCACACCTTGCATGGGTCCTCAGCGCAGTTTGCCATGGCGAGGACGCGGCTGGCGGACAGCGGCCGCGGGGCGACGGACCGGCCGGATCGTGCGGAGCCGGACCCGCGGCAGGCCGCAGGTGCGATAATCCCGCCGTGATTCCCGCGTGGGCAGCGCCCGACCTGACGGGCTACCGCCGACTCCCCATGCACAGCCTGGAGCACCCGGATCGGCTCGTTCTTGACGGCCGCTGGCGCTTCCAGCTGCTCCGGGCCCCGGGCGACCCGGTCGGTCCGGACTGGGCCGAGGCAGTCGTCCCGAGCCTCTGGACGATGGCCGGCACGTGGGATCACCCTCACTACACGAACGTCCAGATGCCGTTCGCCGGCCGGCCGCCGGAGATCCCGGAGCTCAACCCCACGGGCGTCTACGAGCGAGAGTTCGAGGTTCCCGATGCGTGGGCTGGGCGACGGGTCGTGCTCCACGTAGGTGCGGCCGAGAGCGTCCTCATTGTCGCGCTCAACGGCGTGGAGATCGGGGTCGGGAAAGACTCGCACCTCGCGTCGGAGTTCGACCTGACCGCATTGCTGCGGCCCGGGTCGAACACGCTCACGCTCCGCGTCGTGAAGTGGTCCGACGCGACGTACATCGAGGACCAGGACCAGTGGTGGCACGGCGGAATCAGCCGATCGGTCTTCGTGTACACCACGGGCCAGGTCTACCTTGCCGACGTCAAGGCGATCGCCGGCCTCGACGCCGGACCTGATGGCCGGCTCACGACGGGCACGCTCGACCTGACGGTTGACGTCGGCTTCGCCCGGCGCGGCCTCCAGCCAGGCTGGAGTGTCAATGCGTCGCTCGCTGGCCTCGGGGTCGAGGTACGGGCCGATGCCCCCGCCCCCGCCGGACCCGCCAACCCGGATGATCCGGCGAGCCGCTCCCTTGCGCGCCGCCACGCGGTGTTTGGGCCGGGGGCTCTCACTGCCGACGAGGCGACTTCCTGGTCCACCTTGTTCAGCGCGATGGCGCCGGTCCGCGAGGGGACGGTCCGGTGGCACCTCTCGATCCCATCGGTCCAGGCGTGGAACGCAGAGACCCCGGCACTCCATCCGCTGACCGTGACACTCCGGGCGCCCGACGGCGAGGTCGCCGAGACGGCGGCGCTCCGAATCGGGTTTCGTCGAGTTGAGATCGTCGGGCGCGACCTCCTCATCAACGGTCAGCGAGTCTTCATCCGTGGCGTCAACCGCCATGACTTCGATCAGCACACCGGGCGAGTCGTATCAGCGGAGGCCATGCGGGCCGACCTCGTCACCATGAAGCAATTCGGCTTCAACGCGGTCCGGACGTCGCACTATCCGAACGACCCGGCCTTCCTGGACCTGGCCGACGAGCTGGGCCTCTATGTCGTCGACGAGGCCGATATCGAGTCGCATGCCTTCCAGAGCACCCTGTGCGACGACCCGCGGTACCTGTCCGCATGGGTGGAGCGGGTTGCGCGGATGGTGCAGCGCGACAAGCACCACGCCTCCGTCATCGCCTGGTCGCTCGGCAACGAGTCCGGGCACGGCGCGAACCACGACGCAGCGGCAGCCTGGGGCCGCCGATATGACCCGTCGCGCCCGCTTCACTACGAGGGTGCGATCCGCTGGGACTGGACCGCCGACCAGCCCCTGAGCGACATCATCTGCCCGATGTACCCGGAGATCGAGGCGATCGTCGACCACGCGCGGTCGGGGCTCCAGCGCCACCCGCTCATCATGTGCGAGTTCTCGCACGCCATGGGCAACAGCAACGGAACGCTCGCCGAATACTGGGATGCCATCGAATCGACGCCGGGACTCCAGGGCGGCTTCATCTGGGAATTCGGGGATCACGGCTTGGTCCAGGATCTGCCGGACGGCCGGCAACGGTGGGCGTACGGCGGCGACTTCGGCGACGAACCGCACGACGGCAACTTCGTCATGGACGGGATGGTCTGGCCGGATCGCCGGCCGAAGCCCGCGATGTGGGAACACCGGCGACTCGCCGCTCCCGTGCGGATCGCGGGTGAAGGGACGGACCTCGCGAACGGCCGGATCGAGCTGTCGAACCACCAGCACTTCCGCGACCTCGCCTGGCTGCGCGCAAGCTACGACCTGAGCGTAGACGGCGAGACCATCGCGGCGGATGCGTTCGCGCTGCCGCCGATCGGGCCGGGTGAGCGCGCAATCGTGCAGCTGCCCGGCTGGGTCGCGCCCGTTCCGGGTTCCGGCGAGGTCTGGCTGACAGTACGCGTGGTGACGGCGGCCGCGGAGGCATGGGCGCCCGAGGGGTTCGAGGTGTGCGCGGTCCAGCTGCCGGTCGGGTCGATGCCGGGAGAGACCCCGCTGGTCGCCGCTGCAGACGGCTCCGGGGTCACCACGCTCGATCCAGACGGACGGCTTGTTCACCCGTTGTTCACCGCGCCCCCGGCGCTCACGCTCTGGCGTGCGCCCACCGACAACGATCGCATCGGCGGGATGGCCGCGCGCTGGACGGCTGCCGGTGTCGACCAGCTCACGCGGCGACTCGTGGGGATCGACCGCGATGGCTCGACGACCGTCGTCCGTGCCGAGGTGTCGACGTCGGCCGGCATCGTGGTGGCCCACGAGGTTCGCTACACCGCCCTGGAGGGCGGCGGGATCGCCGTGGCGGAGAGCGTCGTGATTCCAGCCGCGCTCGACGACCTCGCGCGCGTGGGAACCGTCGTCGAGGTGGTGCCTGGCCACGAGGCCCTGGAATGGTTCGGGACGGGTCCCCATGAGACCTACCCGGACCGTCGGCGCTCGGGGCTCGTTGGCCGCTGGACGTCGACCGTGACCGACCAGCTCGTCCCGTACGTTCGCCCGCAGGAGAACGGCGGCCACGCCGACGTCCGTTGGCTGCGGCTTTCGGATGCGACCGGGGCCGGATTGCGGATCGACCTGGACCGCGCCCGCCAGGTGTCCGCGACCCACGTCCGCGCCGCGGACCTCGCCGCTGCGACGCACGACGTCGACGTGGTCCCGTGCCTCGAGACGATCGTCGTCCTCGACGCCGCCCACCGGGGCCTGGGCACGGCCAGCTGCGGCCCGGACACGCTGCCCGCGTACCGCCTCGGCCCCGGGACGTACCGCTGGGGCTGGACCCTGCGCGGGACCGCTCCCGCCTGAACCGTGACGATCACGTATCTCGCGGACACCCGCGAATTCCACCTTCGAAACGGGCAGATCAGCTACGTCCTCGACGTCCACGACGACGGCACGTTGGGGCACCTGGCATTCGGACCGGCCCTTGCACCCGGTCGCTCGTACGCCCATCTCGTGCCACGCGGCTTCGCCGGGTTCGCGAACCGGGTCGGCGACCCGGTCGCCCTCGAGTACCCCACCGCGTGCTCTGGCGACTATCGGGTCCCTGCCCTCGAGGTCGAGCTGGCGGACGGATCCGGGGTGCTCCATCTCGTCTACGCGAGCCACCGGATCCTGCCTGGCAAGCCCGCGGTTCCCCTGGGGGGCGGGCACCTCCCGGTGACGTATGTCGAGGCCGACGACGAGGCCGACACACTCGATGTGACGCTCGTCGATGGGCCGAGCGGCGTGACCGTCGAGCTCAGCTACACGATCTTCCGGGACCTGCCGGTCGTGGCTCGCAGCGCCCGGATCCGGAACGCGGGAGGCGCGGCTGCCAGGCTGACCGCGGCGATGAGCGCCACCCTCGACCTGCCGGACGCACGCTGGGAGCTCGTCCAGCTGAGCGGCACGTGGGCCAGGGAGGCGCACGTCACCGCGCGAATGCTCCGGCCCGGACGGCAGTCGGTCGGGAGCGACCGGGGCGCCTCGAGCCACCAGCACAACCCGTTCATCGTGCTCCGTCGTCCGACCACCACCGAGGCGGCAGGCGAGGCGTACGGCTTCAGCCTCATCTACTCGGGCAACTTCGTCGCCGAAGCGGAGGTGGACCCGTTCGACACGACCCGCATCCGGATCGGCATAAGCCCGAACACGTTCACCTGGACGCTCGAGCCCGGCGAGGCCTTCACGACCCCCGAGGCCCTCCTGGTCTTCTCCGACTCCGGCCTCGGTGCCATGAGCGACGCGCTGCATCGCCTCTATCGTGAACGCCTGGCGCGCGGGAGGTGGCGCGACCGGCCGCGGCCCGTCCTCATCAACAACTGGGAGGCGACATATTTCGCCTTCGACGAGGCGAAGCTGCTCGAGATCGCCACGTCGGCGCGTGATCTCGGGGTGGAGCTCTTCGTCCTCGACGATGGCTGGTTCGGATCGCGCGACGACGACACGACATCGCTTGGCGACTGGTTCGTCGATCGGCGCAAGCTCCCCGCCGGGATTGCCGGCGTCGCTTCGAAGGTCGTGACGCTGGGCCTTCAGTTCGGGCTGTGGCTCGAACCCGAGATGATCAGCGAGCGAAGCCGGCTCTTCGAGGCGCACCCGGACTGGGCGGTCGGCGTCCCGGGGCGGCCGCGAACGGAGAGTCGCCAGCAGCTCGTCCTCGACATGTCGCGGCCCGAGATCGTGGATCACCTGTGCGGCGTCCTTTCCGAGATCCTCGCGAGCGCCCCGATCTCGTACGTCAAGTGGGACATGAACCGGACGATCACGGAGCCGTTCAGCGTCGGGCTGCCGTCCGACCGCCAGGGCGAGTTCTTCCATCGCCACATCCTTGGCGTGTACGACCTGTACGCCCGCCTGACGACTGCCTTCCCGGAGATCCTGTTCGAGTCCTGTGCCGGTGGCGGCGGCCGGTTCGACCCGGGCCTCCTCGCCTTCGCGCCACAGGCGTGGACGAGCGACGACACCGACGCGATCGAGCGCCTCGGGATCCAGTGGGGGACCTCGCTGGCGTACCCCTTGAGCGCGATGGGCGCCCACGTCGCCGCGGTTCCGAACCACCAGACCGGGCGACTCACGCCGATCGACACGCGCGCGGCGGTGGCGTTCTTCGGGGTGCTCGGGTACGAGCTGGACCCGACCTCGCTGGAGGAACGGGACCGCGTGGCCGTCGCGGCCCAGATCGCCTTCTACAAGGCGCATCGCGACCTGTTCCAGCGTGGTCGATTCGTGCGGCTCGTGAGCCCATTCGAGGGCGACGGCAACCGCGTCGCCTGGATGGTCGTTGCCGCCGACGCCTCGCGCGCGATCCTGGGGTTCTACCAGGCGTTGAACCACCCAGTCCCGCCCGCCGACCGGTTGCGGCTCCGAGGCCTGGATCCCGATCGCATCTACCGCGTCAGCGGCTGGCCTTCGGCCGGCGACTCGCTCTTCGTCGACAACACCGGCGCGCGGGGCGGCGACGAGCTCATGTCCGTCGGACTGTCACTCGGCGCGGATCGCCACGAAGCCGACACATGGGGTGACTTTCGCGCCTGGGTGTTCGTGCTCGACGGGGCGTGACGACGCCTGCGTTGTCTCCTCGAGGCTATCCCTTCGTCGAGCCCAAGGTGAGCCCACTGACGAAGTGGCGCTGGAGCGCGACGAACACGAGGATCGTCGGGATCGCAGCCAGAAGTGCTCCCGCCGCCAGCAGGTTGAAGTTCGTGAAGAACTCACCCTGAAGGTTGTTGAGGGCAGACGTAATCGGCCGCCTGTCGCCGGTCTTCATGAGCAGCAGCGCCCAGAAGAAGTCGTTATAGATGAAGGTGAACTCCAGGGTCGCGAGCGCCGCGATAGCCGGTCGGCAAAGGGGCATGATGACGGCCCCCCAGATCCTCAGAACCGAGGCGCCATCGACGACCGCCGCCTCTGTCAACTCCTGGGACAGCGTCTTCATGTAATTGCTCAGCACGAACACGCAGAAGCCGACCTGGAACACGATGTGGATGAGGATGATCCCGATGTATTGGTCATACATCAGTCCGTTGTCACTCAACGGATGGGGAACCGGCAGCGCGAGATACAACCGGTAGAGCGGGACGATGATTACCTGCTGCGGGAGCAGGTTCCCGGCCGTGAAGAGCATCAGGACCAGCAGATTGAAGCGCCAGCTGAAGCGCGACACGGCAAAGGCGACCATCGACGCTACCAGGAGCGTGACGATGACCGCAGGCACCGTTACGACAAGCGAATTGAAGTAGAACTGCGGGAAGTTGCCCTGGTTGAAGGCATCGGAGAAGTTGTCGAGGCTCAAGGAGGACGCCACGGACATGTAGCCTCGAAGTTGGGTGTCCGCGTAGGGCCGAAGCGCGGTGTAGATGGCCCAGACGAGGGGGAACAGCCAGACGATGGCCATGAACGTGAGGAAGCCGTAGAGGACGACCCGACGGCCGCGGATCCGCCGTCCTGAGTGGGCGACCGCCGCCTTTGGCGGTGCGATGCTCGCACCGCTCATCGTGGCTCCTCCCGCAACATGCGCTGCAGGAAGATGACGATCGGCCCAAGCGAGACCACAAGGAGGACGACCGCGATCGCGGAACCGAAACCGACACGGCTGGATTCACTGATGCTGTTGTTCGTGATCAGCGTCGACAGCAGCTCCAGGCCGTTCCGGCCTCCGTTGATGATGTAGGCGATGTCGAACGCCCGGAGAGCCTCGATGGTCGTGATCACGACGATCACGATGTTGATCGGGCGCATGACGGGGAAGACCACGCGGAGGAAGGTCTGGCGCTCGCTCGCACCGTCCACCTTGGCGGCCTCGCGGAGCGAGGGGTCGAAGCTCTTCAGCCCGGCAAGGTACAGCACCATGATGTAGCCGACATGGCGCCAGCTCGCAGCCACGAGCGCCGCCCACAGGTTGAGGCTGGAGTCGCCGTACCAATCTGGCGGATTCTGGACGCCGACGGCACGAAGCAGGCTGTCGATGAAGCCGGAATCGGCCGAGTATTGGAACTGCCAGATGATGCCGATGACCGCCAGAGACAGGACCACCGGCAGGTAGAACACCGTCTGGTAGAAGCGTGTTCCGCGGACCTCACGGTCGAGGACTACCGCCATCAGGATCCCGAGCGGCGTCGCGATGAACATCAGGAACGCCAGCCAGATGAAGTTGTGTTCCAGAGCCGGGTAGAAGAACGGATACGTCCCGGTGAACAGCTGGCCGTAGTTGTCCAACCCGACGAAGTTGTTGCTGGTGAGGGCCCCGATGCCATGCCAGTTCGTGAAGGACAGGAAGATCGATGCGATCGCCGGGCCCCAGATCAGGGTCAGATCGAAGAACAACGGGATGGCCACCATCAGCGTGAGCACGAGCTTGTCGCGACGCGTCAGGAGGCTGTAACCGCGGCCAGCCCGGCGCGCAAAAGCAACCACCCCCGCCTCTCCGCTCGGCTTAACGGGAAGGGCGGGGGTGGGGCCTTCGGTCGCTGGGCCAGTCACGATCCCAGCAGTCTAGCCGGCTCCTCAGGCGTCGCTCAGGCCTCGGGACCCAGGGAGTCCGCGAAGTCCTGGATGCCCTTGAGGAAGGCGTCCAGGTTCTGATCCGGCTTCTGGAGGAAGTTGATCAGGAATGCTTGCATCCCCTGCGCGCCTGCGAAGTCGGACCGGGCGTCCCGATCGAGGAACTGGGTGATCTTCTGGGCATCGCCGATCACCTTGGCCTGGTGCTGCTGAAGCGGCGTGTAGAGGCTGGTATCCGTGTCCTTGGGTGTCGCGATCCCGGCCGGGTTGGCCTGGGCGTAGATGATCTGGGTCGAGCCCTTGCCGATGAACTCGAGGAACGCCTTGGCCGCATCCGTGTCCGCGGCCAAGGTGGGCGATTTCGCCGTCAGCATGAACCCGTTGATCGGAGCATCGAGTGCCTTCTCGGCGTCCCACTGGGTGCCGTGGTTCGGCCACGGGAAGAAGTCGAGATCGGCGAAGTCGGCCGCGCCGGCAGCGGCGAACGTTTCACCGACCTGCGGCTGGAGCATCATCCCCGTCGTCTTCTTCAGGAGCCCTGCGGCTGCGTCCTGCCAGAGTCGGCCTGCCGCGCCCGTCTGGTAATAGGGCAGCAGGTCTTTCCAGACCGTGAAGACCTGCTTGACCTTGGGGTCTGTCCACTTCTGGACACCGTTCATCAGGTCGACATGGAACTGGTAGCCATTCTCCCTGAGGTTGATGATGTCGAAGTGGCCCATAGCGGGCCAGCCATCCTTGTCGCCGAGACCGATCGCGACGAGGCCGTCGGTCTGCATCTTCTTGGCAAGCGTCTTGAAGTCGGCCAGGGTCGTCGGGATCTGATAACCCTTGTTGGCCCACAGGCTCTTCCGGTAGTAGACCGTCCAGGCGTAGGTGTCGAACGGGATGAGGTATTGGTGGCCGTCATCGCTCGTCGAAGCGATCTTCATCGCGCCGGTGTAGTTCGAGCCGACTGAACCCCAGACGTCGTCGATCGGGGTGAACAGGCCCTGCTTCGCAAAGAACCGCATTCGGTGACCCGAGAACCACGTGATGACGTCCTCCGGCGTGCCCTGCAGGTAGTTGCTCAGCGTGTTCTGGAACGTCGTGTGGTCGACCGTGTTGACCTTGACGGTAATGCCGGTTTCCTTGGTGAACGCGTCGACGACGGCTTGGAACGCCTTCTTTGGCGTTGCGTCAGAAAGGTTCGAGCCGACGGTCAGCGACCCGATTGCCGCACTCGCCGCCGTCGACGGGGCGGCGCTGGCGGCGACACTCGGGGCCGCCGCGCTCGGGGCAACACTCGGGGCCGCCGCGCTCGGGGACGGCGTCGCCGCCGCATTGCAGGCTGCGATGATCGTAGGGATCGACGCCACCGCGGCGACGCCCGCGATGCCCTTCAGGACGGTCCGACGGGAGACCGCATTGGGCCCACTGGTTTCAACCATGGTGTGAGCACCTCCTCCGAGAGTCTTCGACAGAATCCGACAGAGTCACGCGGATTGTCCCTACGGCCGTCCCCCGTGTCAAGGGATTCCCCGAAGGTTCACGGTGAGTTCTTGTGGGACTCCGTTGACTTTCTGGGACTTCCGAGGCAATCTTTCTTCCACTAGATGTGAGGAGTGGCGTTGGGCGTCGCGTCCGGTTTCGACGATTGGCGGTCCCGGTGATGTTCGCACGCCAGCGCCAGGCGTTGATCCTCGAACGCGTGCGCGAGGTCGGGGCGGTGCGGGTCGCGGACCTCGTCCGCGAGCTCGGCGTCTCGGATATGACCGTCCGGCGTGACCTGGAGATTCTCCACGACCGTGGTCTCCTCGAGAAGGTCCACGGCGGCGCGACATCGATCGCCGGAAACGCCTTATGGGAACCCGGGTTCGTCGCGAAATCCGGCCTCCAGCAGGCAGAGAAGGCCGCCATCGCGAACGCGGCGGTCGGGCTCGTCAAGCCGGGCACGGCCATCGCGGTGTCGGCCGGCACGACGACGCACGCGCTCGCGCAGCGCCTCGCCGGCGTGCCCGGCCTCACCGTGGTGACCAACTCGGTCCCGGTGGCGGACGCGTTCCGCCAGGTCGGCCGGGCGGATCAGACCATCATCCTGACCGGAGGCGTGCGGACCCCGTCCGACGCGCTGGTCGGCCCGTTCGCGGTCGCCGCGATCCGGAGCATCCACGTTGATCTCGTCTTCGTCGGGATCCATGGGATGGACGCACGATCGGGATTTACGTGCCCGAACCTCCAGGAAGCGGATACGGACCGGGCGCTGATCGAGGCCGGTCGTCGTCTCGTCGTCGTCGGAGACCACTCGAAGTGGGGCGTCGTGGGAATCAGCTCGATCGCCCGCCTCGACCAGGCTGACATCCTCATCACCGACGCGGGGCTGGCCTCGGAGGCCAGGGCCGTCCTGGCGGAAGCTGTCGGCGAGCTCATCATCGTCGAGGTCGAGCCGACATCGGAGGCCGTTCGTGCCAATTGAGTCGGTGGCGAGCCGGCACGCCCGCGCGCTGACCCGCGCCTCCATGATCGCCCCGGAGCCTCGGGGATTGCCCCGGACGACATTCGTCCAGCCGGACAAGCGTCGAATTCACGTGTACGGAGACGTCCGCGGGGAGCCGGCAGCCGACGCGCCGCGCTCGGAGCCGACTGCGCTCCACCTACGGCGCGATGAGCTGTCCGCATCCTGGATCGCGATCTCGCCGGCGCGCAATGAACGACCCCACCGTTCGGCGCCCACTGACACGGGCTTCGTCCCCGGCAGCCCCGCCGAGCGATACGGCTGCCCGCTCTGCCCGGGAGGCCCCGAGCTGGCCTTCAGCTACGAAGCGGCCGTCTTCGAGAACCGCTTCCCGTCCTTTGCGCTCGCTCCGCCCAACGTGCCCGATCCCTCGGACGCGCGCTTCGCGCGCTCGTTGGGCACGTGCGAGGTCGTCATGTTCACCGAGCGTCACGAGGGCAACTTCGCGACCCTCACGCCCGAGGAGACTGGTCGTGTCGTGGCCGTCTGGCGCGACCGGACTGCCGAGCTCTGGGCGGACCAGCGCCTGGCGTACGTCCTGCCGTTCGAGAACCGGGGCGAGGAGATCGGCGCGACGCTCTCGCACCCGCACGGGCAGATCTATGCGTTCGACCACCTGCCACCCTGGATCGAGCGCCGGGTCGCTGCCCTGGCTGATGGCCGCGCCAGGACCGGGGCGTGCGTCTCCTGTGCCGTGATCGCCGACGAGCTCGCCTCGTCGCGCATCGTGCACGCCGACCCCCACTGGGCCGCCGGCGTTCCCTTCGCGCCGCGCTGGCCGTTCGAGGTCCACGTCCGCGCAGTTCGCCATGGTGCGCGTCGGCTCGCCGATCTGACCGCCGCCGAGTCACGTGCGCTCGCCGGCGCGCTCCACGGGGTAGTGGAGCGGTACAACGGCTTGTTCGGGTTCGAACTACCTTACATGATGGTCGTCCAGGAGGCGCCCCGGGGCGCCGACGACTGGCACCTGGCGGTCGAGCTGTACCCACCGCACCGCTCCGAGCGGCTCACGAAGATCCGGGCGTCGGTCGAGACGTCAACGTTGCTCTTCATCAACGACACCCTGCCGGAGGAGAGCGCTGCACGGCTGCAGGCCGTGCCCGTGATCCCGCGCGAGGAGCACCCGGGGTTCGTGGTCGTCGCCGGGGCGGACACCGGGCGCTGAACGGGGCCCCGGGCGCTGGCCGGAGCCCGGGGCGCTGAACGGGCCAGTCCGCGGCCGCGCCAACCCCCGGTCGGCG
>Ga0209746_1000959_pt1 | contig 14141 bp, 17 predicted proteins | sample BarGraNGADG00211_3_FD_184496 | JGI IMG/M metagenome (GOLD analysis project Ga0209746, IMG submission 184496) | Arctic peat soil microbial communities from Barrow, Alaska - Barrow Graham LP Ref core NGADG0011-211 (SPAdes) (version 2) | ecosystem: Environmental > Terrestrial > Soil > Wetlands >... | reverse complement strand
CCCCCCGGCCACGGATCTTTTAACCAAGCTTACGGATAAACCATGCGGTAGAACACCGCGCCGTTGACTGGGTTGGAGCCGATGACAATGGCGCGATGCCAGTCCGGCAACGGGGTTTTTCGGCTGGCCCAATGGCGCAGCGGGTTGGGCACCACGCTCCAGGTGTCGTCGGAAAGAACTTCCACCACGCGCTGATCCGCCAGTTGGATTTCCAGGCCGAAAATCAGCCCGCCCTCCAGCCGGTCATTGAATCCCTCGACCGCAACGGTATGCCGCCCTGGGGCCAACAATTGTGTCACGTCATATTCCGTCACCGTCCGCCAGTCGCTGCCGCGCCCGATTTCCTGGCCATCCAGAAAAAGCGTGTAACCGTTGTCCACCGTGATGAGCAGCGTGGCCTGGGAAATTTTTGCGCCAGCGGGAATTTCAAAAGCTTTCCAGAGCCGGCACGTCTGCTTGTCAAACGTGTTCGTGTCCCAAATCCATTTGCCGAGATGGTTGGTCGCCTCCAGCAACCAGTTCACCGCCGCGTTCGCACCCGGCTCATCGGCAAAAAGTCTGACGGGAGACAGAAGAACCAGCGACAGTAAAACCAGGCCGCCCCACTTGAATCCCCATCGCAGGAAAAAATTGAAAAAAGATTTTTGTTCCTGTCGCAGCATCAACCGTGATTCTGGCTGGAATCAAAAAAAAATTCAAGACTCCAGGCAAACTCGCAATCACGACCAGTTCAAACCACTTCGCGATACACATCCGGGTGCGGACGCGAAATCACGACGGCGTTCACCAGCACGCCGGCTTCGGCCAGCACCGCGCGGCCAGCGGCAACGCCCGCCTGCACGGAAGCCACGTCGCCGGTCATGGAGCAAAACGCTTTGCCGCCCATCGCCATCGCGAGCCGGACTTCGAGCAGTTGCACGGACGAAGATTTCGCCACCGCATCGGCGGCCTGGATGAGCGTGGCGACGTTGAAGGATTCGATCACGCCCAGCGCGCCGTTCGTCTCCGCCGGTTGCGTGCGGCCCAGCGCGACAAAAACATCGGGATGGAGATTGGCGATGACGAAGCTGTCAATCAGACAGCCGCCCGCCGCCGCCATGCCCGCCTCCACGGCGGCAGTCACCGACGCCGTTTCGCCGCCGATGAGCACCATGTATTTGCCAGAGCAGATGGAGCGCGACAAAATCAGCCGCACGTTGCCCGCCTTCAACATCGTGTCCGCCACCTCAAAACCGGCGGCGATGCTCGACAGTTCAATCAAACCAACAGATTTTTCAGCCATAAAATTATTTCTCCAAAATGATTTGTTGTTCGGTCACTGCGCGCACCGTGCCCGCCATCGGCGCGTGCAAAATCGCACCGAGCGCGTTCGGCGCGGGTTCGCCGATGATTTGTCCGGCACTCACGCGGTCGCCGTTTTTCACCTTGGAAATACAAGGTGTTCCGGCGCTTTGCTTGAGCGGCAGGATGAGGCGACTCGGTGAAATTTCTTTTTCAACGAGCGGCGCAGGCAAATCGTAATCGAGGACGTGCAGTTTTTTTGCGAGCGTCTTGATCGGCACGCGGCGACCGTCGGCCATCGCGTGCGGCTTCGGATTCATCGGGCCGGTCCACTTCATTTGCTTGGCGCGCATCACGGCCTTCGCGTCGTCGCAGGCTTCTTTCGGAAACAATTCTTCCGGGCACGCATACAAAGTGCAGAGTCCGCACGAGCAGCACATCGCCGCCCACTGGTTAAAATAATCTTCACCCGTGCCGGTGAAGGCGAGCGTGCGCATGACCTGATGCGGCTCGACCGCGTAACCAAGCAAAAATCGCGGACAAAACTCGGTGCAGTAACGGCATTGGTCGCACGCGGATTTTCCGATCTTCGCCTGATCTTTGCCCGGCTTGAGTTTGCGTTCGATGACGTGATGCGTGCGCGGCAAAATCACGACGCCGGTGGAAGTTTTCGTGACTGGCGTGTCGAGATTGTCGGTGTGCGTGCCCATCATCAGGCCACCGATAACCAGCACCGGATCGTCGGTCGTGAGTCCGCCCGCGTATTCGATGCACTCGCGAAAAGTAATTCCAATCGGCACTTTCAGCGTCACCGGCGATTTCACCGCGCCAGCGATGGTGAGCATTTTATGTGTGAGCGGCTTGCCATCGTGCGCGGCGGCGATGTTAACAAATGTTTCGACGTTGTTGACGATGACGCCGACGGCGATGGGAATGCCGCCCGGCGGAATCAATTTGCCCGTGACATTATAAACCAAATCGTATTCGTCGCCCGCCGGATAATAATCGCCAAGCAACTGCACGCGAACGTTCGTGCCTTTGCTCGCAGCCGTGACGGCTTCGACCGCGTGTTTCTTTTTTCCCTTGATGCCGACGACGCCTTCACGCGCGCCGACGGCTTCCATCGCGAGCTGGATTCCGCGCACGAGTTCGGCGGCACTTTCTTCCATGATGACGGCGTCTTTGTGCAACAGCGGTTCGCACTCCGCGCCATTGGCAATGACGGTTTCCGCCTTGGCGTTGAGTTTGACGTGCGTGGGAAATCCGCCGCCGCCCGCGCCAACCACGCCCGCCTGCCGGACTTTTTCTGCCAGATTCATTTTGGATTTTCGTTAAATTTTTAACCGTAGCAGCGGACGTGAGTCCGCTCTAACTGAACTGAATAATGAGCCGACTCACGCCGGCTGTTACAAAATTTCATAAAGTTAATGCGCCACCGCGCCATTTTCCGGCGCAACCGGCGCGACGATGACTTCGACTCCGTGCGCGCGCAGCGACGCGACCAGCTCATGCGGCGCGCGGCTGTCGGTGACAATCGTGTCCACCATGTCGAGTCCGCACAGCGGCGAAACGGATTGCCGCCCGAACTTCGAATGGTCGAGGCAAAAAATAATTTTCTGCGCGGCCTTCAACATCGCGCGCTGGATATCAATCAGCAGCGCGTGCGAATTCGTCACGCCTTCGAGCGTGATGCCGCCGGCACTCATGATCGCCACGTCGGCGCGCATTTTGGAAAACGCCTCTACCGTCATCGGCCAGACAAAAACGCCGAGGCGCGGATAAATCACGCCGCCCGCGAGAATGACTTCCACTTTATTTGCCGACGCAAACAGATTCGCCACCGGCAAAGAGTTCGTCACGATCTGCGGCGCTTTTTCTTCGAGATACCGCGCGACGTGATAAACCGTCGTGCCCGCATCAAGAATCACACTTTGATTTCCGCCGATGAGTTCCGCGCACGCTTTGCCGATGGCTTCCTTCTCGGAAAGCTGATGCGTGTCGCGCGACGAGAACGCAAATTCATCCGTCTTCGGCGTGATGATGCGTGCGCCGCCGTGCGTGCGCCGCAAATTTCCCGCAGCTTCGAGTGTCGTCAAATCGCGGCGAACCGTCGAAACGGACGCTTCGACGTGCTGGGAGAGTTCTTCCAGCGACGCGAATTCCACGCGCTGAAGGTAAGTTTCAATGCGGTGTTTACGCTCTTCTGCGGTCATGTCTCCATGAATTTGATAGATTTTGGAATTATTTGCAAGATAAATGTTGACTTTAATCCAGAACTTGTCAAAGTAAGTCAAAGTTTATGTCCGCTATTGCCGCATCAGCACCACATCGCGCCGTCGTCGAACACATGGTTCGACAGGCGGTTTACGCCAAGCTTGGCAAGCCCCTGCCGCGCACGGCCAGCGGGCAAAGTCCGCTCGTCGTCAACGTCAGCGCGCGGCATTGCCACCTCACGCCGGAAGCGGTGGAAATTCTTTTTGGCAAAGGTCGCCAGTTGAGCGCGCACAAGGCGCTTTACATGGATGGACAATTTGCCGCGAAAGAAACGGTCACCCTCATCGGCCCGCGCAGCCGCGTGATTTCTAATTTGCGAATCCTCGGCCCGTGCCGGAGTTTGAATCAAGTCGAGCTGGCCTACACGGATTCCATTGCGCTCGGTTTCGACATTCCGTTGCGTGCGTCCGGCGACATCAAGGACACGCCGGGTTGCATGTTGATGGGCCCGGCGGGATTTTTTGAAATGCCGCAAGGTGTGATCCGCGCCAAGCGTCATGCGCACATGCACCCGACGGATGCCGATTTTTACGGCGTCAAAGCCGGCGACCACATGAAGTTAAAAATCGGCGGCCCGTGCGCCATCACGCTCGACCAGATGCTGGTCCGCGTGGATCCGGGTTTCAAACTGGAGGTTCACATTGACACCGATGAAGGCAATGCCTGCAATCTCCAGCCCAACACGCCGGTCGAACTGATTAGATGAACATCCAATATCCAACATCCAATGCCCAACATCGAATCGCGCGAAGTGAGCGCGCGACGTTGATTTCTTTCATTGGATGTTCGATGTTTTCTTTCGGTTTTTTCCAGCAACTCTAAACCAACAACCAAAATAAATTATGAACGAAGCAATAGGAATGATTGAAACCAAGGGCTACGTCGGCAGCGTGGAAGCCAGCGACGCCATGGTCAAAGCAGCCAACGTCACGTTGGTCAAAACCATCGCCATCGGCGGCGGACTGATCACCGTCCTCGCCCAGGGCGACATCGGCAGCATCAAGGCCGCCGTGGACGCCGGATCCAAAGCCGCCGCGAAAGTCGGCGAACTGGTTAGCTCACACGTCATCGCGCGTCCGCACGATGATTTGCTCGCAGCCTTCCTCGGCAACAGCGTCGCCAAGAAATAATTTCACCAACCATCAACTCTCAACCATCAATAAATTTATGGCACAACAAGCAGTTGGAATGATCGAATGCAAAGGTTTCTGCGCCGCCGTTGAATCCGCCGACGCCGCCCTCAAGTCGGCGAATGTCACCATCACCGGCTGGGAAAAAATCGGCAGCGGTTACGTCACCGTGTTTTTCCGGGGCGACGTCGCCGCCGTCAAAGCCGCGACCGATGCCGGAGCCGCCGCTGCCGCACAGGTCGGCACGGTCGTCAGCGTCCAAGTCATCCCGCGCCCGCATGACGGATTGAGCGGACTCGGAAAATGGCTGGAATAGTTTCGTAATCTTAATCCTAATCTTAATCTTACTTTCGCCTCTGCGAATTAAGATTAAGAACAAGATTAAGATTAAGATTTGAATGAAAATTCTCGTCGCCAATATCGGTTCGACCTCGCTCAAGTGGCGGCTGTTCGATTTCGCGAACAGCGCCGAACGCCTGTTGCACAAAGGCGGCTTCGAGCGCGTCACCGATTATCCCAAGGCGATTGAAGACTGCCTCGCCGAGTTGAAAAAGGCGAACGCGATTCAAAGCGAAAATGAATTGAGCGCCGTCGGTTTCAAGACCGTCATCGCCAAAAACGTCACCGGCTGCGTGCGGCTGGACGAACGCGTGTTGCAGGCGATGACCGATTACAACGGCCTCGCGCCCGCGCACAATCCGCCTTATATCACCGGCATCAAACTGTTCGCGCAGCGCGTGCCGAACGTCCCGCTCATCGGACTTTTTGAAACGGCGTTTCATCAATTTGCGCCCGAAGCCGCGATGCGTTATGCCGTGCCGGAAGCTTGGTTGCAAATCGGGGTTCGCCGCTGGGGATTTCACGGCGCGAGCCACAAATTCATCGCCGAACGCTCGGCGGAATTGCTCTGCCGCCCTGATGTGGCCGAACGCGCACGACAACTTTACGTCAATGCTGACGCGGTGAAAATCACCAAGACTCCGTTGCGCGTGATTTCCTGCCATCTCGGCGGCAGTTCGAGCGTGACGGGAATTTTTAATGGCGCATCCATCTGCACGAGCATGGGCATGAGTCCTCAATCCGGTCTCCCACAAAATAACCGCTTCGGCGATCTCGACGCCGAAGCCCTGCCCTACGCGGTGAAAACTTTGGGAATTTCAATCGAAGAAGCGCAGAAGCAATTGACCAAACAATCCGGTTTGCTCGGCGTGAGCGGCGTCTCCAACGACGTGCGCGACATCGCCGACGCGGCCAGCAAAGGCAACGCGAACGCGAAACTCGCGCTGGATGTTTTTGTCGCGAGTGCGCGGCACTGGATCGGCAGTTATTTTTTTGAATTGAACGGCGCAGACGCGATTGTGTTCACCGCCGGCACGGGCGAGAACCAGTCAAACATACGCGCCGCCATTTGCGCGAACCTGGAAAATCTCGGCATCAAGCTTGACGCGGCGAAAAATAATTCCACGCGCGCGACCGAGGCTATCATCAGCGCCGCAGATTCAGCGGTGAAAGTTTTTGTGATTCCCACGAACGAGGAACTCGTCGTGGCACGCGAAGCAAAACGCTATTTGGAAAATTTGAAGAACTAGATTTCCCAACTCTCAACCATCAACCAACAACTAATTATGTCACATCAAGCAATCGGACTCATTGAAACGCGCGGACTCGTCGCCCTCGTCGAGGGGACGGACGCCATGCTCAAGGCCGCGAACGTCGAGCTTATCGGCCCGATGACGCAGGTCGGCAACGCGCTCGTCACGGCGTGTGTCGTCGGCGACGTCGCCGCCGTCAAAGCCGCCACCGACGCCGGCGCGCAGGCCATCAAAGCCATCAAAGGCGAACTGGTCAGCGTCCACGTCATCGCCCGCCCGCATAACGATGTGGAAGCGGTGTTGCCGAAGAAAAAGTAAGCGTAGCGGCGTCTCGGCAGAGCGCCGCCAACTTGCTTCGAGAAAAAATGCGGCGCTCTGCCGAGACGCCGCTACCAAACTAAAATTATGTTCCTCGCCAAAGTCGAAGGCACGGTGGTTGCCACGAAGAAAGACCCGAACATGTCGGGCCGCAAACTCTTGCTGCTCCGCCCGCAGCTCGTGGACGAAAAAGACCCGACGAAATTTCGTCCGGGAGCCAACACCATCGTGGCCGTGGACGCCCTCGGTGCGGGCATCGGCGAGATGGTTTTGTTTTGCCAGGGCAGTTCCGCGCGTCTCGCACCCGGCATGAAGGACGCGCCCGTGGACGCCGTCATCATCGGCCTCGTGGACAGCGTGGATGTTTTCGGAAAAGAAATTTTCAGCGCGAAAGCCTGAACCAGAACCGTGAACGAACTGCAATCAGAACGTCGCATCGCGCTTTTTCAAAAGCGCGAAGTGAGACGCATCATTCACAACCATGAATGGTGGTTCGTCATTACTGACGTGGTTGCCGCGCTGACTGATTCGGTTGATGCAAGTGATTATCTTAAGAAGCTACGCAAGCGAGACCCATCTCTCGCCGAAGTTTTCAAAGGGGGGGGACAGATTGTCCCCCCCCTTGGACTCGAATTCAAAACGGCGGGCGGACGCCAAATTCTTCAGTGCTGGAATACTGAAGGTGTTTTTCGCTTAATTCAATCCATCCCCAGCCCAAAGGCCGAGCCGTTCAAACGCTGGCTGGCAAAGGTGGGCTACGAGCGGATTCAAGAAATCGAAGATCCGGAATTGGCGACCAAACGCGCCCGTGTGCTTTACCAGGCCAAGGGTTATTCGGACGAATGGATTGAAAAACGGATGCGTTCGATTGCCATCCGCGACGAACTCACCGATGAGTGGAAGAAACGTGGCGTGAAGGAACAGCGCGAATACGCCATTCTCACGGCGGAAATTTCCAAGGCCGCGTTCGGTCTGACGCCAACGGAATACGCAGAGTTGAAAAGCCTCAAGCGCGAAAATCTCCGCGACCACATGACCGACCTCGAACTGATTTTTTCAATGCTGGGCGAGGCGGCCACGACGGAAATCGCGCGCAACCGTGACGCACAAGATTTTCCGCAAAATAAAACCGCCGCGCGAAATGGCGGCCATGTCGCCGGCAATGCGCGGCGCGAGCTTGAAAAACAAAGCGGACGCAAAGTGGTCACGCGCGAAAATTATCTCGCGCTGTCGCAGTCCGCAAAGAAAGCCAGAGCGTTGAAATCTTAAACTTATTTTCCCATGAGTGCCGTGAATGAAACTTTGATCCGTGACGTGGTGGCCGAAGTGTTGGGCCGTTTGGGCGGCAGCACGACGACCACCAGCAAACCTTCCCCTGCTCCGTCCGCGCCGCCGCCCGCGCCATCGTCAAATTGCGGTTGCGGCACGAAGAAAACTTCCGCCGCCAACATCGCGTTGCGTGGGAAGTTCGGCGTGTTTCAGGATGCGAACGAAGCGTGTGCCGCCGCGCAGGAAGCGTTTTTGCAACTCAAGCAGAAAGGCGTCGCAGCACGCCGCAAGATTGAAGAAATCGTCAAGTCGCTCGCCGAGAAAAACGCCGAGGCGTGGGGCAGGCTTGAACTCGACGAAACGAAAATCGGCCGGCTCGACCACAAGATCGCCAAGCTGCAAATCATCAAGCTCGTGCCCGGTGTGGACTGGCTGCGGCCCGACGCGCGCAGCGGCGATCATGGCATCACGCTGGAGGAATACACGCCGTTAGGTGTCGTTGGCGCGGTCACGCCCAGCACGCATTCCATTCCCACTTTGAGCGGCAACATCGTCAACATTTGCGCCGCTGGAAATTCAGTTGTCTTCAATGCTCATCCGGGCGCGTCGCGTTGCGCCGCCGCCGCCGTCCGCGCTTACAACGAGGCGATTTATCGCGAGACGGGAATTGAAAACATCTGCTGCGTCATCGAAAAGCCGACGCTCGATTCCTTCAACGCGATTTGCAAAAACGAAAACACCCGCCTGCTGCTTGTCACCGGCGGGCCGATGGTGGTGAAGGCCGCGATGATGACCGGCAAGCGCGCCATCTGCGCCGGCCCCGGAAATCCGCCCGTCTTTGTTGACGATACTTGCTGTCCGACGCGCGCGGCGAAAGCGATTATTGAAGGCGCGGCGTTCGACAACAATCTTTTGTGCATCGGCGAGAAACAAGTTTTCGTCCTCGAAAGTGTCGCGGACAAGTTGATGCAAAAGATGTCGGAGAACGGCGCGGTGAAATTGAATTCCGCGCAGCTCGACCGTTTGACGAAGGCGGCGTTCACTTTCAAGGAAGGCCAAGGCGGCGGTTGCGCGCACGCCAGCGTGAACAAAGATTTCATCGGCAAAGATCCGATTGTGCTCGCGCAGGCGGCGGGCATGAACATCCCGTCCGGCACGCAATTACTTTTTACTGAAACTGATGCGAACCATCCGTTCGTCGTCGAGGAACAAATGATGCCGATGCTGCCGATCGTGCGCGTAAAGAGCGTTGAGGAAGGCATCGAACGTTCGTTGGAATCGGAGCATGGTTACAAGCACACGGCGATCATCCACTCACACGATGTGGAAAACATCACGGCGATGGCGCGCGCACTCGACACAACTTTGTTTGTAAAGAACGGTCCGTCGCTCGCCGGCCTCGGCATCGGCGGCGAAGGTTATCTGAGTTTCTCAGTTGCCACGCCGACGGGCGAAGGCATCACGAACCCTAAAACTTTCTGCCGCGTCCGCCGTTGCGTGATGGTGGATAATTTGAGGATTTATTGAGCCATGCTGCTCGCCCGCGTTGAAGGAAATATCGTGGCGACCCGGAAACATCCGAGTCTCGCTGGCTGGCGTCTGGTGATCTGCCAGCCCATCGGCGCAAACGGTGAAGCGGAAGGTTCGCCGACCATTGCGATTGATTCGCACGGCGCGGGCATGCACCAGCAGGTGATTATTTCGTCGGACGGACTTGCGGCGCGGCGCGCGGTCGGCGTGGATAAAAGTCCCGTGCGCTGGCTGATCGTCGGCATCGTGGATGAATCCGAACCGGGAAAAAGAATTTGAAACTGGGAACCGTCATCGGTCGCGTCACGTTGAGCAAGTCAGTGGATTTGCTTAAGGGCGGACGTTTTCTCGTCGTCAGCCCGTTCAGCCGCGAACAATATGCGGGCGGACTCGACAGACCGGCAGGCATGGGCACGGATCCGAGCCTCGTCGTTTATGACGACATCGGCGGCGGCGTGGGCGATGTCATCGGTTACGAAGAAGGCCGCGAGGCCGCGCAAGCGTTTGACGTGTATCCGCCGATTGACGCGATCAACGCCGCACTCGTGGACGAAATGTTTTACAACCCGTGGAAAGGTTAATTTAATTTTTATGAGCACAGTTATCAGTCTCCGAGATTTGCAGGACATGGTTCGCAACGGCCAGGACGTGAAAAATCTTCCTGCCAACGCCATCATCACGCCGTCCGCGCGCGATTATTTGCACGAACTGGAAATGAACGGCGGCGCGAAAGCTGTCGCGGCCAAATCAAATTCCAATTCGTCCGGCAGCGATAAACTTTCTCCACCGACGAAAAAGTTGAACTCCAAGTCGCCGAAATCGGAACTGGAAGCATTTTTTAATTCGCCCTACGCGCACAGTTTGAAGGAACAAATCTGCCTGATGGGCCATCGCCTCTGGCAGCGCGCCTATGTGGACGGCAACGGCGGCAACATGGCCATCCGCGTCGGCGACGACATCGCCATCTGCACACCGACGCTCGTCAGCAAAGGTTCGCTCAAGCCGGCGGACATGTGTCTCGTGGATTTCGAGGGCAACCAGCTTTGCGGCACGAAAAAGCGCACGAGCGAAATCCTCATGCACTTGCAGATGATGAAGCACCAGCCCAAAGCCGTCGCCACCTGCCATTGTCATCCGCCCTACGCCACGGCGTTTGCCATCACCGGCATGGCGCCACCGACGTGCATGTTGCCGGAGTATGAAGTTTTTTGCGCCGTCGGCGTCGCGCCATATCGCACACCCGGTTCGCCGGAGATGGGCCAGCTTGTCGCTGAACTGACCGATCAATACAACACCATCCTCATGTCCAATCACGGCGTCGTGACGTGGAGCCACAACAGCATTGAGGAAGCCTACTGGCGCATGGAAATCATCGAGGCCTATTGCCGCACGATTGTTGTGGCCGGGCAGCTCGGCAAGCCGATCAATACGTTCACCGGCCCGCAGATGCAGGAACTGCTCAACATCAAACACAGCCTCGGCTTTGTGGATCCGCGCTACGGCATGAAGGAATGCGAACTCTGCGACAGCGGCGACTGGCGTCCCGGCGCGAGCTGTCAATCACCGCCGTCAACCGAAGCCACCGTCGGCCTCGACCCCGAAGCCGAAGCGGCGGTGAAAGCCATCACGGATCAAATTCTGGCGCGGATGAAATAGACGAATGGAAATATATTTCGGTTTGAGCGAAATTATTGGACGTGAGACGTGTCGGAGCTTGAAAACCATTGGGGATTTTTTCTACAAAGATTTCGCCCCTGAACGGGGCTTGAATTTGCCGTTCACTTCATCGGCTCATTCGTGCTGCCCGGCTCGGCGGGCAGCGGCTCCAGGCTGGCGGTGGATTGGCAAAACTATTTTGCCAGCGCACCCGCTTTTGTTACGCTTGAACAATGCGAATTTTCATCTGGCTGTTCAGCGTGGCGCTGGCCGGGTCGGTTTCCGGCGCGGAACTGCGTTTCAACTTCGGCAATTATCCCGAAGGCGCGATGCCGACGAATTTTTCCAGCGCACTCGCGGGCGGCGGTCGGTCCGGCACCTGGAAAATCGTGATGGACGAAGTGCCGTCCGCGTTTGCGCCGCTCACCGACAAGGCGCCCAGCGTCTCGCGTCACGGCGTGCTCGCGCAGACGAGCCAGGACCTGACGGACGAACGGTTTCCCATCTTCATCTACGACGGCGAAGTTTTCCGCAATTTCACATTCAGCACGCGGTTCAAGATGGTCAGCGGCACCGTCGAGCAGATGGCGGGCGTGGTTTTCCGTTTTCAAAACTCGTCGAACTTCTACGTCGTCCGCGCCAGTGCGCTGGGAAAAAATCTGCGGTTCTACAAGGTTGTGAACGGCCTGCGCTCCGACCCGATTTGCCCGACCATTGACCTCGCACCCGGCGCATGGCACACGCTGGCGGTGAAATGTGAGGGCAACCATATTTCTGTCCGGCTCGACGACCAACTGGCAATGCCCCCGCTGAACGACAACACGTTCATCGAAGGCAAGGTTGGTTTCTGGACGAAGTCCGATGCCGTGAGTTATTTTGCCGACGCGTTGATGGATTACACGCCGCGCGTGCCGGCCGCACAGGTCATGGTCAATTCCGTCATGGAAAAACAGCCGCGCATCCTCGCCCTGCGGATTTACACGCTGGGAACCAACGGCACCACGCGCATCATCGCCAGCAAGGACACCGCCGAGACCGGCCAGCCGGGAACCGATGCGGAAAAGATCGCCATCCAGGACGGCACCGTGTCGTTTGGCCGCGAAACAGGCGCGGTGCTGGTGACGCTGCCGATGCATGACCGCAATGGCGAGAACATCGCCGCCGTGCGCGTGAAAATGAAATCGTTCCTCGGCGAGACGCAGGACAATGCCATGACCCGCGCCCTGAATATAGTGAAACTGATGCAGCTTTCCTGCACTTCCGCCGAAGATTTGCGGAAGTAAAAATTATTTTAGGGCTGGCCGGAGCCGCCGGTTTTCACTTACCATTGAAATGTCGGGCGTTCGACTGCCGGCAATTCACCCGGCGCCTTCACCATCGGCACCACCGGCAGTTCCTCCGGTTTCATCCGCCGCGTGCCGCCCGCCACCGACACCTCGCCCTGCTCATTCACGACGAGCCGCGGACGGCTGCCGGCATTGTTGTAAACCGCCTGGCGCACCACCTCGCCGTTCGCATTGATCAACGCGTAGTTGAATACCTGCGCGCCCGCCTGCCACAGCACATGCAACTGGCTTGTCCGGTCCACCTTCGCATCGGGATCGCTTAACGAGACCATCTGCCCCAGCGTCGTCACCTTGAAAACCTGCGACTCCGACTGGTCGCTCACGCGGACGTAGAGCCGCAGTTGCGAACGCAGATAATTCGCCTCCTCCAGGGTGAATTTCCGCACCGCCGGCTGGCTGTTCGTCACGCCCGGCACGCCAAAATCCTGCGACCATAATTTTGCGCCGTTCACCACGTCGAACGTTTTCGGCGCGCTGTTCACCGAGGCCGACCAGTCCTTGATGCGCAGCGTGGCGATGACTTTATAGCGGCCATGCCGGCCCATCTGAAAATACGGCTGCAAATCCACGCGTTTGATGATGCCGATCTGCGACGATTCCAGATCAAATTCACCCGTGACCGGCACCTCGGCATTTTTGATGACGATGAATCCGTCCGTGGATTCCACGCTGAACGTGAGCCAGTCCGCCGCCGTGCCGAGATGAAGCTGCTGGCCGGAACGATTGGTGATCTTCACCGCCACCGGCACCGCCTCGCTCGGCAGAAACTGTTCCTGATCCATCGTGATTTCCACGCTCACCTGCGCCGCCGCGCGGAACGCAGTCAACCCCGCCAAAACGAGAACCAACAGAAATGTTTTCATGTGATGCTGGACACTCTAAACCGCCGCGCGTGCGAGGCAATTCTTAAATGCAATCGTAGCAGCCGACGTCAATCGGCTCTTTTTTTCGCAAAAGGAAGAATGAGCAGACTCACGTCCGCTGCTACAATATCCTTGATGGAAATTCGCAAAGCGCCAGTTCAAGTATGACGCCGCGCAAGATGTTTATGTCTGCCCGGCGGGCGGGGCGTTGACGGATCGGTTCAGCGCCAACGGCTCCGGCGACTTAGGCATCATTGCTCAACTTTCTTAAAGACTGCCTGAATGTTTCCGTTTTCCGAGTGCAAAACATACTCGTGGCTATCTATCCGAATAATTCGGGAAGTATGCGTGGATGGAACCTGCATATCCATATCGTTGCTTGTGATCGTGCTAATCAGAAAACCATCCCTGACTTGCCACGTCCCGTCCATTCTGCCTGTTCTTATCTTTCCAGTAATCTGCCCTGTCCAATGCCCATCTGAACTCATCGTCAATGTCCTAGCACGACCATCTGCAATGTTCTGAGTCCATGTCCCTGGCAGCTTCCGACGAATCATGTAATCGCTTGGATGCTTCTGATAGTGCAAGAAAATCAGTATGCCAATAATCAGTAAACCCAAACCAAATCCGATGGTGGCGATTCTTTTCATGTCTTCAAGTCAAACAACGAACTCACGAATAAGTTGCGCGTAATGATGCCATATCAACGAAAAAAGCTGAGCCACCGGCGACCGGTGACGTGAACCGCGATAGCGGAACAGCCAGCGCCAACGCCGGGCTCCGGCGCTGACGAGGGCAGCGGACGTGTTGTTAGAAACGACGGACGGAGTTTGTATTTTTGTTTTCATAAGGCAGAACTATATCACCAGACGCTTCATTGCG
>Ga0209746_1000958_pt1 | contig 14144 bp, 10 predicted proteins | sample BarGraNGADG00211_3_FD_184496 | JGI IMG/M metagenome (GOLD analysis project Ga0209746, IMG submission 184496) | Arctic peat soil microbial communities from Barrow, Alaska - Barrow Graham LP Ref core NGADG0011-211 (SPAdes) (version 2) | ecosystem: Environmental > Terrestrial > Soil > Wetlands >... | reverse complement strand
TAATTGGTCACTTCGATTAGATTTTATAATTTTGCTGAAAACTATTAAAACAGTTTTTCAGAGAACAGGTTTGTAATTTTTTTATAAAAATTGATTTATGTCAAAAAGAATGAAGTTTAGTTTTTATAAAGCAGCTGTTATTGTAATAATGATTTTTACTGCTTCATGTGTCCCTACAAAACAGTTAAATTATTTCAACGATCTTAATGAACTTGAAGAACCTGGAGTTAATCCAAGGACCCAGAAGCTGATTATGCCATTTGATAAACTTTATATTAAAGTAATTAGTATCGATCCGCAGACCAGCCAGATATTTAATGCAACTGAAGAAATGCGTAGCGGTAGTAACACTGGCATTCTCGGCTACCTCGTGGATGAATCAGGTAATGTAAACTTCCCTTTTGTTGGTAATATAAATGTAGTTTCTCTTACAACTGCACAGGCTTCAGAGAAAATTCAGAAAGCGATGAGTGATTATGTTTCCAATACTTCAATAACTGTTAAATATATTGATAACCAGGTCACAGTTATGGGTGAGGTTCAGCGCCAGGGAGTCTTCCCTTTTACCCAGGATAAGCTCACCATTTATGAAGCTTTAGGACTTGGCGGAGGACTTACTCAATATGGTGACCGGAAAAAAATCATACTGATTAGGAATGAAGGTGACAAGATAATGCATTACCGTTTAAATCTATCTGATTCAAAGATAGCAAGCAAGGACTATTATTATATACTTCCTAATGATGTGATTATCGTTGAGCCTTTGAAAGCTCTCTCTTCAAGTTATCAGAATATTACTTATACAACAATTCTCAGTTCTATCACAACTCTGATTGCCATCCTTCTTTTCACAAATGTTAAATTTTAAAAACTATTTTAATAAATGTCAAATCAAAAAGAATCAACGTCTGAAGCTTATAATATCAAGGAATTCATATTAACAGCTTTACCTTATAAATATTTCTATTTAGCCAGTTTTGTGGTCTGTTTGTCTGTTGCTTTTATGATTAACAAATTTTCACCGGTAGTCATCAAAGTCAATTCCATAATCGGACCTATTGAAGATAAACATCCTTCATTACGGGGAACTAACAATCTTTTCAGCGGAATTGGAGATTATTCTCAGGTAAGGAACCTTGAAAACGATATTAACAGTCTGTCTTCGTTTAGTCTGGTCTCTACAACTATAAAATCGCTGAATCTTGAGGTTGGATATTTTACAGATAAAACCAATATTTTAGGTCACCCCAGTCAGATTTATCTGGGATCTCCCTATACTGTAAATATTGATAAATCGCACGTACAACCAATTAATGCCAGGTTTTATATTAAATTTTTTGATGATAAGTCTTTCAGATTAAGATCCTCAGAAAAAGAAGTTTCGCTTTACAATTATGTTGATAACATGATTGAAGGCAAACACAATGTTCTTAAAATCGACACAATATGCAAATTTAATGAAACTATAGGTAATAAGAATTTTAAATTCTCGGTATCCCGAAATAAGGATCTCTATACGATAGGTACAAAAAATGAAAATCTTTTATATTTCGAGTTTTACCATCAGGACTTACTTTCACAACAGTATCTTAAAAGACTTAAAGTTGAACCTGTCAGTGTCAAGTCTTCATTAATAAAGGTCTCTTTTCAGGGAGAGAATATCGGATTGACAATTGACTTTTTAAACAACTACCTTCAGGCTTATTTAGACGAGGATCTTTCAAAAAAGAATAAAATCGCGAAGAGTACTATTAATTTTATCGATTCGCAAATTTCTGAAATATCGGATTCTCTCTCGAAGTCTGAATCCAAATTAAAGGATTATCGATCGAGCAACCAGGTTACTAATCTCAGTTATCAGGGACAGCAAGCTTTGGAACAGATGACAAGAATTGAAGCGGACAGGTCGACCCTGCAGGTACAGGAGAGATATTATAAGTACACCCTGGATTATTTCGAGAAGAACAAAGATGTGGCCGGCCTTGCTCCTCCTTCTTCAGCAAATGTCAATGATCCATTAATGAACTCACTTGTACTTGAACTTCAGTCACTTAATAATCAAAGGTCAAGCATATTAAGCAATAATTCCGAGAAAAACCTCTTCCTGGGGCAGATCGAAAATAAGATCAAATTACAGAAGCAGCAAATTATTGAGACTGTGACAAATAACCTGAATACGCTGAATCTTTCTCAGAATGAACTGAACTACAGGGCTGAAAAACTTTCAGGGGAGATTTCAAAGCTGCCAAGAACTGAACTTAATATGGTCAGTATGCAGCGTAAATTTAATCTCAGTGATGCTATCTATACTTTTCTGCTTCAGAAGCGAGCTGAAGCAGAGATCACAATGGCTTCAAATATTCCTGATTATGAGATAATGGAACCCGCACGCGAGACCTCAAAAGCCATCCTTTCACCCAGGAGAATGATTAACTACTTATTAGCACTTTTCCTTGCGTTTATGGGTCCCACAATATTCATTCTTCTAAAAAACTACTTTAACGAAAAGGTAACCTCCGTCTCTGATATACAGCATCTAATAGACCGCCCTGTTTTTGGAATAATTTATAGCAATTTGTATAAAACCGAAGCTGTTGTATCTGAATTTCCCGGCTCTTCAATAGCAGAATCATTCAGAAATCTACGCAGTAGTTTATTCCTGAGACTAAGATCGGAACCATCAAAAGTAATTTTAGTTACCTCTGCTCAACCAAGGGATGGAAAAAGCTTTATCGCTTTTAACCTGGCGGCTTCAATAGCATCTGTAGGTTATAAAACAATTATTCTGGATTGCGATTTACGAAGACCGACTCTTCATATGAAGTTCAAGGAAAGTAATTCATCAGGTCTTTCAATCTACATGGACAATCAAGCCTCTAAAGAAGATATAATTCATAATACCACTGTTAAGAATCTTTCTTTTATACCTGCCGGTCCCCAATTGCCAAATCCCTCAGAATTAATGGAGGCAGGCATTCTTGATGACCTGATAATATATCTTAAAAGCAAATATGAGTATATAATTCTTGATACAACACCCGCCGGCATTGTTGCTGATGCTCTCCTGATGATGAAACATGCATCAGAGATTCTTTTGGTATGCAGGAATAATTATACAAGGAAAGACGTATTTTCTGAAGTTATTAATAATCTTCTGACAAATAAATTTACCAATTATAATATTGTTTATAATGATCTGGATTTAAAAAGAAGTAAGTACGGAGCTTATAATAGCTATTATCACAAAGAATAAAATATTTGATCCTGTTTTCCTATTTATCTATTTAACTTGTTTACAATTTTATCTATGGAGCAAGACATTAGTACGATCAAACAGAAAGTTAATCAGTATGTTATACAGCAAACCTTTGCTGAAAAACATAAAATTCAAGATGATTCCTTAATCTTCAAAGAGGGATACTTTGATTCAATGGGATTTATAATGTTAATCACATTCATAGAAGATGAGTTTACATTTAAGACCAGTGATTCTGATCTTATAGAGGAAAACTTTGAATCTATCAATGCAATTACTTCTTATATATTAAGAAAAAAAGGAAACCAGTAGTGTAAATTTCTACTTACCTAACTTAACAAAGATGTGCGGAATAGTCGGAATTTACAATAGTACGGACACCTTGCAAAGTCCTGAAAATCTATTGCGAAGGATGCTCGCCCGTATTCAATACCGGGGACCTGATGAACGCGGTATTTATATTAATAATCATGTTGCTCTGGGCAGTGTCCGTTTAAGCATTATTGATATTCAATCCGGACAGCAGCCGCTATCCTCCAGAGATGGAAAATACTGGATTGTATTTAACGGAGAAATTTTCAATTATATTGAGCTAAAAGCAGACTTAAAGCGTCTTGGATACTTTTTCAGGACTGAAAGTGATACGGAAGTGTTACTTAACGCCTACCTGGAGTATGGATCGGATTGTTTGAACAGATTAAACGGACAGTTTGTTTTTGCAATATGGAATAATGAGAAAAAGGAATTGTTTATCGCCCGCGATCGGGTGGGTATACGACCTCTTTTCTACACCCAGACACAAAACACTTTTGTATTTGGATCGGAGATCAAAACACTTTTTGAACATCCGGATGTCAAACCTGAAATCGATCCGGTTTCAATGTCACAGATTTTCACATTCTGGTCCACCATCACCCCCAGAACAGTTTTTAAAAGGATCTTTGAGTTACCTCCTGGTCATTTTATGAAAATATCTCACGGACAATCAATGATTCAATCATTTTGGTCGCTCAGTTTTCCGGTTGATAAAGAAACCTGTTTTAAGGGAACCATAGATGATGCCGCTGCAGAACTGGAAAAACTATTAACGGATGCTGTCAGGATTAGGCTAAGGGCCGATGTACAGGTTGCCGCATACCTGAGCGGCGGACTGGATTCCAGTGCTACCACCGCATTGATTAAAAAGTTGGCGCCTGAAACATTACAGACCTTCTCCATTGGTTTTGAAGACGACGAGTTTGATGAAACACCTTATCAGCAGGAAGTTTCAAAATACCTGGGAACACGGCACACCGCTTTTACCTGTACCCGCCAGGATATTGGCAATTATTTTCCGCAGGTGGTGTGGCATTCAGAAATACCTATGTTACGTACAGCACCTGTACCCATGTTTTGCCTGTCAAAAAAGGTCAGGGAAAACAATATTAAGGTAGTAATTACCGGTGAGGGTGCAGATGAAATGCTGGCCGGCTATGATATTTTTAAAGAAGGCATCATACGCGAATTCTGGTCACGTCAACCCAATTCAAAATACAGACCATTACTTTTGCAAAAATTATATCCCTACCTGGCACAATTCCAGGGAAAGAATAAGAGTATGCTCAAATTCTTTTTTGGTTACCAGCTTCAGGACACTGCCTCACCATTTTATTCGCATGTACTGCGCTGGCGAAACACATCTAATATACAGAACTATTTTTCGGAGGATTTGAAATCCGATCTGAATGGTTATGATCAATATGAGGAGGTAAGAAGGATGTTACCTGCCGGTTTTGATAATTATGACCGGCTAAACAAATCGCAATGGCTTGAATCAGTGATTTTTATGTCGAGTTACCTGCTGTCTTCCCAGGGCGATCGTGTTGCTATGGCCAATTCTGTTGAAGGACGTTATCCATTTCTTGATTACCGGGTAATGGAATTTGCTGCCAAGCTCCCACCCGATTTTAAGATGCATGGGCTCAACGAAAAGTTCATCCTGAAACGTATGATGAATAACCGTCTGCCGGAAAGTGTTTTGAAACGGCCAAAACAGGCCTACAGGGCGCCCATTGCAAGCAGTTTCCTATCATCACCCGCCAGGGAATATGCAATGGATCTGCTCTCAGAACATGATATTCATCAAACAGGTATGTTCTCATTTCAGACAGTTCAAAAATTACTAAACAAGATTTCGACAGGTACAATGGTTACGGAGATGGAAAATATGGCACTTGCCGGAATTATTTCCTCCCAGCTTATTTATCACCAATATATATTAAAAGACAATTTCAGACCATCAATTTCACATTTAAATAATTGTCAGGTTATTCACGAACATAATCCAATCTATTCCTGATTAATACTTAAATCGATTATGAAAAATAAAGATAAACGGCCATTCAGTAAAGATATTCTGATTATCAATGATATAGAAGCAGAATGCAACAGGGTGGTTGCTGACCTTCGGGAAAGTGTATTTCATCAATTGAATCGTCTTGGTGGAGTGATTGGTATATCAGGTGGCATTGATTCCTCTGTTTCAATGGCTCTAGTTGCAAGAGCCCTTGGAACTGAAAATATTCTGGCTATTATGTTGCCGGAGCATGATTCAAGCAGAGACAGTGCCCTGTTCGCACAAAAGCTGGCGGATAAATTTGGTGTAAAAGCCATCACAGAAAATATCACCGGAGCACTAGAGGGATTTGGATGCTACCAGCGACGTGATGAGGCTGTAAAGGCAGTTTTACCGGAGTATGATCCCTTACATTACAAGATGAAAATTGGTATCAGGAGTTCTGGTCTCTATACCAACCTTCCTCCTCTCTTTTCAGTCACAATTATTGATAGTAAGGGGAATGAACAGTCAAAGCGGGTGCCAGCACCTGAACTCAGGCAGATAGAAGCTGCTTCGAATTTTAAGCAGCGCTGCCGTATGTCTATGCTTTACTATCACGCCGAACGCCTGCACTATGCGGTTATCGGGACACCAAATAAACATGAAGTGGAACAGGGATTCTTTGTCAAAAATGGTGATGGGGGTGCTGATGTTATGCCTATCGCTCATCTCTACAAAACACAGGTATATCAACTGGCTCACTACCTGGGTATTCCAAACGAAATAATTGAGCGTACACCAACTTCCGATACTTATTCAGCTGAACAAACCCAGGAGGAATTTTTCTTCCAGCTGCCGTTTCAACAAATGGACCTGCTCTGGTATGCCTTTAAAAATGAATATGACCCGCAGGAAGTTGGAAGTATTATGGGAAGGACCGCTGATGAGATAAAAAAGGTTTTTGCAGGTTTTGAACGCAAAATAAAAACAACCGAATATCTTAGAATGCCACCTATTAGCTATTAATCTTTTATTCAGATCATGATTACGATACCTCAGCGTGTACTTGGCGAGGCACTATTATTTTCTGCCCGAAAATACCCTTCAAAAACAGCTATTATCATTAAAACAAAGGAATATTCTTATTCCAGTCTTAAAGAAAGTGCTGAAAAGATGGCCAGTCATTTAGTGATATCAGGGATCAAAAAAGGTGATCGGGTTGCTATTTATATGAATAACTCCTGGCAAAGTATCGTTTCGATTTACAGTATAACCCGATCAGGTGCAGCATTTCTGGTAATTAATCCCCAGACAAAAGCCGATAAATTACAATACATTTTAAAGGACAGTGGTGCTAAAATATTGTTCTCCGAAAGCATATTAAATAATGAATTATCGCAAGCATTAGAAGGGCCAACAGACATTCAGGAAGTAATTATTGCCGGAGATATTAACAAGATAACCAGGTTTCCTGCTATTAAATTAGTAGATTTTGAAGGAACAGTTTCAGGTAATAACCCGCCAATTGTTTTACCCAAAACAATACCTAATGATCTGGCTGCCTTAATATACACTTCCGGTAGCACAGGATTTCCTAAAGGAGTAATGATGACCCATCAATCAATGGTTTTTACTTCATGGAGCCTTATTGAATATCTGAGATTATCGGAGGACGATCGTATTCTATTGCTTTTGCCGCTCGCATTTGATTATGGATTATATCAACTACTGATGGCAATTACCGTTGGTGGCTCTCTGATTGTTGAGCAATCATTTACTTTTCAAACATCTGTTTACAAACAAATTGAGATGTATAAACCCACAGTTTTTCCCGGAGTACCAACCATCTATGCTATGATGATTGCTACCAATAAGAAAACTGGTTTGTCATTTGATTGCATTCAGAAAGTTACAAATACTGCAGCTGCTTTACCGGCAGAATTTATTCCTGATCTTAAAAAAATATTTCCTAAGGCATTAATATTTAAAATGTATGGGTTGACCGAATGTAAAAGGGTATGCTATCTTGAACCTGAACTAGTTGATATTAAAACCGGGTCGGTTGGCAAGGCAATACCCGGCACTGAAGTCTATTTATTATCCCCTGAAGGTGACCCTGTACCGCCAGGTAAAAGAGGAATTTTACACATCCGTGGCCCGCATGTTATGTTGGGTTATTGGCACAAAGAAGAACTCAGTAAGGAAATGCTGAGACAAGGCAACCTGCCAGGGGAAAGAATTCTATGCTCAAATGACTGGTTTAAAATGGATGAAGAGGGATTCTTATATTTTCTCGGCAGAACTGATGATATAATTAAAACAAGGGGTGAAAAAGTTAGTCCGACAGAAATTGAAAACGTCATTTATAAAATCTCCGGCATTAAAGAAGTTGCTGTTATTGGTATCCCTGATGAAATAATGGGAGAAGCAATAATTGCTTTTGTCACGACGCATGGTCATTTGCAGATTGGAGAAAAGGAAATACAAAAAGAATGTATGTCCAGGTTAGAACTGTTCATGGTCCCCCAACGTGTTATTTTTTTAGATGAAATGCCGAAGAGTTCCAATAGCAAAATTGATAAAAAAGAACTTAAAAAAATGTATTTTGAAAATGAATAAATCAGAACTATTTAACAGTATTAGTAATGATTTAAAAAACAGACTTCATCTACTGGAAGATAAACCGGAAGAGACAATAGAAACAACATTGAAAGCTTTGTGGTTCGCAGCTACAGGTTTTCCTGTTTCTGCTGAAGGTGCCCTTAAATTGACGATACCTGATCTGACAGAAAAGCAAATAAAAAAATTACATCAATTAATTGAACAGAGACTCAACAACACTCCTCTTGCTCATATAACAAATCGGCAAAATTTCATGGGAATTGAATTGCTTTCTGACAAAAGGGCATTGATTCCCCGGAAAGAAACCGAGTTATTGGGTAGAAGGGCTCTGGAGCTATCGAACAGAATTGCTAAATCAAAGGGCAGAATAAATGTTATTGATGTTTGCTGTGGGTCAGGAAATCTGGGTATAGCCATAGCCCATTTAAATCCCAATTGCATTGTTTATGCAACAGATCTTTCTCAGGAAGCGGTTGAACTCACTCAGGATAACATTGATTTTTTGAATTTAAGTCAACGTGTACATGTGAAACAGGGAGATTTATTGTCTGTATTTGAGACAAATGAGTTTTATGAAAAAATTGACCTGATTATTTGCAATCCTCCTTATATCCTCAGTTCAAAAGTCCAGAAAATGGATATAGAAATAGCATCTAATGAACCAGTTCTGGCTTTTGATGGTGGCATGCTGGGTATAAAAATAATTCAAAAATTAATAACTGAGGCACCTAAATTTCTGACACAAGAAGGTTGGTTGATTTTTGAAGTAGGGGTAGGACAAGGCAATTTTATCGCCCAATTATGTGAAAGGTCACAGTTATATCAACTAATTGAATCAGTTTCGGATGATTCAGGTATTAGAAGGGTGATTTTGACACAAAAATCCAAATAAAAGAATTATGGATTGCCTTCTCTTTCTTTGACTCCCGACTGATTATCTTAGAGTGTTCTTCATGTTTCCCGCTCCTTCAGTTAAGTTGGGAGTAAAATTACTACGCGCAAGTTTATTATCAAGCATTAGTCTTTTAACCAATTTGGTCAACGATGTGTTAATTCTTAATAAATTTTTTCGTAATGAGTATTTCTTTGCCGATTATCATCAGTATATAAATACCTGACTCCAGGTAAGATAAATCAAATTGTTTTAAAGTCTCTTCTTTTGATGCAGGGCCAATATAAACCTGTTTCCCTGCCAAATCTGTAATAACTACTTCACTTTTCCCATTTTGAAGTGGATTGACAAATTCAATTGAAAAATGACCATTATTTGGATTTGGATAAAGATTAAGAATTTCCGAATTAGCATCGTACTTAGAAGTAGACATCACTTCAAATTCAATCGGGGATGAAGTAGTAGTTGCATTTAAATTGTCAGTTGCAATTGCTGTTATCGAATAGGCACCTACCTCAACATCTTTCCAGGTATATGAATAAGGAGCTGAAGTCAATTCGACAAGTTTGACCGCACTACTGTAGAATTCAACCTTATTGATAGTACCATCCGGATCAGAAGCAACAGCATCAATAGTAATTGTAGAAAGATTTTCATATTTGTTGCCTTTCCAGGGATTAGAGATTTTGACAACCGGAGGCTGATTTACAGTAGTTGTACTATTAATCACAGAAATTGATATTGTAGAAGACGTTGTTTTCGCATTTAAGTTATCAGTGGCAACAGCAGTTAATGAATAAGTACCAACTGCCACATTATTCCAGGTAAATGAATAAGGAGCTGCAGCCTTTTCACCAAGTTTAGTACTCCCATTGTAAAATTCCACTTTACTTATAGTACCGTCAACATCTGAAGCATTCGCTGTAATTGTTATAGTAGCCGGAGCTGTAAATGAGCTGCCGTTTGCAGGGGAAGTTATTGCAACAGTAGGGCTTTTATTAATACAATTATTAACTACAGGTTCTGCAGCAATAGATGCAGCCTGACCACCTGAGGCAGTCTGTAATGGATTAATTGCAGGTTTTGTGTAGGAGACTGTAACAATATCACCGTATTTTATAGTACTTGCTAATGTTAATTGAACCTTAGGCCCTGAAACAGTAACTGTATTAACTGACCTGGCTGCTGAATTAACCTGAACCGAAAAAGCTGAATCAGCAGGAACAACATTTGCCAAGCTTAAATTGTAAGTCATTTCTAAAATAGCAGGAGCAGCATTTTCTACAGCAGAACTAACATAAGAAGCATTTGTAGAATTCGCATCATAAATACGAGCTCCAACCTGCCATGTACCATTTTGATTTGTTGTTGTCGGAGATGAACCAATAACCCATGCAGCAGTTGTTGACAATCCTGCTTCCCAATCTGCTCCAAGATTTTTTCCATAATCTAATCTGGCTGCTGGAATAAAGTCAATAGTATTTATAAAATGCGGATTAACTATTATTGAATGCATATCATATCCACGTGCTTTCCATTGTGCCCATGAAAGAGTTACTCCATCAATATTAAATGTTGGTTCTCCTGCTGAACACCAATAAACATTATAGTCACTCTCAAAATTAGTCAAACAACCAGATTCTATTTTGATCATTGGTATCTGAATCGTAGAATAAAATATATTATTAAATACTTTTGTGCCAATTGATGGGGAGGGAACAGCTCTATCCATGTTTGCAGTTATTAACAAAAGATACCATCCACTTCCATCTCCGCTATAAAATGTATTATTATAAAATTTGACTCCATTTATTCCCTTAACTCTTCCGGCAAACTTTCCATTTTTCCAGATATTATAAGCACAACCACCAGAGGTAAACGTCATATTTACTCCAGTGTCAGTTCCAGATTTAAATACTATTCCATAAGGTACTTTATCAAGGTAATTATATTTTACAATTGAATTACTATTATATCCAACGAATAATCCGTGAGTAATTATTGAAGGGGCATTAGTTCCGTTCCAAATAAATTTATTTCCGGTTATTACTTCTCTATCCAGATTATTATTTGTAGAAAGAGGTGATTCATCCCCGGCCTGAAGCATATATCCTTCAGTATTTACCGATGCAATAGAGTTATTTCGATATGTAAATATAGTAGGTACGCTTCTTGGTATATTAACTCCCGCCCAATTTCCTGATAATGTATTATTTATAAGAGTTCCTTCAATTGTGAGGGGGATCTGCGCAAATAAAAGAGATGAATTTAATGCAAAAAATATTATTATTAATACCCTTTTCATAAAGATATAATAGTCGAAAAAAATTGAATAATGATAACTATTAAACGATCAATTAATTATTTTGTTATACTAAAGTAATATTTGTCTGTTTCTCTATATTTCGGTCCGGTTAAAAATAGAGTTTTTATTATAAAAGAGTTTTATCCAAAGTCATTTTTTGGCGTTAGATAATAAAGTGCTTCATGTGGCTTATTTCATTGTCATGAACTTATACCGAAATGTTTTTTGATAAGCTTTCTGGAATCGGATATGGTAAGGTTATTTGTCTTAACCAAACCCGGACTCTGACGATAGAGTAATTTTTGAACACTTGTTTTCATAATGACCTTTGCAGGATTTCCGACAATAACAGAATCATCAGGAAATTGTCCCCGAACAACACTGCCTGCACCAATTATGCAATTATTTCCTATTGTAGTATTTAATAGAATTATGCTATTAGATCCAATAAATGCATTATTCCCAATTTTGATTCTACCAAAAATACCTCCCCCAATTTCTCCCTTGAAACAATTAACTGCGCCATCATGAGTAATAAATATAGTGCCACTGGTTATCCTGGCATTATCACCAATTTCCACTAAATAAGGTTCTGTTGAAAAAGAGACAGTATGAACCTTACAGTTCTTTCCAATCTTCACTCCCTGCCTTCTCAAATATTTATTTCTTCTTTCCTCCCCTGCTTTTAAAATCAGGAGCTTATAAAATGCATTCAGGAACGTAAAAATTGACCTCATAGTAGTATTACATAATTGAAAGTTATTACTCTAAACGATCTTCCATAGCATCAATAATAAACTTACTTAGAAGAGGTGACATTCTTGCAGAAAAGTCTCTGCCCGGATGAGAATTGGATGGTCCGTCTGCATATTTATCAAGCATATATATCCCATCTTCCGTTTCATATTTATAAAAATCCCAGATAAAAATATTGTCGCCTTTTTCATCCCATTCATCTATCATCCATTTATAAAACTGTTGAGTTCGTTTGGCTTCATCTTCAGTTATCTGATTCTTTACAAATACCGCCGGTGTCCAGACAATAAATTTATTATTGGGGAACTAATGCATCTTCTTTTTTAATGCATTGTATTGAAGCTTATAATTTTCGATGGATTTTGTTTCCGAGTCAATGTTCGGAGCAATTGTGTCTGGCAATATTCTGCTCGCCGGATAACAATGTTTGAAAATGATTACATCATACTCTTTTGTAAGAATTTCTAAAGTTGGTTCCTCCATATAAGGTTTATCTCCGGCATTTTTTACCCAGATATTATAATAATCGTAGGGATTATTCTTCCACCCATATGGAGTTTCCTTTGGAAAATTTCTTTCAGTTATTAAATAGTTTGTGTGATTTTGTTTATTAAATTTTTTAAAGTACTCCCGAACATCACTTCTTTTTATCAGCTTATTTATATACCTGTTGGTTTTACCAAGCCAGATATTTTTCCCCGTACTATGATGGAGAAATATTATTTTCTTCATTTCATTTTGATTTGATTCACAGCTTATAAACAAGAAAACTATTAAAAATACAAACAAATGTCTCATAGAATTATTAAAAAAAGCCATAGTCAGTTATTTACATCCTTCTATTTATTCGTCATTTAATATTTAAATGTATAGTTCTGCAAAGATAAACAATCCAGTTATGATTAAACTTAACTTTCTGAAATGAATAAAACGAAATCAGAATTTGTAATACTTACTTTCTTCGAAGGTAATCCTTCTCTAGTTGAAACCCATCAGCAAACAAAAGGATTCCCTATTTCAATGCCCTTACCTGAATAATTCCCAATTCATAAATAAAGATTATTCAGATAAATGTCATCGTTGATTATGCTGGAAACTGATTATTTTTGATTTTTTTATACAAGCAACTATCTATTATTATAATATTTAAAAACTTTCGTTTATCACACGTTTTAAGATGTTAATCAAAATAAATTGCTAAGACTAGAAAAATATCCTTAAATTTGAGTCACTAAAATATAATCAACATTGGTGAATAGTTAATAAATAAGTTAAGTGTTTTTAGTCAACTATTAATTTGCAATATTATTTTATATTAATATCTATAATCATTAATGAAGCTAAGTATGAAAAAAACAATTGTTCTATTAGTTTGCTTTCTATTCGGAATTGCAATAATCAACAGCTGCAAAAAAGAACCTGTAATACCGACATTAACTACCGCTGCTGTAACAAATATCACGATTAACTCTGGTACCAGTGGTGGTGTAATCACAAAAGACGGGGGAGCAGGAATAACGGCCCGGGGAGTATGTTGGGGTACTGCCCCTAACCCTACCATTTCAGGTTCATATACGACTGATGATAAAGGAACCGGAAGTTTTACAAGCAATATAACTGACTTGACTCCTAATACTCCGTATCATGTGAGAGCTTACGCTACCAACAAGGCGGGTACTGCATATGGAAATGATGTAACATTTACAACAACGCCGATAGTAGTTCCAACTCTTACAACCACTGCAGTTACTGCAATTACAGTAACAACAGCGGTTTCTGGCGGAAATATCATAGCTGATGGTAATGGAGTAATCAGCGCAAGCGGTGTTTGCTGGTCAACAGCAGCAAACCCGACCACTGCCGATCCTAAAACTACAGGCACAACAGCAACCGGAGATTTTGTAAGCAATCTTACAGGGTTACTTCCTGGTACTGCATATCATGTGCGTGCATACGCTACAAACAGTGCGGGTACTGCTTATGGAACTGATGTTCC
>Ga0209746_1000956_pt1 | contig 14161 bp, 16 predicted proteins | sample BarGraNGADG00211_3_FD_184496 | JGI IMG/M metagenome (GOLD analysis project Ga0209746, IMG submission 184496) | Arctic peat soil microbial communities from Barrow, Alaska - Barrow Graham LP Ref core NGADG0011-211 (SPAdes) (version 2) | ecosystem: Environmental > Terrestrial > Soil > Wetlands >... | reverse complement strand
AGGGTGTCAGCACGAAAACTGCGGAAGCGCGGGCTTGGGCCACCGTGAACAAACTCACCGGCGGCGGCAAAAAGAGCGGCTCCGGCCGGAACCAGAAATAATTTATTACCATGCCAGCCTTGACCGCCAAACAAGTCAGCCTTCACTTAAAAGCCGTCCCAAACTGGTCGAAACGCGCGCAAACCATTCTGCGGACCTTCAAGTTTGAGGGATTCTTAAACAGCATCGATTTTGTCAACTGGATTGCCAGGAAAGCTCAAAAAATCAATCACCATCCGGATATTGATATTCGTTTTAACCAGGTGACGTTGAAGCTCACCACGCATGATGCGGGAGGATTAGATAGGCTGCAAACCCGCTTCGTTTCACTTCCAATAAGTCCAGTCCACATCGGGAAATAAATTGTCGCGGGACTCGATTTCAGCCAGCCATTTTTCGTCCACGCTCGTGGTGGTGAGCTGTTCGTGCAACGCGATGAACCGGAGCAGATGGTCTTTCACGCGGCGGCGCGCGTAGTCGGGACTCGTGCCGGCGCGCAAGATGAACGGCCAGTCGCTCGCCTGCGCCAGCAGCAGTTCGCGCGCGGCCTGTTTCAACGCGCGGGCTTTCAAGCCGTCGGCCTTCGGAAATTTTTTCACGAGTCCGCTCATGCGTTCCTGCGCGATCTGCAGGTGCGGATAAATCCATTCGTTCGATTCATTGAGCCACACGCGCCAGTAACCTTCCTCGCCCCAGCTCGACGCGCCGGGCGTGGCAATCTGGTTCGTCGGATGCCGGTGCAAATATTCGCCGGGCGTGATCATCTCAATGGTTTTGTGGTCATTGGCAACCGTGCGCGCGACGGAGTCCAGAAACTCCGGGCCTTCATACCACCAGTGGCCGAACAGTTCGGCGTCATACGGCGCGACGATGATCGGCGGACGGTCGAGCAAGCCGTCGAGTTTCTGGATTTGCGCGGCGCGTTCGCCGATGAAATGCGCGGCGTGTCCGCTCGCGGCCTTGAGCGCGTGGTCGCGCTGGTAAATTTCCTTCGGCCCCGTCCCGCCGGTGATGCGGTAGTATTTAATGCCGGTGAACCCGCGATTGTCGGGTGAGGGCAGATGCGGTTTGACGTAGTCGAAATCGAGGTCAAAGCCGATGTCGCGGTAGAAATCGCGATAACGCACATCGCCGGGATAACCTTCATGTTTGCTCCAGACCTGGCGGGAGGAATCGTAGTCGCGCCCGAACGCGGCGACGCCGTTGGGCGCGTAAATCGGCGCGAAGGTGCCGTAACGTGGACGCGGTTTGGCATGCAAAATTCCATGCGTGTCGAGGATGAACCAGCGGATGTCCGCCTCCTGCAAAAATTCTTCGACGCCCGTGGCGTAGGCACATTCCGGCAGCCAGATGCCTTTGGGGTCGCGCCCAAAACACCGGTTGTAATGGTCGCGCGCCGTCAAAATTTGCGCGCGGACGGACGGCGGATGACCGGCGAGCAGCGGCAACAGTCCGTGCGTCGCCGCCGTGGTGATGATTTCAATGAGATTTTCGTCCTGAAATTTTTTGAAGGCGCTGACCAGGTTGCCGCCGTGATGCCGCCACGTTTCGCGCGCGAGGGAAAATTTGTGGTGATACATCCATGCAAGGTCGCGGAAGGCGCGGTCCCAGTGCGTGCGATGAATTTCTTTTTCGGCGAGTTCGATGAGGCTGTCGAGATGTTTTTTATAGCGGTGCCGGAGCAAATCGTCCTGTAGCATCGCGCAGAGTGTGGGCGAAAGTGAGAGCGTGATGCGCACGGCGAGCTGGTCGCGCCGCCAGCCTTCGAGAATTTGAACCAGCGGCAGGTAGGTTTCGGTGATGGCCTCGAACAGCCAGCTTTCTTCGAGAAATTTTTCATGCTCCGGGTGGCGCACAAACGGCAGGTGCGCGTGCAGCACGATGGAAAGATAGCCTTGCATGGTCGGGGTTGGACGCCTAATCGTCCAAAATGTTCGAAATCCATTCCGCCAATGCTTTCGCTTTGATGAGGGCCACGATGCCGAAGAGCAGCGGCACCGATTTCACGATGAACGGCAGCACCTGCATCGCCGTGTGGTTGCGATCACAGACAGCCCAATACAAGACCAGTTCCACAATCGTCCAGCCGATGAGCGCGGCGGCGATGAAACGGACGAGCATCAAGGCTCCGCGTTCAGGCGCATCCATGCGAGCAAACATTAAAGATTCTCCGGCAGCGGCGGCTGGAGCGACGGATCCTGCGGCGTCGCGCCGACATCGCCGAGGTATTCGGTCGAGCGGCTGAATTTCAATTCCGCCGCGCGTCCGTCCGTCCCGTCCGCCGAAACCGCGACGGCGGGCAGATCGTATTTTCCATCCGGCAACGCGAACCGGAAACTAAACGTGCCGTCGGAACGCAATTTGATTTCGTGACCGCCGAGCGTGACCCTGGCGTTCGGCTCGGTCGCACCATAGATGATCAGCTCGGCGTTGACGTTGAACCAAAAACCTTTGGCCGACGCGCTGGCTCCGCCACCGAACGGACTGCTGGCGCTGGAGATGCCGGGACTGGAAATGCCAAACGCGGTGACGGGCGAAGTGACATCGTGCGAAAGCCGGCGGCGGATGAGTTCGGTGATTTCGAGCGAACCCATCCAGACGTGACGGGTCTCGTCAATGCTGATGATCTTGGCGAGCGCCTGCTCCTGTTGCGGCGTCCATGCCCGGGCCGGACTGGGCACAGAAACGGGCGAATGGATCGAGTGGGCGTAGCGCGGCAGATCGGGATGGCCGTGGCGGCGCAATTCTTCAATCGCCTGCGCCAGCGGAAGGTTGTCGCGCACCGCGTCCTCGATGATCTGCATCAATTTCGCAAACGGAAATTCATACGGAATGGTGGCGAACTCCGCGTCGTTCTCCGCCGACACGGCGTCGGGCGGCGTGACGGTGCCGCTGGAAACCGCGACGCGCGTCCATTTGCCGAGCGCGGAATAATAGCCGAGTTCGGCGGCGTAGGAATTTCCCGCGCGCTCGACGTGGGCGAACCAGTGGCGCGATTCGGGATGGACGTGGGTTTCGTAGGTGGGATGACCTTCGATTTTGCCGGTGAAAATGCGGAGGATGAGATGGCCGTCGGTGGAGGCGGCGTTGAGCTCGAGCTGCTGCTCGCGGGTCAGATCCCAGTGCGCGTAGAGCCAGTGCGGATCACGCGCGGTGAGGAAAAGTTTTTTGGTGCCGTAGGCTTCGGGCAGTTCGCCGCCGGAAAAACTTTGCGCGGGCGGCGTGGCGCCGAGGGAAAATTTCTCGCCGGGACCGCTGGCATTGATTGGTGCGGGCGCATCGCCTTCCAGCAAAATGGGCGGCACCACGGTTTTTTTCCGGCGGAGGTAACTCCGGCGGACCACCGTGGTGGCGTCCACTTCGGTTTCCGCCGCCGTCGGCGCGGCTTTGGGCGCGCGGCCCTTGAAGATTTTTTTGGCAGGCGCGACGGCGGCGGCCAGCAGCGGCTTGCGCGGGGCGCGTTTGGGTTTGGTTTCTGCCACCGGGGCGGAATCCTTGGCGGCAGCTTTGGCGGCACTGCGGGTTTTGGCAGCGGCAGCTTTTTTGGGTTCCGGCGCGGGTGCTGGTTTTTTTTTCATAGCAGCAGTTCCTTGTTGAGCGGCAAGTTCTTTACCAAGCTGGGAGGCTAGGCGGAGATTTAACTGGAAGCAACGCCTTTTTCTGGTGACAAAGATTAACTCTTGCCGCCGGCGGGAGCGGGGTGTTAATTTCGCTTGTCAAAGCGGGCAAGAATATGAATTCATCCAAGACCAAGGCCGTGGTGTTTGTGGTTGATGACGAGCCGATGCTGCTCGAGCTCGCCGAGGCCATCCTCAAGCCGATTGGTTACAACGTGCGGACTTTCCGCGACCCGGAACTGGCCTTGAAGGAATTTCCCGCCGCCCGCCCCGAAGTGATCGTGACCGATTACGTCATGGGCCGGATGAGAGGAATGGATTTGATCCGCGAATGCAGCCGCCTGAATCCAAAACAAAAAATGGTGCTCTTGAGCGGCTCGGTGGATGAGCAGGTTTTCGCCGACGCCCCGGTGAAGACGGATCGTTTCATGAGCAAGCCCTATCAGATTCACGAACTGACCGATTGCATCCGCACCTTGCTCGCGGCGTAAGCGGATGGAAAATTTTCTTTTCAAGCGGCGGCTTCGCTGACAAATATTTTCAGACCATGAAAAAATTAAAAAAGATTTTACTCATCAGCAGCGGCATCCTCGTTGTTCTGGTCATTGCCGCCGTCGTGGTCGTTGCCCTGTCACTGGATAAAATTGTCAAAAAGAGCATTGAAACCATCGCCCCGCAAATCACCCAGACCCCCGTCACGCTGGACAGCGTCAGCATTTCGGTGTTCACCGGTTCCGTCGGCGTCAAAGGTTTCGTCATCGGCAACCCGGACGGCTACAAGACACCGCAAGCCATCAGCGTCGGCAAAGCGGTCGTCAGCGTCATTCCCTCTTCCGTGCTCGCCGGCAAAATCATTGTCCACTCCATCGAAGTGCGTTCGCCGGAAATCACCTTTGAAGGCAATCCGCTCGACGCAAACAATCTTTCCAAGCTCATGGACAACGTGAACGCCATCGCCGGCGGCAGCCAGCCCGTCACCAATGCGCCCGCCAAATCCGGCGCGAGCAAACCCGTCAAAAAATTGCAAGTGGATGACTTCCTCATCACCGGTGCCAAAGTCCACGTCAGCCTCACCGGCTTGGTGAACCGGGGAATGACCTTGCCGCTGCCGGAAATCCACCTGACCGGTTTGGGCGCGGGCAGCGACGGCATCACGCCCGCCCAGTTGACCAAGGAAGTCCTCGGCCAAATCACCAACTAAACACTCATTGTCGTGGTCGAGGCCGTCCGCAACCTGGGCAAAGGCGTGGAAAATCTCGGCAAAGACCTCGGCAAGGAAGCGGGGGAAACCGCCGGCGAGAGCGTCAATAAAGTCACCAAAGGCCTCGGCGGATTATTGGGCAAATAATTTTTCCTGAAAATTTTCACCGCCGCGTTGAGCGATTTTCATTGCCAGCGCGGCGGTTTGGTTTTAAGGTGGCTTTACACAAACTCGAGGAAAAATTTATGTATTTCGGCGTTGATTACTACCCCGAACAATGGGTCTTCCCCTTCGGCGGCACTGCGGAAAATCCCGAGGCCCAATGGCAGCAGGACGCGCAGCTCATGGTCGCCGCCGGCTTCAACATCGTCCGCATCGGCGAATTTTCCTGGGGTCTCTGCGAACCCGAAGACGGCAAGTATGATTTTGGCTGGCTCAAGCGCGTGATGGACGTGATGGGCGAACACGGCATTCAAGTGGTGCTGGCCACGCCCACCGCCGCCCCGCCCGTCTGGCTCGCCCAAAAATATCCGGAGATTCTCCCGCTCGACGAAGACGGCCACGTCAAACACGAAGGCACGCGCCGCGCCGTTTGTTTGAACAGCGATGTCTATTGGAATTACGCCAAGCGCCTCGTCGAAAACATGGCGCGGGCGCTGGGCAGCCATCCGCAACTCGTCGCGTGGCAGATTGACAACAGCCTCGGCGGCAATTTCACCGAGGCCGCGTTCAATGAAGACACGCGCCGCGAATGGCATTTCTGGCTCGAAGCCAAATACGAAACCATCGAACGCCTCAACCAACGCATGGGTCTCCGCCATTGGGGACAGGTGGTTTCCGCGTGGAACCAGGTGCCGATGCCGATGACCGCGCCCACGCAGCACAACCCCGCGCTCGTCCTCGACTGGAACCGGTTTTGCAGCGACACCATCGTGCAGTTCGTCAAAATGCAGGCCGACCTGCTGCACGAAATCACGCCCGACCGGCCCGTCACCACGAATCTCCGCGCCTTGCGCCATCGCTTTGACCATTTCGACCTCGCCGAGGTGATTGATTTTGTCTCCATTGAAAGCACCGCCGCCATCCAGTCCAAGCCGGCGGAAATCGCCTGCGAAATTGACATGCTGCGCTCGCTCAAAAAAACCGGCATCCGCACGCCCGATGGCGACGCCGGTTTCTGGGTCATGTAACAAAAAGCCGGCAACGTGAACTGGCAGGAAGTGAATTCCCTGGTCCGCCCCGGCGTCCTGCGGATGTTCACCTATCAGCTCGTTTCGCGCGGCGCGACCGCCGTATTATTTTTCCGCTGGCGGCAGCCGCGCATCGGCAGTGAAAAATTTCACGGGGCCGTCCTGCCGCACAACCTCGAAGGCAGCCGCCGCGTGTTCGACGAAATCACCCACATCGGCGAAGAACTGAAACTCCTCGCGCCCGCGCTCAAGGACACCAAGGTCGTCGCCGAAGCCTGCATCCTTTATTCGCACGACAACGACTGGGCGCTGCAACAACCGAACCAGCCGAACAAGCACTTCAGCCTGCGCGAGCACGTCCAGTTGATCTACAACGCGCTCCACGACCGCAATGTCCTCGTGGATTTTGCGCGCCCGTCCGAGGATCTGTCGAAATACAAAATTGTTTTCGCGCCCTCGTTGCATCTGCTTTCCGGCGGCGATTCCGACCGCCTGAAACTTTACGTCCAGAACGGCGGCACGCTCATCGGCACGTTCAACACCGGCCTCGTGGACGAAAACAACATCGCCCCCGACACCGGCTTCCCGCACGATTTGACCGACCTGTTTGGCCTCGAAGTCCAGGAATTCGACGCCCTGTCGCCGAGCGAGGAAAACCACCTCACCTTCAAAGGCGCGTTTCCGACCAGCCATCTGCACCCCGCCAAACTTTGGTGCGATTTGATCGAGCCCAAGGACTGCCAGATTCTCGCGACCTATTCCAAGGATTTTTACGCCGGCAAGGCCGCCATCACGATGAACACCTTCGGCCTCGGCAAGGCGATCTACATCGGCACCCAAAGCCACCAGCATTTTTATCACGACCTCGTTTCGTGGCTGCGCCAGAGCAGCGGCCTGCAACCCTTGTTGAAAGTGCCGGAAAATATCGAAGTCTCCATGCGCGAAAAAGAAGGCTCACGCGTTTATTTCCTGCTCAACCACCAGAATTCCCCCGTGCGCATCCAGTTCTACAAGCCGATGCACGACTTTCTCACCGGCAGCAACATCGTCGGCAACTATGATATCCCGCCGCACGGCGTCCTGGTCATTGACGAGCATCCCGAAGCCAAAAATCTGGAAACGCCCCAGACGGCCCAGGTTTGATTTCCATTCCAATCTGCGGAAGCTGACAAAATCTCTCGCATCCGCGCCTGATTTTTCGTTTCCTCTCGGCGGTGAATTTTCTGAACCTGATTTTTTCGACCCTCGCGCTCTTGAGCTTGGCGCTCGCGCTCTGGCAATGGCTCGCCGCACGAAAATTTCCGCTGCACAAAAAAATTGCCGAGGCCGGCTTCGCGCCTGCCATTTCCATTCTCAAACCGCTCAAAGGTTGCGATGAAACCACCGCCGCTTCGCTCGAAACCTGGCTCAAACAAAATTACGCCGGGCCGTTGCAAATCTTGTTTGGTGTCGCCGACGCGAACGATCCCGCCTGTGAGATTGTCCGCCAGCTTCTCGCCAAAAATCCGGCCGTGAACGCGCAACTCGTCATCTGCGAAAATCTCGCTGGAGCGAACGCGAAAGCCGCCAAGCTCGCCCAACTGGAAAAATTCGCGCAACACGGTTTGATCCTAATCAGCGATGCCGACGTGCGCGTGCCGCTGGATTTTCTCGCCAGCTTTGTCGCGCCGTTGCGTGACGAAAAAGTTGGCCTCGTAAATTGTTTTTACCGCCTCGCCAATCCGGCCACGACCGCGATGCGCTGGGAAGCCATCGCCGTCAACGCCGATTTCTGGAGCCAGGTTTTGCAAGCCGCCACGCTCAAGCCGCTGGACTTCGCGCTCGGCGCGGCGATTCTTTTGCGACGTAACGCGCTCGCCGAGGTCGGCGGTTTCCAATCGTTCGCCGACTGTCTCGCGGACGATTACCAACTCGGCCACCGCATCGCGAAGAACGGTCATCGTATCGCGCTTTGTCCCGTCGTCGTGGAATGTTGGGACGCGCCGATGAACTGGATTCACGTCTGGAAACATCAGCTCCGCTTGGCGCGCACCATCCGCGTCTGCCAGCCGCTGCCGTATTTTTTCAGCATCCTGTCCAACGCCACTTTCTGGCCGGGGCTGTGGCTGTTCGTTTCGCTGGCCGCGACAAAAACTGTTTGCGCGCCGCTGACCGCGCTGGTTTGCCTGCTCATCCGCATTGTTCTCGCGCAAAATCTGCAACGCCGGTTCACGCCGGAGCGCCGTCTGGTTTCGCCCGCGTGGCTGGTGCCGGTGAAAGATTTTTTGCAGGCCGCTTTGTGGTTCTGCGCGTTTGCCGGCAACACGGTGGAATGGCGCGGACGAAAAATGAAACTGCGCCGCGATGGAACTTTGATTGAGGAAAAGCAGGTGGGGTCCTAATCTTAATCGTCATCGCAATCATAATCCCATTTCCTGACTGATTAGGATTAAGAGCAGGATTAAGATTAAGACAGAATCAGGGAAGGCTGGTGGGCACTGAGGGATTCGAACCCCCGACCTTCTCCGTGTAAAGGAGCAGCGCTACCACTGCGCCAAGCGCCCCAGCCAGAGCCGCACATTACCAAGCCCGCGCGCCGACAACAAGTGCCGGCTCCAAAAAATGAATGAGGAAAGCAGGAATTCAGGAAAAAACCGTTTCCTGCCTTCCTGCTTTTCTTATTTGAATTTTCAAATTGCGAAAACTACGCCAATGGCGTAGTCTCGTCCGGGGGTCTTTGTCGAGACGCCAATATTTACAAAGCGGGTGCTGAATCTGCTGGACGACGAAAATTATGCCATGTTGCAAACGCATCTGGCGAAGCATCCCGAAGCTGGCGATGTCATTCGCGGTGGCGGCGGGTTGAGGAAAATTCGTTGGGCGGCCAAGGGACACGGCAAGCGCGGCGGCGTGCGGGTTATTTATTATTGGTGGACTGGCAAAGACCGGATTTCGATGCTGTTCCTTTATCCGAAAAATGAAATGGACGATTTGAGCGCGGAACAATTGAAACTGCTTCGGCGCGCATTGGAGATTTGATTATGAAAAAAGAACTTTTTGAAGAACTGTTGCAGAGCGTGAAGGAAGCGACTGCAATTGAACACGGCAAAATGAAACCGTCCCGCACTTTTGAGGTGAAGACGGGCAACGACGTGGTGCGCGTGCGTTCCAGACTGGGATTGTCACAGCACAAGTTCGCGCGGCTGCTGGGCATCAGCGAGAACACGCTGCAAAACTGGGAGCAGGGACGCCGCAAGCCAGCCGGGCCGGCGAAGGTGCTGCTCAAAGTGGCGGCGCGTCATCCGCAGGCGATTCTGGAAGTGGCGTGACGAACCGCTAACAAAATAAGGAAAGCAGGAATTCAGGAAAAACCGTTTCGTGCTTTCTTGCTTTCCTTATTTGAATTTCCGAGTGTTGAATTTCCGAGTTGCCATTCTTCACGTTTCCCCTATCCTCCGCCCTGCCTGAACGCCGCGTGTGCGGATGGTTCATTAAGGCTGAGAAAAAACAGTCAACAATCAACCTAACCCTTAACCTCCGTTGCCCCGGCAGCGTTCGTTAGTTAGGCAATGGAGTCTTCAAGTCCCGTTGGGGACGAAAAGCCTCCCGCAGTTCATCACAGAAAAGTTATGCTCACAATGGAAGAAGCCATGAAGCAGAGCGGCAAGTCGCTCGTGACTCAAGGCGAAATCGTCAAAGGCACCGTCATCGAAGTCCGCAAGAATGAAGTCATGGTGGACATCGGCTACAAGAGCGAGGGCGTCATCCCCGCGAACGAATTTATTGACATCAAGGAAATCAAGGTCGGCCAGGAAATTGATGTCCTCATCGAGAAACTCGAGAACAAGGAAGGCACGGTCGTCCTCTCGCACGAGAAGGCGGAGTTCAAGAAAAACTGGGACAAGATTCTCACGATCTGCAACGAGGGCGGCCGCATCATGGGCAAGGTCAAGGCGGTCGTCAAAGGCGGCCTGATTGTCAACGTGGGCGTTGAGGCGTTTTTGCCGTCGTCACAGATTGACGTCATCACGCCGAAAAACCTCGCCGGTTTCGTCGGCAATTCCTACGAGTTCAAGGTCGTCAAAATCAACCAGGAACGCCAGAACATCGTGCTCTCCCGCCGCGAACTGATCGAATCCGAGCGCAATGAAAAACGCGCCAAGCTGCTGGGCGAAATGGTTCCGGGCGACATCCGCAAGGGCACGGTCAAGAACCTGACGGATTTCGGCGCGTTCATTGACTTGAACGGCATTGACGGTCTGCTCCACATCACCGACATGAGCTGGGGTCGTTTGAATCATCCTTCGGAACTTTTGAAAGTCGGCCAGGAACTCGACGTCGTCGTGCTCGACGTGAACAAGGAAAAAGAACGTGTCAGCCTCGGCCTCAAGCAGAAGATGACCAATCCGTGGGACAACATCGAAACGAAGTTCCCCGTCGGCGCGAAGGTCAAGGGCAAGGTCGTCAGCCTCGTGCCTTACGGCGCGTTTGTGCAACTCGAACCTGGCGTGGAAGGTCTCGTCCACGTCACCGAACTTTCCTGGACCAAGCGCGTGGCCAAGCCCAGCGACGTCCTCAAGCAGGATCAGGAAATTGAAGCGGTCGTGCTTGGCATCAACCGCGAGGAACAGAAAATTTCCCTCGGCATCCGCCAGCTCGAATCCAATCCGTGGGACATCGCCGACCAGAAGTATCCCGTCGGCACCAAGGTCAAAGGCAAGGTCCGCAACCTCACCAGCTACGGCGCGTTTGTCGAACTGGAAGAAGGCATTGACGGCATGGTGCACGTCTCCGACATGTCCTGGACCCGCAAGATCAATCATCCTTCTGAAATGCTCAAGAAGGGCGACGAAATCGAAGCCAACGTGCTCGAAGTGGACCGTCCGAACCAGCGCATCGCGCTCGGCATGAAACAGCTCGGCACCGATCCGTGGGAAAAGATTGATTCACTCTACAAAGTCGGCGACCTCGTCACCGGCAAAGTCACCAAGCTCGCGAGCTTCGGCGCCTTCGTCGGCCTGCAACACGAGATTGACGGCCTCGTCCACATCTCCCAGATCAGCGAGGAACGCGTGGAGAAAATCAAGAACGTGCTCAAGGTCGGCCAGGAGGTGAACGCCCGCGTCGTCAAAATTGACCGGGGCGAACGCCGCATCGGTTTGTCCATCAAGGCCGCCAGCTACAGCGACGAACAGCTCAAGGAAGAACAGAAAATCCTCGACTCGCTCAAGCCCGGCGAAGACCTCGTGGCGCTGCAACATGCGTTCGACGCCTTCGATGGCGACAAGCCGGACAAGGAATAAACTCCCTGGCAAAATTCAAACGGCGGACTGGCAACAGTCCGCCGTTTTTTATTTTCGGAGGGACGAGCTCCGCAAGTCCCAAATTATTCAGGGACTCGTGTAACTCGTCCCTCCGACATTTACTTCAACAACGATTTGTGCCGGTAATGCAGAATCTTGAACTCCGGCTCATCACGAATCTCTTCCACCAATTCAAACTTGTCCTCAAACGGCGGGAAAAAAGCGTCGCCGCCTGCTACCTCGCGTTTTACCAGCGTCAAATAAAAATCGGAACAGCGCGGCAACGCCTGCTCATAAATCTGCGCGCCGCCGCAGATGAAAATGTCATTCGGAAATTCCGCCGGATCAAGCTTGTCCAGCGAATTGAAAATCAAAATTTCCGTCTCTTTTATTTCGCCAAGTTTTGTGAAGTGAAATTGATACGCACGCTTGAGAAATTTTCCGCCGCGCCACTCGTGGTATTGCCCGAAAATTTCCGGATGACTTTTGATGAGGCTTTGCGGATGCCGCGTCAGCACGAGGTTTTTCCGGTTCGGCAGCGGCCGGCCGAGGCTTTCAAACGTCTTGCGACCCATGACGACCACATTGCCCATCGTCATTTTTTTGAACCACTTGAAATCCTCCGGCAGATGCCACGGGATTTTATTCCCCGCACCGATCACGCGGTTCAGCGACATCGCGGCGATGGCTTTGAAGTGTTTCATTTGCGAACGCGCTTCTTTCGTCTCGCTTCACGAATCCAGCCTTTGAGCAACTTCGGCACTTCTTCGGCTGGAATTCCTTTGCCTCGCTTGATTTGATTCAAGCCTCGCTGAATTGATTCAGCTAAAAGCAATTCATCCAATTCGCGCAGAATTTCTTGAAACGAAGCATTAGCTCGCATTCGTTTCACAGCTTTCAAAACAAAATCTCTGTTGTTCATGCCAGTAATTTTACGTTTCAAAATTTAGAATAAATTTACAACGCGGATAATTAGAACAGCCCCAAAATTGATTTCCAGTCAAACGGGCTGTTCTTAATACCATTTCACTTTCGCACTTTGGACAAAACTTTCTTGAATCGGAAAAAAGCTCCAAGATTTCTTTAGAATACACGAGTCCAGATTCTTCCAGCATTTTAATTACATCCGATTCGTTCAAAATTTGGATGCCGTGTTTGTCCGCCAATTGTTTTGCGTCGCCCGAATAGCCGGTTAGTGTGATGAAAATTCCATTCTGAATTTTTGTGTCGGTCAAAGTTCCTAAAAATTCACGAATCTGCCGAACGCCAACAGACCATTTTCGCCAATGTTTGCATTGCACGACGAATTTATCAGCCGGAGATTCTACGATTAAATCAACTCCGCCATCTGGATTTGCACCGCCCAATCGTCTTACTGAAAATCCACGATGCAAATAAATCAGTTCGATTAACTTTTCAAACTGAAACCAATCTATTTTGCGTAACTTTTCGGAAAGGGTCAGACTTGTCGAGTCGGGATCAAAATTCGCTGATGCTCCCCGCTCAATTTCTCGTTCAAACGGTTGGCGAGATTTGCGTTTGATCAAGCGATAACAAATCCAAATCGCCAAGCACGCAAACGCAATACAGATTATCAAAACTATCAACGCACGAAATTGTGGCGAGAATGTCCAACCGAGCGCAAAGAGAATTACCAAGCCTCCAATTGCTTCAGCAAAAGCGGCGTCTTTTGATTGTCGCCGACGTCTCATAAATTTTCCTAAACCGCAATCGGCGCCTTGATGCCCGGATGCGGGGCATAGCCGGCCAGTTCAAAATCCTCGAACTTGAAGTCGCTGATGTTTTTCACCGCCGGATTCAATTTCATCTGCGGCAGCGGACGCGGCTCGCGCGACAGTTGCAGCTTGGCCTGCTCAATGTGGTTCGCGTAGAGGTGCAAGTCGCCTAACGTGTGGACGAAATCGCCCGGCTTCAGCCCGCACACCTGCGCGACCATCCGCGTGAGCAGCGCGTAGCTGGCGAGGTTGAACGGCACGCCGAGAAAAATATCCGCGCTGCGCTGGTAAAGCTGGCAGCTCAACTCGCCCTCGCTCACATAAAACTGGAACAGCGTGTGGCACGGCGGCAACGCCATCGTCCCCAGCTCGCCCGGATTCCACGCGCTGACTATGAGCCGCCGGCTGTCGGGATTTTTTTTGATCTGCGCGATCACGTCGTCAATCTGGTTGAGCGCGCGGCCGTCGGCGGTGCGCCAGTCCGTCCATTGCGCGCCATAAACGCGGCCCAGATTTCCGTCCGCGTCCGCCCATTCGTCCCAGATCGTCACGCCGTGTTCGTTGAGCCATTTGACATTCGTATCGCCGCGCAAAAACCAGAGCAGCTCGTAGATGATGGACTTGGTGTGAACCTTCTTCGTGGTAAGCAGCGGAAACGATTCGCGCAACGGACAGCGGATTTGCGCGCCGAAAACGGAAAACGTGCCCGTGCCGGTGCGGTCGGCCTTGAACTTTCCGTGTTCGCGGACGTGCCGGAGCAAATCGAGGTATTGAATCATCGCGGGAAAAATTTAACCACGAAACGCGCGCGGGAAAAAGAAATTTAGATTTTACAAATTACCGATTTCAACCAAGTCGTCGCCGGAATCGAGAAGTCGGATTGCTTCTGGCAGCGCGGATGAAAGAATTTGCTTCAACGCCGCTTCCGAAGTGTTGCCGCAGGTGAGCCAGATGATTTTGGGCGGACTGCCGTGCCGTTCCAGCAAATCCGCAAAGTCGCTGTCTTTGGTGATGACGATGACATTGGCTTTCCGAGCAGCGAAGAAAATCTGTTCGTCCTCTGATTCGCGCAAGTTGAGTTCACGCACCGGCGTTG
>Ga0209746_1000954_pt1 | contig 14173 bp, 13 predicted proteins | sample BarGraNGADG00211_3_FD_184496 | JGI IMG/M metagenome (GOLD analysis project Ga0209746, IMG submission 184496) | Arctic peat soil microbial communities from Barrow, Alaska - Barrow Graham LP Ref core NGADG0011-211 (SPAdes) (version 2) | ecosystem: Environmental > Terrestrial > Soil > Wetlands >... | reverse complement strand
TCCCGGCGGGCTTCTCATGCCACAGGTTACGCACCGTCCAAGCCAGCAGGCGCATGGCGCCGCGCGTCTGGTTGAAATTCGGGATGGTGGCGGTCTTGCGGTTCAGCGTGTTGACCAGCTCCGGATGGAATGGGTAGGCGGCAGCCATCTCCTGGCTGTACTCGGCGCGCAGCCCGCGTGGGGGCAGGTCGGCGCCGTGCTCGACTGCCGAGGCGTAGTACGCCGCGTAGGCAGCGAAGACGTCCTGAGCCGCGGCGCAATCCACCCGACGGAACAGGCGGTGGCTGACGATCGCGTAGATTTCGCCTTCGGCCGTGGGCGTCAGAACGCGCTCCTGCCGGGCCGACACCTGGTGCATCTCGGCCAGTTTCTTGCGCAGCAGCTCGGTTTCCTGGGCAAAGGCATCTGACTCCCCGGCCAGGGTGAACACGACCAGGCAGCGCTCCTTGCTGGCGGCAAACTCGAGCAGCGACATCAGGAAGGCCACCGTCTGGTCGGCCAGGTTGGACTTGCCACTGGCGGTGGGTACGGCCATGGCCGCACGCAGATGGCGCGCGATCTCGTCGAGCATGATCAGCGCCGGCCGGTCCCCGATCAGGCGCTCGAAGAGGTCCGTGCCGACAGCCGCCCGCAGCTTCTCGCTCTCGGCCGCCTGCGCATAACCCGCCGGTCCGCCGAGCTGATACGCCAGCTCGCCCCACAGTGTGTAGGTTTTCGTGCCATCGGCCGGATGATAGATGCCGACCGTCGGGTCCAGGTCCGAGCCGATCACCCCGGCGACCGTGATCTGGCCGGGCTTTGGCAGAGGCGCACTTGCGCCGAGCAGTCCGGCTACCTGGTCGGCAGGCGCGCGACCGGTGGCGATGTGGTAGAGGGCGATCAGGCTGTGCGTCTTTCCGCCGCCGAATGCGGTCTCGAGGCGGATCACGGCGTTTTTGCCGGTCGCATCCCCCACCAGCCGGCCCAGGGCCTCGTTCAACAGCGTCTTGAGGCCGGCAGTGGGGTACGTATTATCGAAGAAGGTCCTGGGATCGCCGTAGATCGGATCGGCCGTGCCGTCCATCACGTCTTTGAGTCGGGCCGCGAAGATGTCCTCTCGCAACTCCCCGCTGAGCACCTCGGGACGTGGTTCGCAGGTTTTAAAGATTGTCTTCAAGGCAGCCTCCAGGGCATGAGTGATCTGCAAGCATATAGGCGGGAAAGGCAGACAAAGGTGAGGAAGAACAAAAGGGCCGCCCCTGTTTGACCGGGGCGGCCCTCCGTGCTAGACTGGGCCTGCCAGGGTGCCCCTTGCCTTGGCCATCGCCCCGGCTGTCGCAAGCAGCGCGGAGCGTTTGCTATGTGTGGACTGTACCACAAGCGGCGGTAATTCACAATCCGAATGCGGAAATTATGCCTCTCTCATTCGCCGGCAATACGCCCGTCACTTCTTCAGCGCGCGTCAGCGCGCGTCCGAGGAACCGCAGAAACTTCATCGGCTCGGAGTAATATCCCAGCCGGCGCTTGATGTGCCGCTCGGCGTACTGCCGGGCGCGGAACGGCCGGCGGATGGCGTCGATCCCGAGATCGCGGTTGACGCGCCGCCTGACCTTGGTGATGCCGAGCATGGTCTTGAGGCTTGGACGGCGGTAACGCATAGGTTCCTTTTTTCAGCACATGGTAATTTGCGGTTGGGAGCGCCTGGACGAGCAACGACAACCCAAGCCGGTTCGGCAGGTCGATCGGCTTGGCTCACGTCGTTGCCCAGGCTATGGATGGTCACGATAGGGGCGCCGCGATCCATTTCGCCAGCGCAGTTTAACACAGATGTCCCGACCGGACAATGAACGCGACGCAGGCGTCCGCTATCCGGATATTCCTCCCCGCGTCGCGGGTCTTCGCGTTCTTCGTCCTTCGTGCACTTCGTCACCTTCAGACTTCGTGGTCCAAAACCGGCGCGCTCTCCCTGGTGCGCAAACCCGCCGCCCAGCAGCGCCGCATCCCCGCGAACGGCGCCGCCGGCGCCCTCGAATGGAGCCGGGCGCGCGGCAAACTGGACCGCAGCCGGCTGCTCGCCCTGCAACTCCGCTCCCGAGTCGACCGCCTGCTCGGCCCCCCGCTAAGCCGGGGCCGGCACATCGCCAATTTGACACAAATCAGCAGCGACCGCTATACTTGTGTTCCTACCACCGGTGTGCGCCTGCTGCGCCCACGATGCGCGCTGGCCGTACGCGTGGCTGCTCGGCCGCCCGGACCATCGGCCGCCGGGAAGGTGTCCACCACGGTAAGCGTCATTTTGTCTTTCCCAACCACGAGAAGGCCGACGCCCTATTAAACTCGGCCTTGGCCTATGAGCTCGCCGCTCAGGAAAACTTACCCTCTACAATTACGGCCGTCATCCACACAGCTGGTGTCCACCATGAGAGTGGAAACCTCTACCCAAGGAAGGATCCAATGAAAACCGGAAGACTCAGACTCTGAATGTCCTGCTCATCACAGCGCTGGCGCTCAGCCTGGTGGCGTTCGTCCAGCCCATACAAGCCGTCTCGACCACCGTCGTTATCAGCCAGGTGTATGGCGGCGGGGGTAATTCGGGGGCAACCTACAAAAACGATTTCATCGAGTTGTATAACCTTGGTGAAGCCGCGGTAGATGTCACCGGCTGGACGGTGCAATATACTTCGTCAACCGGCTCGTCTTGGAACAAGACTAGTCTCTCAGGCGTCATCCAGCCCGGAAGATATTACCTGATTCAGGAAGCCGCTGGGACGGGTGGCACGGTTGATCTGCCGACGCCAAATGCCATCGGTACTATCCCGATGAGTGGTACTGCAGGGAAAGTTGCACTGGTCAGTGATTCAACTGCGCTCACCGGCTCATGCCCGACCGGGCGGGTGGATTTTGTGGGCTTCGGCACTGCCACTAACTGCTACGAAGGCGCTCCTACAGCAAACTTGAGCAACACAACTGCAGCGCTACGCAAATCAAATGGCGCGCAAGATACTGATAACAACAGCGCTGACTTTGACATTGGTGCGCCGAACCCGCGCAATACACCGCCGCCCTACCCCACAGGCATTGGCGCTGCAAATCCGAATGCGCTTTTTCCCGGCGACTCGACCCTGCTGACTGTGGCCGCGACTCCAGGAATCGACCCGCCCAGCCTTATCGTGAGCGTGCAGTGCGATCTATCAGCAATTGGCGGTTCAGCGCCCCAGACCTTTTATGATGACGCCACGCATGGCGATGCCACCGCCGGGGATAACACCTTCTCCTACTCAACGACAATCGCCGCTGGCACCCCGGGCGTGGCGAAGAGCCTGGCTTGTACGATTGGCGATGCCGAGTCTCGCGCCGGTAGTGCCGCGATTGGCCTCACCGTCCTCGTTATTGTCCCCATCGGCACGGTCAACGGCTCCGTCGGAGATGCGGATGACGGGGCCACGCACGTATCACCGTATGCGGGCCAAACCGTAGTCGTGCAGGGTGTGATCTACGAAAAGACGCTGCAAGCGATCAGCAATTCCTCCAATGCCTATTACGGCTTTTTCGTCCAGAACACGTCCTCAACGGCCGATACGGATCCGAATACCTCCGACGGCCTCTTTGTGTTCATGAGTGCCGCTATCACGATGAGCGGACCGGGCGGATCCTACACGCCCGCGGTCGGGGATGAGGTCGTCCTGTCGGGTAAGATAAGCGAATACTATAACATGACCGAGTTGACGACCCCGACCCTCGTCAAGCCTGTCGTGCGCAGCAGTGTCGACCTCGCTGCTGAGCTGGCCCCGTTCGTGGCGAACCCATCTGCCAACCTCGCAGATGCAAACCGCTACTGGGAACGGCGCCAGGGGATGCGCGGGCAGGTCCCGGCGAACAGCATCGTCCTCAATGGTCGCAACGTCTTCAGCCCGGCGGATGCCGAAATCTGGCTGGCGCGGCCGGACAGCACGATCGCGCAGCGCACCGATGTCTACGCGCGCCGGGCCTTCCGTGATGCTCATCCGCTCGACGACAACTACGACCCCGCCAATTGGGATGGCAATGGCTACCGCATCGTGATGGGCAGCCTGGGGATCAAGGCGACGGCGGGTGACGCACAGGCTTTGCTCGCGCCGGCGCGCACGTTCGATGTCGTGACCAATGCGCCGGTCGGCGGCGTCAACTACTCCTTCAGCAAGTACCGGCTTGAGGTCACCGACCAGCCCGTGCTGAGCGAGGGCCCCGATCCCGCCGCCAACAATCCGCCGCAGACCTTCGACCGCAGCATCGGCTACAGCATCGCCGATTATAACCTGGAGAACCTGTACGATTACCGCGACAATCCCTTCTCCGGCTGCGATTTTACGGGCAACGCGGGTTGTGCCAAGATTGCTCCTTTTCTCGCGGCTGTCACTCCGCCTTACGATTACGTTCCGGCCAGCGATGCGGCTTACCAGGCCCGCCTGAGCGACATAGCCAACCAGATCATCACTGATCTGCACAGCCCGGATATCCTCATGGTACAGGAAGTAGAAAACCAGGATATCTGCACTGTGACCAGCGGCGCGTTCACATGTGGCGCCACCGACAACGCCGACGGCAAACCGGACGTGCTGCAGGAACTGGCGCTCAAGATCGGCACACTCGGCGGCCCGGCCTATGATGCCGCCTTCGATCGCGATAGCTCTGACCTGCGCGGCATCGCCCCCGCCTTCCTATATCGCACCGATCGCGTGCAGCTCCTGTCCCCTGCCGGCGACCTCGTCCTGGACGGCAGTCCGGCAATCGTCTATGCCGGTGCAGCTGCACCTAACAATAGCAATGTATCGAACCCGAAGACCCTGAATGCCGTGTTGCCGGCCGGGGTAACTGCCTGCGAAACCAGTTGGGTCTTTCCTCGCGCTCCCGATATCGGCCTCTTCCGCATCTACAGCACGAGCATCGGCGTGGGCAGCCATCGTGACGTTTATGTGATCAATAACCACTTCAAGAGCGGCCCCGACACCTGCACCGCCCATCGCACCGAACAAGCCAAATACAACGCGGCGATTGTGGCGTTCCTGCAGGCGGCGAACCCGAACGCGCGCATCGTCCTCGGCGGTGACCTGAACGTCTACCCGCGCCCCGACGATCCATTCGCACCCATTGGGCAGTCCGCTGCCAGCGATCAACTTGGATCGCTTTATGACACGAGCCTGGGGCTGAAAAACCTGTGGGAAGTCCTGTTAGGTCAAGCGCCCCAGTCTGCCTACAGCTATGTCTACGTCGGCATGGCGCAGACGCTCGACGAGATGTTCGTCAACCAGCCGCTGCTGACGAATCTCAAGCAGTTCCGCATTGCACACATCAACAGCGATTTCCCGGCTGACTATCCGGGCGACGCAGCCCGTGGCACGAGCGACCACGATCCGAATGTCGCGACCTTTGTATTCAATGTAATCTGGCTGCCGCTGCTGGCAGCCCATGCACCGAGTGTAATCTGGCTGCCGCTGCTGGCAGCCCATGCACCGTGAACGAAGTTGGGATAGCGGATCGCGTCTAACCCACAAGGGCCAGAAAGTCTTTAGAACGATAGGACTGTTGTAACACACGTAACAGACCAGGCCTCCCGCATCGGGAGGCCTGGTCTCTTTCTACGGCAGATGTAGTATAATCTTATCCCAAATGTCCACTCCCGCTCCCATCGCCCCGCTGACCCTGGCCCGTCCCGGCAGCGGACGGATCATCCTGCGTTGCCTCGGCTACCTGCGCCCGCGCCGGCGCCTGGTGTTTGGCGCGTACGCCGTCGACGTGCTGGCCATCGGCCTGGGCCTGCTCAACCCCCAGCTGATGCGCTATGTCGTCGACCGCGGCATCGGCAACCACGATCTCCGCTTGCTCGGCCTGGCCGTGCTGGCCCTGCTGGTCATCAGCCTGCTGCGCGCCGGCCTGAGCTTCCTGCTCGGGCGCTTCACCGAGGTCGCTTCGCAGGGCGTGGCCTACGATCTGCGCAACGCGATCCATCAAAAGCTGTCTTCCCTCTCATTCGCCTATCTCGACCAGGCCCGCAGCGGGCAGTTGGTGGCCCGCGCGATCCAAGACGTGGACATCGTGCGCTTCCTGACCGGCCGGGCGCTGTTGCGGGCCATCGAGAGCGTGCTGCTGCTGGCGGCCACCGCCGTCGCGCTGGCGCTGATGAACCCGCGCCTGGCCGTGCTCGCCCTGCTGACGATGCCCTTCCTGGCCCAACGAGCGGTCTACTTCGGCAGCCGTTTCCGCCCCATCTCGCGCGCCATCCAGCAGCAGATCGCTGTGCTGACGGCGCTGCTCGAACAGAACCTGCGCGGCGCGCGCGTCGTCAAGGGCTTCGCCCAGGAAGACGCCGAGATCGCGCGCTTCGCGGTCCAGAATGATGCCTGGTTCGGCCTGGCGCGCCGCGCGGCCCGGCTGCAGGCCCTCAACCTCCCGCTGATGGACCTGATCGCTAACTTCAGCACGGTCGCCATCATCTGGTACGGCGGCACGCTGGTCATGCGCGGCGGGCTGACCCTGGGCGAGCTGGTGGCCTTCACCGCCTACCTCGCCCAGTTGGTCGGGCCGGTGCGCCGGCTGGGCAACGTCATCCCGGCAATAGCCCAGGCGGTCGCCAGCGGCGAGCGCATCTTCGAGATCCTCGACGCCCGCTCCGAGGTGCAGGACGAGCCGGGCGCGGCGCCGCTGCCCGCCGTGCGCGGCCAGGTGCGCTTCGAGCACGTCACCTTCAACTATGCGGGGCGCCAGGGCATCCTCGAGGACATCACGCTCGACGTCAAGCCGGGCCAGGTGGTGGCGCTGATGGGCCCGACCGGTTCGGGGAAGTCAACAATCATCAACTTGATCCCGCGCTTCTACGATGCCAGCCAGGGGCGCATCACCATCGACGGGCACGACATTCGCCGGGTCACGCTTAACTCGCTGCGCGACCAGATCGGCATCGTGCTCCAGGGCACGACCCTGTTCGCCGCCACGATCCGCGAGAACATCGCCTTTGGCCGGCCCGGCGCGACGGACGCGGAGGTGCTGGCGGCCGCGCAGGCCGCCCAGGTGAATGAGTTCGTGGCCGGCCTCCCCGACGGCTATGAGACGCCGGTCGGTGAGCGCGGCGTAACGCTTTCCGGCGGCCAGAAGCAGCGCATCGCCATCGCGCGCGCCCTGCTCAAGGACCCGCGCATCCTGATCCTGGACGACGCGACCTCCAGCGTGGACACCGAGACCGAGCACCTGATCCAGCTCGCCCTGGAGCGCCTGATGCGCGGCCGCACCTCCTTCGTGATCGCCCAGCGCCTGAGCACCGTGCGCCTGGCCGACCTGATCCTCGTGCTCGACAAAGGCCGCATCCTGGCGCGCGGCACCCACGCCCAGCTCTTGCAGACCTGCCCGATGTACGCGGACATCGCGGCCCAATTTCTCTCGCGGAGCGTCGCATGACGGTTGGCGGACACAGTTCGTTAGGCGGGGCGGGCGGCGACAGCGGGCGGGCCTTCGACCCGCACATCCTCCGGCGCCTGCTTGCCTATCTCCGCCCGCACCGGCGGCGCATGGCCGCGGCGGTGGCCCTGATGGTCGTCGCCTCGGCGCTGGCCCTGCTCACCCCCTACCTGACAAAGGTCGCGATCGATGGTTACATCACTCACCACGACGCGGCCGGGCTGGCGCGCGTCTCCGCCCTGATGGCCGCAGCCTTCGTCGGCGCCTACCTGGCGTCGGCCGGCCAGAGCTATCTGCTGGGCTGGGTGGCGCAGCGCGTGCTCGCCACCATGCGCCACCAGCTTTTCCGCCACTTGCAGCGCCTCTCGCTCGGCTATCACGACACGCACATCGTCGGCGTGACCATCTCGCGCGTCATCAGCGACGTCTCGGTCATCAACGACTTGCTCTCGCAGGGCCTGCTGACCCTGGCCGGCAACAGCCTGCTGCTGATCGGCATCGTCGCGGTGATGATCTCGATGAGCCCGACCCTGGCGCTGCTGACCTTCAGCGTGCTGCCGGTCATGGTCGTCATCACCAATTTGTTCACCCGCCGGTCGCGCGTCGCCTTCCGCGAGACGCGCGCCCGCATCGCGGCCGTCATCGGCAACCTGGCCGAGAGTATCACCGGCATGCGCGTCATCCAGGCCTTCGCCCAGGAGGAGTCGTCCCTGGCGCGCTTTGAGGCCCTGAACAAGGCCAATCGCGAGGCCAACATCCGCGCCGTTTCGCTCAACTTCATCTTCAACCCCATCGTCGAGTTCCTGAGCATGGTCGCCACGGCCATCGTGCTCTGGTTCGGCGGCCTGGCGGTGACGCGCGGCGCGCTGACCCTCGGCATCATGGTCGCCTTCCTCACCTACGTCTCGCGCTTCTTCGACCCCATTCAGGAGCTGAGCCAGCTGTATAGCACCATGCAGGCGGCCATGGCCGGCGGCGAGCGCGTGCTGGAGCTGCTGGATACGCAGCCCGACGTGGAGGATAAGCCTGGGGCGCGCCAGATGCCGCCCATCGCGGGCAAAGTCGAGCTGCGGGACGTCAGACTGGCTTACCGGGAAGGTGAGGAGGTGCTGCACGGGGTGAACCTGGTGATCGAGGCCGGGCAGACGGTCGCGCTGGTCGGGCCGACGGGCGCCGGGAAGACCTCAATCGCCAGCCTGGTCGCCCGTTTCTACGACGTGAGCGGGGGCGCGCTGCTGATCGACGGCATCGACGTGCGGGACGTGACACAGCAGTCGCTGCGCAGACAGATGGGCCTGGTGCCGCAGGAGCCGTTCCTGTTCCCCGGCAGCGTCGCCGACAATATCCGCTTCGGCTGCCTGGCGGCCAGCGAGACGGCGGTGGAGGGCGCGGCGCGCGCCGCCAACGCGCACGAGTTCATCAGCCTGCTGCCCGCCGGCTACCAGACAGAGATCCTCGAGGGTGGGGTGAACCTGTCGATGGGCCAGCGCCAGCTGATCTGCATCGCGCGCGCCGCGCTGGCCGATCCGCGCATCCTGATCCTGGACGAGGCCACTGCGAGCGTCGACACGATGACCGAGGCGATGATCCAGGGCGCCATCGACCGCCTGCTGGCCGGCAGGACGGCGCTGGTGATTGCCCACCGCCTGAGCACCATCCGCAACGCCGGCCTGATCTGCGTGGTCGACGGCGGGCGCATCGTCGAAACCGGCCGCCACGCCGGGCTGCTGGCCCAGGGCGGCATGTACCGCGACCTCTACGCGCGCCAGTTCGTGGACCAGGGCGTCTGAGCGGCCGGCAACCTAGACCAGGTCGCTCATCAGCGTCATCGGTACCACCGACGCGCCGGCGATGCCGGGCCCGGTATGTACGCCCAGCACCGGCGAGATGCGCACCGTCTCCAGCCTGGCGATGTTCAGCCGCTGCTTGAGCAGGACCGTCAGGGCCTCGGCCTGGTCGGGCCAACGCCCGTGCTGCACGGAAACCCAGAGCGGCTCGTCGCCGTGCGTGGCGTGCAGGTAGTCGCCGATCGCGACCAGGGCGCGCGGGATGGTCCGGCTCTTGGCCTGGGTATTGTACTTGCCGTCGTGGTGATCGACATGGATGACGGGCTTGACGTTCAGCAGCATCCCGGCCAGCGCCGCCACCCGGCCGATGCGCCCACCGCGCGCCAGGTATTCCAGCGTCTCCAGCGTAAACACCACGTCTTGCCGGGCACGGATCTCCGCCAGGCGCTGCACGATGGCGTGCGGCGGCCAGCCCGCCCGGCAGGCCAGCGCGGCCGCCAGCACCTGGAAGCGCTCGCCGCCGGAGAGCGTCAGGGTGTCCCAGAGCATGACGTTGGCGGCGGGCCCGACTTCTTCCGCCCCCAGCCGCGCCGCATTGAGCGTGCCGCTCAGGCCCGACGAGATGTGGATCGACAGGATATCCGGATCGCCCGGGCCGCCCGGGCCGCTCGCGCCACCCGCCGGCCCGGCAGCCAGCGAGCGGTAGATGCCGGCGAACATGCCGCTGGAAGGCTGCGCCGTCGTCGGGATGGCCGGGTGCATGGCGCGCATCCGGTCGTAGAACTCATCCGCCGTGATCCGGCTCGGGTCAGTCTCCCCCTCAGGGAAGTGGATGGATAACTGCGCCAGCCTCACGCCCAACGCGCGCGCTTCTTCGGCCGTTATGTCGGCGCCGGAGTCCGTAACTATCTGCATTCGCCCCTGCTTTCCGCAAGACAATCGTGCGCCGCGTTCAGGTAGCGCCGCGCCGTCTCCACATCGCCCGCCAGCAAATAACTGGCCCCCAGGCGCGCCAGGCTCCTGACCTTGTCGGGCTGTTCGCTGCCGCCCAGGCGGGAAATCGTCGCCCGCAGCAGTTCCTTCTCGGACCCCAGGCGGCGGCCCGCGTCCGCGTCCACCACCTCTCCGTCGTCGGTCACGTTGTCCGGTTGCCCGCTCAGCCGGTGCCAGGCAGCCACTTCGCTCTCCGCCCGCACAGACCCCATTATCCCTTCTGCCCGATGGTCGCCGGCGTCACGCCGGACGCGGTCAACAGGTCGTGGCTGTTGAGCACCTCGTAGCCGATCTGGCGCAGGGCCATGAAATGCGTCTCACGGAAGATATCCGCCTTGATCACGTCCAGGTCGTGGCCGGCCGAAAGGCACGGGCTGGCCAGCACCCAGGTGCCGTCGGTCAGGCGCTGGTATTCGGGGGTCAGGTCGGCAACGTGCGCGCCGCCGTCGCGATTGGCCGCGGCCAGCACCAGGTCGCGCCGGCTGATGTGGCGGTTGCGCTCCAGCAGGACGACCACCTGCGTCCACCACCGCCCAATCGGGACGTCTTCCTTGAAGGAGGAGTTGCCGAGCTTGGGGGAGAAGCTGTTCTTGGAGTAGCGCTCCAGCCCTTCGAAGAAGAGGCAGGACGCGACGTGCTCCATCGGCTCGCAAGTGGAGAGGAGATTGATCCAGGTGGCCCCGAGCCGGTTGAGCAGCGAAACCGACTTCGGCGTATCGTGCGCGAGGATGCGCACGACGGCCGCGATCCGGATCGCCTCGTCATGATAGCCGGCATCGAAAAGCATGCACGAGCGGTGCAGAAAGCCGATCTGTCGTCGCAGTTGGTCCTTCAGTTGCTCGGGTGTTTGGACTGGCATTCTGCGCTGTCCCCCTGTTGGCAGATTTCCCTCAGGAGGAAAGTATAACCGATTTCGTGCTTCCAAGCACTTTTGGACTTTGGGCTCACTCCCCGTTCAGCCCTGGTCCGCCTCCGAGCGCCCGGTCTCGGGGCCGGCCGGCTCTACCGGGCTGGGCTCGCTCGCTGGGGCGGGCGCCGGCTTTTTTGCGCCCTCCGCTGGGCGGTTCACTTCCTTTTCGTACTCCTTCACTGCCTCGGCAAAGCGGCGCACCAGTGCCTTGCGCAGCGACCAGCCGCCGTTGCCCGACGCCTTCTGGGTCATTTGATCCGCCTTTCGCTTCATTTAGAATCTGTCCGAAAACCGGTAGGAGTTGACATCCTACCACAAAGCCACAAACGGTGCATCACCGCCGTCTCCTCTTCGCCAATCGCTGCGAGGACTTCGTCGCCGCATGTCAGGTTCGGAGGCGGCCACGACCACGCGTGAAAGCCTCGCTGATTTCCTGGCGATGTGCTATGATGCAGATGTGAAGCGGCCTGTCCCATGGCTGACGAATGGCGGGGCAATATGGAAGATACCACCAAGTACCGGTTCGATCCCGTAGATCATCACTTCATGCGGCTTGCGCGGACGACTTTCGCCCGGAGAGCGTCTGCAGGCGATGCTGGCGGCGCGTGAATGGGTAGTAGGCGCCATGCGCGGTCGGCTGACCCAACGTTACCCCAACCTGTCACCCTAAGAAATCAACCTCAAGGTACTGGAGGAGATTGACCGTGTCGAACGCCGACAAGCCCGACCTCAGCCTCTTCCTTGATATCCTGGATATCCTGCACACCGATGGCCGGTCTAGCAAGCATGAAAGCGACATCTACGACATGCTCGTCTTCCGCTACCTACAAGCAGATCCCGCCCTGAGCGCGACGTTTGACGAAACTTACCTGGACGCGCAAGCCCAAGCACTGGGCCCCGACGTGGCAGAACTCTGGGAATCCATCAAGCTTGCGGCATGTGCAGAAGCGCGGCGAGAAGATTGCGCAGCAACAGAAAGCCTGTGACCACCCTCCGTTTGCGGACCTCGCGCTCGACCACTTGACGGTGATTTGTCCCGGCGACCAACCCTATCTTCTGGCCGACTGCCTGTCCGTCCTGCACGAGTCCAACGGCGGCCTGTACCGCGGCATCGCGCCGGAGACGCAGGAGATCGCCCTGTCTTGGTATCTGCTGTTCTGGGAGGTGCGGTTTGATCGTTTCAAACGCCGCGTGAGCCGGGCCGAGGCACTGAGCATCTCATGGGGGCATCTTTCATGAGACTGCTCGTCGAACCTTACTCATCCCAGTCGGAACGCCTGCCCAAGCGCGGCCGGCACATCCTGGCGCAGTTCGGCGAACAGGCCATCGTCGTCTACCAGGCGTTCAGGCCTGACATCGGCCGATGGGCCGTCGAACACGGCCGCTTCGGCGGTGAGTTCAGTTTCGAGCGGATGAATTGGATCAAGACCAGTTGGGTTAGGTGGCCCCACGCTGGCCCAGTACGCCGGCGAGTGGATCCTGGACATCGGGGACATCACCGGCTTCGTGCATGAGCAGGCCGCGCATGCCAGGTCAACGGAGGGATGCCAGGGCCTCTTCGTGCCGTGCGTCGAGGTCTACCGACCGGCCGGCGACGAAACAGCAGCCCACATCGGGCTTACTCCCTCATAATGCGGTGGTAGTTCTGAAAGTGAACTTTGTCCTCCTTACGACCTATCAACATGCGTTCCACGACGCGTCGATTGCGGTCAGCTCCAAATAACGCACATTAAAGTCGGCCAGCCAGGGTTCGTGCGATGTGCCTTCCACGGCTTCCACCCAGGCATCCGCCGGGTGATCCTGTCGTCCATGATCCATCCCTTCGCTCAACCCTATGACGCCTCAAACGGACCCGGTGCCCAATCCTCACTGGCGCGAGCCAGCTCGAATGCGCTGGAGTGTATGCCGATCGGGTAACCTGCGGCGAGCACCGCGACCAGCGGACGCGGAGTCAACACCTGTACCGGCTCCGGCAACAGGTGTTCGCTCGCTGACGCATAACTAGTCGGGCTCCATCGCAGCAGCCGGTTCTTGAAGAGCAGGTTGGCGTCACTTTCGTCGCTAATGAAGGTTCCGTTGGGGAGCGATTCGAGCCTAGCAGAATAGGTAAGCTTGTGACCGTCAGCAACTCGCTCGCGGTGCAACAGGTTATCAATTGTCACCGCCGACGGCCGAGCCATGCCGACGGTGTCGAGGCCGGCTCTGATCCATGCCTGACGGAACATCTCAAATCGGTCGCGCTGGCATTCCGCACAGGGCCGATGTCCGGCCGCGAACGCAGTCGCTTCGTCGAGGAAGAACAACTCGGTATACTGCCCTGGTGTCATCACGGCGCGGCGACGGTCCTTGAACTCCAACAAGCAGATGATCCAGCGTTTGCCCTGGTATGATCGCCGGATGACTCCGCCGTCGTCGTGGAGGCGGCCGCGGTTGCCCATTGGCGATCCGCGGGCAGTCACGGCGACCAGGGTGCCAAAAGGCGTAACTCGGTTCTGGTGTGGCACGTACCTGCTCCTAGACTTTCCGTCAAGAGCCGCATCTGGCCCGGCTCGTCGACGAATTACTTGGTTTCGGGATGGTTCAATTGTATCTGGTGGTTGTTATGGACCCTCTTGAATTCCAGGCTCCTGGCGCCAAAGTTGATCAGAAGCCCGATTTCCATATTGTAGGCTTCCAGATAGTTCATCGCCTGCGCCAGGTGAACATCCTCAAGCCGGATAACCGCCTTCAATTCCACCATAATCAGACCTTCGACGAAGAAGTCGACCCTGCGCGTGCCGATTTACTCTCCGCGGTAAAAGATTGGCATCTCCTTCTCACGTTCAAAGGTAAGGTCCTGGAATGGGAATTCAATCGCCAAAGCCCGCTGGTAAATGACCTCCTGGAACCCGTTCCCCAGCGTCGAGTGGACCTTCATAGCCGCTGCAATCACGCGTCGTGTGGTATCCTCATACAACATTAGCGAGCCTTCTGCGTCATTGTCTAAACCTTGATTGGCTTGATTAGAGGATGACCTTGACTTCTTGGCGAGCGGCTTGTCCGCTCAATCAAGTAATCCTCTCATCCTTAAAATCAC
>Ga0209746_1000949_pt1 | contig 14254 bp, 14 predicted proteins | sample BarGraNGADG00211_3_FD_184496 | JGI IMG/M metagenome (GOLD analysis project Ga0209746, IMG submission 184496) | Arctic peat soil microbial communities from Barrow, Alaska - Barrow Graham LP Ref core NGADG0011-211 (SPAdes) (version 2) | ecosystem: Environmental > Terrestrial > Soil > Wetlands >... | reverse complement strand
AGCGGCATGGAAGAAGTGTACCAACTGACGGCAGCCTTACGACACCTGCCGTGGGGCAAGCACATTACGCTGGTCACCGACGCGCGCTTCAGCGGCGTCAGCACGGGGGCCTGTATCGGGCATGTCGGACCGGAAGCCTTGGCCGGCGGTCCGTTGGGTAAGCTCCGCGAAGGTGATATCGTCCAGGTGATCGTGGATCGGGTTAACTTGACGGGCAGCCTCGATCTGGTGGGGCACGCAGGGCAGCGTTATGCGCCGCAACAGGCAGAAGAGGTGCTGGCGGCCCGCGCGCCGCACCCTGACCTGGCGCCAGATCCTGACCTTCCGGCCGATACGCGCCTGTGGGCCGCCCTGCAGAACGCCAGCGGGGGCACATGGGGCGGTTGCGTCTACGACGTCGATGCGATCGTCAATTTCCTCGATACCGGGCGTGCCGCACGCGCGAACGGCAGCGCGAGCCGGGAATAGGGGTTATGCGGGAACAAAGGGGGAGAAGAAGATGTACCTGACGCGGCATCTGACGACTACGGGGGCACACTGGGCGCTCGATGGTTACTTCCTGCCGGAAGGGCTGGGCCTGGGCGTGCTGCTGGAACTACGCACGAGTGCGCTGGAAGCACTGTTGGCGGCGCTGCCCAAGGACGAGCCGGCGACGGGAGCGGCCCTGGCGCCCCTGGACCCGACGCATGAGGTGTGGGCGGCAGGCGTGACGTACCTGCGCAGCCGCGAGGCCCGGCGGGCCGAGTCCGCGCAGGCCGACGTGTACGACCGCGTCTACGAGGCCGAGCGTCCCGAGCTCTTTTTCAAGTCCCCGGGCTGGCGCGTGGCCGGGCCGGGCGCACCGATCGGCATTCGCCGAGACAGCGCCTGGAACGTGCCCGAGCCAGAGATGGTGCTGGTGATCAACCGTCACCTTGAGATCGCCGGCTTCTGCGCGGGGAACGATGTCTCCTCGCGCTCGATCGAAGGCGAGAACCCGCTCTATCTGCCGCAGGCAAAGGTCTATAACGGCTCCTGCGCGCTGGGGCCCGGCATTTTGCTGAGCGAACCGGGCAGCCTGCACGCGCTCCCTATCGGGCTGGCCATTGGACGGGCAGGCATAACCTGCTTTGCCGGCCAGGCCAGCACGGCGGATATGAAGCGCGACCCGGCAGAGCTCGTCGCCTATCTCGGACGCGCACTCGACTTCCCACGCGGCGTTTTCCTGATGACGGGCACCTGTATCGTTCCCCCGTCCGACTTTACCCTTCAGCCCGGCGACCGGGTGCAGGTCAACGTGGGCGTGCTGACCCTGGAGAACGACGTGGCAGCCTAGCTCCTCCAACGGGGGATCAAAGAGCGGCCCGGCAAGGCGCCGGGCCGCTCTTTGTTTTAGTGGCCGATTGGCCACCATCTGGCATAACTCTCACATACAAATTCCCCTGCCCGGCTGGTATAGTCTTCTTTCGGTCACAGAACTCAGGAGGTAGACACAATGATCCTTCAACGCAATGCGCGCCTCGAAGACCTGGGACTGAGATTCAGCCAGCTCGAATCGAAGCTGAAAGACTCACCCGAGAAAGAAGCTATCTCAATGTGGTGCTCGTCTTCTACCCGCTGGACTGGAGCCCGGCGTGCAGCGACCAATTGAGCCTGTATCAGAGCGAGCTGCCGGATTTCCGCCAGCACGACGCTCAACTGCTGGCCATCTCCGTCGATAGCCTCTACAGCCACGGGGCCTGGTCTGCGGTGCACGGCATCACCTTTCCGCTGCTGGCCGACTTCCACCCTAAGGGCGAAGTAGCCCGGCGCTACGATGTTTTCCGCGATGCAGATGGCTTGTCTGAGCGGGCGCTCTACGTGGTCGACGGCGACGGCATCATCCGCTACTGCCACGTTTCGCCCGAGCTACACACGATACCAGACATTTACGAGTTGTTCGAGCAACTGGACAAGTTGCGCTCGGCGCCCGTTGGCCTGCCAACACAGTAATACAAAGAGGCAACGTGTTCAGAACTTCCCCAGGCCGGCAGGAAATCGCGGACCAGGGCACTGCGCCGGTGGTGGTCTACGGGACGCAGTGGTACGCGGCAACGCAAATGGTGCGACGCTACCTCGACCGCATGGGTATTCCATACGTCTTCCGGGACATGGATCGAGACGAAGCTGCGGCCAACCAGGTGAAGTGGTGGACGGGGGGCTACGCGAGCCATCCGACGCTGCAGATCGGCGGCGACATCCTGGTTGAGCCGACCATGGACGAATTGAAGTAGACCCTGGCGCAGAACGGGCTGATCTAGTGCTTTGCAGGGCGCGCGGCCGCGTGCTAGAATGGCACAGTTGCGGCTGAAGCGAACGCTCTAAGAGCGAACGCGCTAAGAGCGAACGCGCTAAGAGGGTGAGGGGGGAGATGAGCGTGTTACGGCTGACGGCTGAAGAGCAGGCATTGCTGGACGGGGCCGCGGGGCGCGGGGTGCAGCGGGCCATGGAAATCGTGGCCACGCTGGGCCGCATCTACGGCGCGGCGGACCTGGTCCCTGTCAGCCATGCCCAGATTTCCGGCGTCAGCTACAAGAACCTGGGCGACGCGGGGGTGGCCTTCCTCCGCGAATGGGCCGACCAGGGGGCGCACGTGTGCGTGCCAACCACGTTGAACCCCATGGGCATGGAGCGCGGCCGCTGGCAAGCCTGGGGCATCCGGCCGGAGTTTGCCGGGCCGCAACTGCTCCTGGTGGAGGCCCTGGTCAAAATGGGCGTGGAGCCGACGCTGAGTTGCACCCCTTACCTGTTCCCCGGCTACGTCCCGCGCCGCGCCGATGCCCTGGCCTGGTCCGAATCCAGCGCGGTGGCCTTCGCCAACTCGGTCCTTGGCGCCCGCAGCAACCGGGAAGGCGGTCCGAGCGCGCTGGCGGCGGCCATCGTCGGGCGAACCGCACGCTATGGCTACCACCTGGACGAAAACCGGCGCGCCGACCTGATCATCGAAATCAAGTGCCCGGTGCGCTCGGTGGCCGATTTCGGCGCATTGAGTTACCTGGCAGGCAAGGCCGCCGGTAATGAGGTGCCCTGGTTCGAGGGCCTGGCGGAGTGGCTGCCGTCGTTGCCGGCCGATCTGACTCTCGGCGGAGCGGCCGGTGACCGGCTGAAAACGCTGGGCGCCGGCCTGGCGGCCTACGGCGCGGTCGCGCTCTACCACATCGCCGGTTATACGCCAGAGGCGCGCGACCTGGGGCCGGTGCTGCTGCGGCCGGACGCGCGCCGCCTGGTCATCGAGGACCTGGACGCCGCCTACCGGGTGATGGATGCCGACCCTGACCTGCGCAAAATCGACCTGGTAACGGTCGGCTGCCCGCACGCCAGCCTGAGCGAGATCGAGCAGGTAGCAGGCTACCTCAAAGGCAAAACCCTGGCCACCCGACTGTGGGTCACCACCGGCGAGATCACCCGTCGGCGCGCAGCCCAGTCAGGCTTCGTGGAGACCATCGAGGCAGCGGGAGGCGAGGTGGTCGCGGACACCTGTGCGGTGGTCGCCCCCATGCAGATGCTCAACGTGCGCAGCATGGCAACCAATGCCGGCAAGATGGCCTGCTACGCGCCCATGCATAGCGGCGTCAGGATGCGCTTCGGAGATCTGGAGCGCTGCCTGGACGCGGCCATCAGTGGGGAATGGGACCCCGGGGAACCAAGGTCCCGGCTAAAACCGGATTAGACGCCACTGCACTGGCAGGCCAAAAGAGGTAGTAGTTGGAACAAAGGAGGCCGTGCTATGCCCGACAGTGACAAGGCGCATGAAAACCCAGGCGACAAAACCCTCTTCGATCAGGCTGCCATTCAGCGAATACGCAGTGAGGTAGCCGCGTGGGAGCAGTCGGATGTCGCTCAGGCGCAAACTCGGCTGTCCGAGCGGCGCGACGAGTTCATCACCGCCTCTAGCCGGCCCATCAAGCGCCTCTATACGCCCGCCGACATCGCCGGTCTCGATCACGAAGCCGACCTGGGTCTGCCCGGGCGCTATCCCTACACGCGCGGCGTGCAGCCCACCGGCTATCGCGGCAAGCTTTGGACGATGCGCATGTTCGCCGGGTTCGGCAGCGCTGAGGAGACTAACGCGCGCTTCAAATACCTCCTGTCACAGGGCCAGACAGGTCTCTCCATCGCCTTCGACATGCCGACACTGTACGGTTATGACAGCGACGCGCCGCAGGCCATCGGCGAGTTTGGCAAGTGCGGCGTGGCGATCTCATCCCTGGCCGATATGGAAGTCCTGTTGGAGGGCATCCCGCTGGACCAGGTCACCACTTCCATGACGATCAACAGCCCTGCCTCCATCATTTGGGCCATGTACATCGCCGCGGCGGAGAAGCGGGGCATCGCGCGCGCTCGCCTGGGCGGCACGCTCCAGAACGACATCCTGAAAGAGTACATCGCGCAGAAGGAGTTTCTCTTCCCGCCAGAGCCCTCGGTGCGCCTGGTGGTCGATACCATCGAGTTCGGCTCGCGTGAGATGCCGCGTTGGAACACGATCAGTATCTCGGGCTATCACATCCGCGAGGCGGGCAGCACTGCCGCGCAGGAGCTGGCGTTCACACTGGCAGATGGCTTCGCCTACGTAGAAGCCGCGCTGGCCCGCGGGCTCGACATCGATCAGTTCGCGCCCCGCCTGTCTTTCTTCTTCAACGCGCACAACGACTTCTTTGAGGAGATCGCCAAGTACCGCGCGGCGCGCCGCATCTGGGCGCGTCACATGCGCGAGAAATATGGCGCCAAGGACCCGCGCTCCTGGATGTTGCGGACGCATGCGCAGACGGCCGGCGCCACGCTGACCGCTCAGCAGCCCGAGATCAACATCGTGCGTGTCGCGCTCCAGGCGCTGGCCGCAGTGCTGGGCGGCACCCAGAGCCTGCACACAAACAGCATGGACGAAGCGCTCGCCCTGCCGTCGGAGAGGGCAGTCACCATCGCGCTGCGCACCCAGCAGGTGATCGCGGACGAGAGCGGCGTGGCCAACACGGTCGATCCTCTGGCCGGCTCCTATTTCGTCGAGGCATTGACGGACCAGATGGAGCAGGAAGCGAACGACTATTTCCGGCGCATCGAGGCCAAAGGCGGGGTGCTGCCTGCCATCGAAGACGGGTTTTTCCAGCGCGAGATCGCCGAGTCGGCATTCCGCTACCAACAGGAAATTGACCGCAGCGAACGCACCATAGTGGGTGTTAACGATTACGTGAGCGGCGAGCCGCCGGCCATCCCTATCCTCTCGATGGACCCGCAAGGCTACGAACGGCAAGTGGCCCGGCTGCGGCGCGTGCGCGCCGAACGGGATAACCGCGCCGTGACAACCTGCCTGGCCCGGCTGAGCGACGCCGCGCGCGATGGCCGGACGAACCTGATGTACCCGATCCTCGAGGCAGTATGCGCCTACGCCACATTGGGCGAGATCACAGACGTGTTCCGAGAGGTCTTTGGCGAGTACGAGGAACCAGTTTATTTCTGATTATCGGCAGTGGGGGCGACTAAGATAATGGCAGAGCGCAAAATCCGTGTATTGGTAGCCAAACCCGGGCTGGACGGCCATGACCGGGGAGCGAAGGTGGTCGCGCGCGCGTTGCGCGATGCCGGTATGGAAGTGATCTACACCGGCATCCGGCAGACACCGGAGATGATCGTCGAGGCCGCGCTGCAGGAGGACGTGGACGTCGTCGGCCTGTCGATCCTCTCGGGAGCACATATGGCGCTCTGCCCGCGCATCACCGAGTTGCTGCGTGCCCAGGGACTTGACGATGTGCTGGTCGTAGTAGGCGGCATCATCCCGGACGACGATGTACCCGCTCTGCAAAAGGCAGGGGTGCAGGGGGTGTTCGGACCGGGCACCAGCACGCATGACATTGTACAGTTCATCCGCGAGCGGATCAGCGAACGGGAAATGCTGCGGGCCGCCTGAGGAAGGGTGCGTGATGCAGGCGTTCAGCCGATCCGGGGTTAGGGTTACGGCATGGAACTGATAAAGGACATTCTGGCCGGTAACCGGCGAGCGCTGGCGCGGGGCATCTCGCAAGTGGAAAACGGCGGTGCGGACGCGCGTGCCCTGCTGGCCGGGCTATATCCGCACAGCGGGCGGGCGCACGTCGTGGGGGTTACCGGAGCGCCGGGCACGGGCAAGTCGACCCTGGTCAACGCGCTCGCGCGTACATACCGGGCGCGCGGCGTGAGTGTGGGCATCGTGGCGGTGGACCCGACCAGCCCTTTCACCGGGGGCGCGCTGCTGGGGGACCGGGTACGGATGCGCGACCTGGCCGGCGACCCGGGCATCTTCATCCGCAGCATGGCGACGCGCGGCAGCCTGGGCGGGCTGGCCCGGACGACGGGTGACGTCATCACGGTGCTGGATGCAGCGGGTTATCAACGCATCCTGGTAGAGACAGTCGGCGTTGGCCAGGCCGAGGTGGATATCGCGGGCGCCGCGCACACCACCATTGTCGTTGAGGTGCCCGGCATGGGCGATGAGGTGCAGGCAATCAAGGCCGGAGTGTTGGAGATCGCCGATCTGTTTGCGGTCAACAAGGCCGACCGGGAGGGCGCCGACCACACGGCGATGGCCCTGCGGATGATGCAGGGGCTCGACCCCAACGCCGGGCACCATCGTCGCGGGCCGGGCGGCAAGCACGGCGAGCCTGGGCTGCAGTCGGACGGCTCCTGGCTGCCGCCGGTCCTCAAGACCGTGGCCAGCCAGGGCGAAGGCGTGGAAGCGTTGCGCGATTGGGTCGAAATCCACGCCGGGATGCTGCGCGATAGCGGCGAGCTGGCTCGGCGCGAGACCGCACGCGCCGCCGTAACCCTGGCGAGCATTCTGCGCGACCAACTGCTCGCGGCCCTCCTGGCACAAATCCCCGACCGGATTCTCCTGGAGTTGATCGACGAGATCGCTCGTCGCGACCTCGATCCTTACAGCGCGGCCGAGAAGCTTATGCCCGCGTTGGCTGGGTCACCCTCCCTCTAAACGAGCGACCGCGGATTCCCAAGTAAGCGAATCAACATGGTATAATATTCGCTAAGTTGCGACTTTTTGGTAGGAAGTATCGATGTTAAAGAATCTGGCTAAGAAAGTGTTCGGTGATCCTAACGAGCGCGAGGTCAAGCGGCTGCAGCCGATCATCGACGAGATCAACGCCCTGAGCTCTGAGTTCGCCGGCATGAGCGACGACGAGTTGCGCGCGCAAACGGATGAATTCCGTGCGCTGATCGCCGAACGCGTCGGCGACCTGCGCGAACGTCTCGAGCAGGCACGCAGCGAGTGGCAACTCGAGACCGATTCGGGCACGCAGATGCAGCTCAGGGTGGAGTTCGAGCAACTCGAGAAGGAACTCAAGGCTGTTGAGAAGGACGCCATGGACGAGGTCCTGCCGCGCGCCTTCGCGGCCGTGCGGGAAGCAGCCACGCGCACGATCGGCCTGCGCCCTTACGACGAGCAACTGGTCGGTGGGATCGTGCTCCACCAGGGTAAGATCGCCGAAATGAAGACCGGCGAAGGCAAGACGTTGGTTGCCACCTTGCCCTTGTACCTGAATGCGCTCACGAGCCGCGGCGCCCACCTGGTCACCCCCAACGATTACCTGTCGAAGTTCGGCGCGCAATGGATGGGGCCGGTCTATCACCTGCTGGGCGTCAGCGCCGGCGTGATCCAATCGGCGGCGGTCAATCCGGAGCTTGGTTCGTTCGTCTTTGACCCGGACTACTTGGCTGCCGACGACCGCTACCAGGGCCTGCGCCCGGTCGGCCGGCGCGCTGCCTACCTGGCCGACATTACCTACGGCACCAACAACGAATTCGGGTTCGACTACCTGCGCGATAACATGGTGCAGGACCTTTCCCAGGTAGCACAGCGCGAGGTGGTCTTCGCGATCGTCGACGAGGTGGACAACATCCTCATCGACGAGGCGCGCACGCCCCTGATCATCTCCGGGCCGGCGCAGGAGTCATCCGACAACTACCGGACCTTCGCGCAGATCGTGCGGCGACTCCGTACTGATGACGACTACACGATTGAGGAAAAAGAGCGCCTCGCCACGCTGACCGAGGACGGCATCGCGCGCGTGGAGCAGATGTTGGCCCTGGGAGCCGGGCAGAGCCTCTATGACAGCGACCATTACGCCCTGACGCCCTACCTGGACAACGCACTTCGGGCAAACGTGCTCTACAAGCTCGACAAGGACTACATCGTCAAAGACGGCGAGGTGATCATTGTCGACGAGTTCACAGGCCGCCTGATGTATGGGCGCCGCTTCTCTGAAGGTCTCCACCAGGCGATCGAGGCGAAGGAGAACGTCCGTGTCCAGCGCGAATCGCTGACACTGGCGACGATCACCTTCCAGAACTACTTCCGCATGTACGAGAAACTGGCCGGCATGACCGGCACGGCCCTCACCGAAGCAGAAGAGTTCCTGAAGATCTATAACCTGGACGTCGTCGCCATTCCGACACACAAGTCGGTGATCCGGGCGAACTACCCCGACCAGATCTATAAGACGCAGGAAGGCAAGTTCCGCGCCGTGATCGGCGAGATCGCGGAGTTGCACAAAAAAGGCCAGCCCGTCCTGGTAGGCACTGTCTCGGTGGAGACGTCGGAAATGCTGTCGGAGTGGCTGCGTCGCAAGGCTGTTCCACACAATGTGTTGAATGCCAAGCAGCACGAGAAAGAGGCCGGCGTCATCGCCCAGGCTGGGCACTCCGGCACAGTCACCATCGCCACGAACATGGCCGGCCGCGGCGTCGACATCCTGCTAGGCGGCAATGCCGACGGCATCGCGCGCGAGCGATTGCGCCACGACGGGGTAGACCTGGCTGCGCTGGCCAAGGACGATCCGCTCTGGGCAGAAGCGCTGGAAAGGGCCAAGGCCGAGGTTGAAGTCGACCGCCAGAAGGTGCTGGCCGCGGGCGGGCTGCATGTGCTGGGCACTGAACGGCACGAGGCCCGGCGCATCGACAACCAGTTGCGTGGGCGCGCGGGACGCCAGGGCGACCCAGGCTCCTCCCGCTTCTTTATCTCGCTGGAAGACGACCTGATGCGCCGCTTCGGCGGGCAGAACGTGGCCGGGCTGATGGACAGGTTGGGCCTGGAAGAAGACATGCCCATCGAGCACAACCTGATCAACAAGGCGATCGAGAATGCCCAGGTGCGAGTCGAAGGCTACAACTTCGACATCCGGAAGCACGTGCTGGAATACGACGATGTCGTCAACAAACAGCGCGAAGTGATCTACAATCAGCGCCTGCAGATCCTGACCGAGCCGACGATGCGCCCGACCATCCAGGGCATGGTCGAAGATGAGATACAGGCCACCGTTAACAGTATGCTGGCCGATCCGAGCCTGGGACAAGGGCGGACGCTGGAGCACAAGGACTGGGACCTGACCGCCATCGCGGTCGAGTTGTCCAAGATCTTCCCGCTGCCCAAGGCTGAAAACGTCGAACACTGGCGCAGCATGAATGCCGATCAACTCAGCGACTACCTGGTAGACCTGGCTGTAAAGGTTTACGACGAGAAGGAAGCGTCGATGGGCGCCGAGAACATGCGCCAGCTCGAAAGGCTAGTCATGTTGCGCGACGTCGATAGCCGCTGGGTGCGCCATCTTACCGACCTGGACGAATTGCGCGAGGGCATCGGACTGCGAGCCTTTGCCCAGGTTGACCCGCTGATCGCGTACAAGAAAGAAGCCCACCAGATGTACCAGGAGCTGCTGGCATCCATCTCACAGGACATTGTGCACGCTATCTACCACGCGCAGTTGATGGTAATGCCAGCCGCCATCCACGTGCAGCGCATGCAGACCAATCGCAGCGATGGCGGCGGCCAGTCGCAGCCGGTGCGCAGCGCCAAGCAAATTGGCCGGAACGATCCATGCTGGTGCGGAAGCGGCAAGAAGTATAAGCAGTGCCACATGCGCTCCGATCAGGGTTTGGAGCCGGCGCCGGCAGGTAGCGCGGACGGAGCACGGGCGGCCTCCAAGCCACAACCAGCGGCCGCGGCCGTCACGGCCGGCGGCAGCAAAAAGGCGAGCAAGGGAAAGCCAGCCCACCGTCGCTAAACCAGGGACCGTCTCGTTCAAGGACGAATGTGTGAGCACGCCGAACCTACCTGCTATCCGGCCCTCTAGCGGGCCGGCCGCGCTGGACGCCATGCAAACCATCCTGCGCGCGCTGAGCGTCGAGCGCGATCCACTGCGGCTGTGCAAACAAGCTGTGGACGAGGCAGCCGCTTTCTTTGGCGTCTCAGAATGCGCCGTGCTTTTGTACGACGCCGCCTCTGGAATATTCAGTGCCCAGCGACCCGGAGTGGGCGTCGACGTCGACGAAGCCGGGTTGCTGCGCCTCTCCTCGATCCCTGCCGACCACATCGAGCGCTTGCTGGCTACTTGGCCAGAGCACGGCGTACTGCGCTTGCTCATGGACCAATACCTGGCTGCCGCCGAGGCGACGCAGTCAGGAGAGCCGGTTGAGCGCGCCGTGTGGCTAGCATTGCTGAGGGCGGACGGTAAAACGACCGGCATTCTCCGGCTGGCCGATAGGCGAGACGGCCGCGCCTTCTCCGAGGAGGAGGTTCACCTGCTCGGACTCTTCGCCAGCCAGCTCGGTTTACTGGTCCACCTGTACAGCGAGCAGGCAACGGCCGCGCTGGAGCACATGCGCTTGTTCCAACAGACCCAGCACCACCTGCGGATCGCCGAACAACGCAGCCACGAGCTGGCAATGGTGAACCGCATCTCCAGCAACCTCAGCGCTTCCCTGGACCTCTCGGCAGTTCTGAAAAACACGGTGACGGAGCTGGCACAGGCGCTGGATATTGAGCAAGCGGGCCTGGTGCTTTTCGACTGGGTAAAGGGCTATGGCAGGCTGAAGGCCCTCTCTTGCCGGCAACTGGCCGGCACCCGCTAGGAGACCGCGGCAAGATCTGGGTAAGCTTGCGGGCGGAAGACGCCAGCATACGAGCAGAGGTCACCGACCAGGGCATAAGGATGCCGACGGATCAACTGGACCGCGTCTGGGAGCGCTTCTACCAGGTGGACGGAACGACGACCCGCCGCTTTGGCGGCACGGGCCTGGGCCTGGCCATCGTCAAACGCCTTGTGGAGGCCCACCATGGACAGGTCGGGGTCAGCAGCGAGCCGGGACGGGGCAGCACATTCTACTTTACAATTCCGCGAGCCGATGTATAGTAACGGCGAACAAAGTTGAAGGAGCACCTGCAGATTATGAATCACGCGCTGCCCAAGAGAGAGATACTGCCGCGCAGTGCGGATCTCACAGCCCTGTTTGAGGCTGTCCGCGATATGCACTGCGTTTCGGTCGTTGGGGTCAGTAACCTGGGAAAGTCGGCGTTGCTGCGGGCGATGACCAACCCTACCGTACAGGCGCAATACCTGGGGGAACAAGCGGCCGACTATCTGTTTATCTACATCGACTTCAACCAGATGTTGGAGATGAGCGAGCAAGCCTTCTACGAACTGGTCTTACGCTGCGCGCTGGATGCCCTGCGCCGCTGCCAGGCCGACGGCGAAGCGACGCGGCGCGTCGAAGCGGCCTACACCGGCCTGGTGGCCCCGGCAAGCGCGTTTGAGATCCCCCTGCGCTTCTCGCAAGGCATGGCCGCGATAGGCGATCTCCTGCCGCAACAAGTTGTCCTGCTTTTCGACGAGATCGACGAGCCGCTTCAGAACATTGACGGCCGGGTCTTCCTCAACCTGCGAGCCCTGAAAGACGGGCACTGGCAAGGGTTGAGCTACATCACCGCCACCAACCGCCGGCTCGGACAGGTCTGCCAGGCGGGTGTACGACCGGATGATCACGATGTGGCGGAATTCGCGGAGCTTTTCGCCCATCATACCCACTACATGTCGCTGCTCACGGACGACGAGATCGCCGGCTACGCGGCGCAGTTCGCAACCGAGGAAGGCATCACGTACAGTGAGGAGAACCTGGCCTTCATCCGGCAATGGGCAGGCGGGCATCCGGGTCTGCTGGAGGGCACCTGCCGCGTCCTCGGCATCCTTACGGGCCGGCCCATGCGTGACCCATCGCAGGATTGGATCATTCAGCGGCGGGCGGCTGAAATCCTGGCGCACGACATCAACATCGAGGCCGAGTGTCGCAAGCTCTGGAACGATCTGTGCACCGGCGAACAAGAAGCGCTTATGTCGCTGTTCCAGTCAACCGGCGAAGACAAGCAACCGGCGGAGATGGAGGCGGTGGTGGCGAAGCATCTGGTGATCGGCAGCGGCGTCGAGCGGCGGGTCTTCGCGCGCGCATTCGCCGACTTCGTGCAGCGCCGGCATATCGCCCATGGTGTCACGCGCAGCGGCATCCAGGTGGACCCGGAAAGCGGCGAGGTCTGGGTGGACGGGACGCGCGTTCCTGAGCTGACAAACCTGGAATACCGTCTACAGCTGCTGCTGTATGGCCGCCTGGGCAAGATCTGCACCAAGTATGAGGTCGTCGCCGCCGTTTGGGGCGAAGAATACATCGACGACGTGGACGATGCTCGCATCGAAAAACTCATCAGCCGCCTGCGCCAGCGCATCGAGCCGGACGCGGCCAATCCTCGCTACCTGGTCACGGTACGCGGCCGGGGCTACAAACTGGTGCAGGGCTAGAGCATGCCAGGCCTCACTGTCAGATTCACGTCCGCTCCCCGTCATGCAGCCGCGTGGCTGCGCGACTATCATGCTTAGCATCATTGCATCCACATCACAGGAGGGATATCCATGGCGTCGCTGTTGGAGAAAGTACAAACTTTGGTCTCCGCCAACCTGCACTGGATGGTTGACCAGGCGCTCAAGACAAACTCGATCGCCGTAATCAATCAATACATCCGCGAAGTTGAAGACAATCTGGAAGATCTGCAAAACGCGGTGGCGACCGTCGGCGGGCAGGTGAAAACCATCAAGCGCCAGCATGACGATGCCCAGGCCAAGGCCGACGAGCTCGACCGGAACATTGACCTGTTCCTGAAAGAAGGGCGCGAGGACCTGGCCATGGCGGCGCAGAGCAAACTCAACTCGACACAGCGCCTCGTGACCACCTACAGTACTCAGTTGGAACAGATGCAGCGCGAGTACCAGAGCCTGATGGATGCCCGGCTGAAACTGGAAGCCAAGCTGACGACCATCAAGCAGGAGAAGGAAGAGCTACAGGCGCTGCTGGACCTGGCCAAGTCGAAAGAGATCGCGGCCAAGACTATGAAGTCACTGGACGACCTGGCGGGGGTCGGTGACGCTGACGTGGCACGCATTGCCGAATCGATCCGCGGACGGCTGGATCGTGCCTCGGCCGAAAGTGAAATGCGGGCCGCCTCTCTGGACAAGCAGATGGACGATGTCCTGGAGCGCGACCAATTGGACGCTCAACTGTCGGCCCGGAAGGCCCGGCTGGGGCTGGCCAAAGAGGGCTAATACTATGGCATCTCTCTTAGAAAAGGTCCAGATCTTGATCTCGGCGGATCTGAGCCGGCTAGTAGACAGCGCCTTGCAGTCTAACGAGCCGGCGGTGTTTCAGCATCATATCCGCGAGCTGCAGAGTTTGCAGGAGCAGTTGGGCGATCAACTGGCCGGGGCGAGTGCGGATATCGCGCTCATGCGGCGTCGCAGCGACGAGCAGCAGTCGCTGGTCGTCCAACAAGACCAGGATGTCGACGGCCTGCTGCGCGCCGGCCTGCAAGAGGACGCGTTGGCCGCGCAAGACAGGCTCAATCAGGCGCGGCTGAGCGCGGCGAAGCTGACGGAGCAGGTCGAGCGGTTGGAAGCCCAGTATGCCCAACTGGCGGAGGGCAGGGCGCGCCTGGATGCGCGCGTGACCGCGCTGCAACAGACCGAGCCGGAGGTGGGGAACCTGGTGAGCCTGGCACGGGCCAAGGAAGCCACGGCGGCCACGGCGCAGTCGTTGGAAGACCTGGCCGGCACGGGCGACCGGGACTCGGCACGTGTGGTGGATTCCATCCGCCAGCGGCTGGCCGAGGCCACGGCTAAGATGCAGGCGCTGGAGCAGCGCGGTTTGGCCCACGGCGAAACCCCGGAGGCTCTCAAACGTAAGGAGTTGGAGAGCCAGTTGGAAGCGCGGAAAGCGCGCTTAGGATTGTAGACGGGCGACTGGAGGAGACGTTATGGAACTCGCTCCGATCATCGGGACGTTGGCCGGCGGCCTGTTAGCCATCGGCCTATCAATCTACTTCTGGGTTGCGGCAGGCGGGCGTCGCACTCAGGCCGTATTCTTTACCATCCTTGGCCTG
>Ga0209746_1000945_pt1 | contig 14265 bp, 15 predicted proteins | sample BarGraNGADG00211_3_FD_184496 | JGI IMG/M metagenome (GOLD analysis project Ga0209746, IMG submission 184496) | Arctic peat soil microbial communities from Barrow, Alaska - Barrow Graham LP Ref core NGADG0011-211 (SPAdes) (version 2) | ecosystem: Environmental > Terrestrial > Soil > Wetlands >... | reverse complement strand
TAGTAGTCCGCTCGGCTTCATCAACAGACATGGAACGTTCTCCCATTACAGCCCCTGTTTCGGTATTCAGCCTGATGTTATTTTTGCGTTCAACCGTACGGGCAATTTCACAGTCATGTCCTGTGCCATCTATCACCGCTTTTGCCATAATTACGAGTGGGTCAACATGCAGATGCTCCCGATGCACAGGGGCCCAGTTAATAACAAGGCCACTTACTTTATTATTGTGAAAAACAACATCTTCAATTGAGATACAATTGAAAATTTTAACTCCGGCTTTTGTGGCATGATAAATAAGCGCAGATGCAGCGTGTACAGAATCTACTGTGTAATAAACATCAGTATAATGCTTATAATCTATACCAAACTCATCAAGTATATGGATCGCTTCCTGTTGTACAACAATTTCGTTGAACATCATTGCTCCTCCCCACATTCCCCCTCCAGGGGCAAGTTTTCTTTCATATAGAGATACTTTTATCCCTTTTTTGGCAAGATAATAAGCAGCAACTAATCCCGATGGGCCACCTCCGACAATAGCAACATCAACGGATAGGCTTTCTTTTAGTTTTTTAAAAAAGGAATCTATAATTCCCGTAGATACAATTTGTTCCATTAGTACATTTATTAAATTATTAGAGATTTTAATAAACTTAGGATGATAAACTGTAAGGGTAATAATTCTCTTCTTCCCTACGCAGGCATTACCCCGATCAGGTTTAAAGGGTATGATCTCAGCCTTAAAAGTTAGGCACCCCTAGTTTATTATGATGCAAAAATAGATATTATTTTAATTCCTACGAAATTATTATAATGATAATGTACCCCGAATTTAGGACAGCTGCTTAAGGTGAAAAAAGATAGGCTCAGTCCTAGGATCTTAGAACCGTATCTCTTCTATCTTTATAGCCACATTGCCTTTGAGGTTCGCTTGAATGCGAACTGCTCCGGAAACCATATTCACATTGGTGACGGCCAAAGAGTCGAGAGTGCCTTTTACATTTACCCCATCATATATCTGGTAATTGCTGAGCATCTTATTTGCCTCTGCTTTGGCACTTTCCAGATCTGCGGTTAACGGGTAGGACATGTATGGAGTAATCTTCTTAAGTATCATTCCGTGGAGAAGCCAGTTGGCAGATTTGACAAGAGTGCTGCGGGTTTTCATATCAAATTCCGGTTCGGAGACTTCAAGAGCGTTTTTTGCCGGATTGTATACCAGTTTACCTGTAAAATAGATTCGTCCTTTGAGAGATCCCGTAACATCTGCAACAAATACCGCTTTACCGGCACTGCTGTAGAGAGATAAATCATTAATTGTTATGGTTTTGTTCCCTTCGGCAAAACTTTTGTCAACAAGCTGTTTTTTAGCCATTTCAGCTATCTTATCGAAGGTTACATCGGCACCAATGTTAAGATTAAACTGTTGAGGTTGTCTGGCGATGTTTTTGAATTGGGGTAGCTCTACTTTGGTGAAAGTTGCAGGCTGTGCACCCATAATTGATTCAAGTTGTGCGTATAAAGCTATAGAAAGGATCAGCTTGTTACCTTTGGTTGTAAAAGGAGATACCAGAATATCTTTTGGCGAAATTCTCAACCATAAATTGTTCTCCTCGCTCATTAAGATAGGTTTCTGAACCTCATCCCACATTTGTGACACATACTTTTTAAGATCTACCGCATCTGAGAGAGTCTTGTCTATCTGGTCGTTTATCATTTTGTCAAAGTGAGACAGGGCGATGTTGGCAATTGGAGTAACGGGGATTTTCACACCTATTACGCTGAGCTTAGGACTCTCTATCCATTCATACCCGGAGGAGGTGGTTTTAGACACCAATTTCCAGTTATTATCTATGCTGATGGTTGTTCTGTATATGAGAGCAATTGACCCTGTAGCCTCATATTGGTCTGAGAGGGTGATCCCCAGTTTTTCTACCTTCCAGGCAAAGCGTGCCCACACCTTAAGCGGAACACGATAAGTTATCTCATTGTTATTTATAAAAACCGAGAAGTTTTGAACTTTCCATATTTTAACGGATAAATCTTTGTCGGACAGATTGTTGCCCTCATAGAGCAACCCTGTCATTTTGCTATTGATGGCCGTTTCGAGTTTTTTTACATCCAACTCCAACACCAAAGGAAGTTCGGATATTGACGGCGAAAGCTCGGCGGGGATGTAAGACTCCGCCAGCCCCTCAATCTGTGTTGTTTTACAAGAGGCAATGAGCAAAAGGAAACAAAGTGAACATAAGATTCTTTTCATTAGACGGTCATTATCTCTTTCTCTTTGATAGAAAGAGCCTCATCTACCATTTTGTTGTAGTGGTCGGTCTCTTTTTGAAGGGTGGTTTCACCATCTTTGGCAATATCTTCCGGAAGACCCTCTTTCTGATACTTCTTCAATAGTTCAACACCGTCTCTGCGAGCATTACGGATGCTGATCCTGGCATTCTCTCCGGAAACTTTCACCTTCTTAACCAAATCTTTTCTTCTATCCTCGGTAAGTGGCGGAACATTAATTCTGATGTGTTCCCCGTTGTTTTGCGGAGTAAAACCGATATTTGCAGCCATAATAGCCTTCTCGATTGCAGGAATTATCTTCTTATCCCATGGCTGAATGAGCATTGTTTTTGGATCGGGAGCGGTAATACTGGCAATTTGAGGAACAGGGGTGGGATTACCGTAATAATCTACCATAACATTATTAAAGACAGAAGTATTTGCCTTTCCGGCCCTAAAGGTCTTAAGCTCCTCTTCCAAATGGAAAATAGCTTTGTGCATCTTGTCTTTAGCAGAGGTAACTACCTCTTTTTGCTTACTTATATCCATTATCTTTAAATTTAGTATATCAATATTTATCCTTTAGAGGATACAACTGTTCCTATCTGCTCACCCATCACAAGACGGAGAAGATTCCCGTGGATATTCATATCAAAAACAATAATTGGGATATTGTTCTCTTTACACAGTGCAAATGCAGCTTGATCCATCACCTTAATGTTATCGGAAAGAGCTTTGTCAAAGCTCAATGTGGCGTACTTAACTGCTTTAGAGTCTTTTTCCGGGTCTGCTGTGTATACACCATCTACCCTCGTTCCTTTAAGAAGGACATTCGCTCCTATCTCGGCAGCTCTTAAGGCAGAGGCAGAATCAGTTGTAAAGAACGGATTTCCCGTACCACCGGCAATTATGGCAACTCCCCCGTTTTTCATAAACTCGACGGCTTTGTCTCTAACATAATACCTGGCATATGGCTCCATTGGAGTAGAGGAAAAGACCTCTGCATCTACCCCTGTGGATTTGATTGCCATTGACAACCCAATGCTGTTGATAATTGTTGCCAACATACCCATTTGGTCTCCCTTCACCCTGTCAAAACCTCTACTCACACCGGAAAGACCTCTAAAGATGTTGCCACCTCCTATCACAATTGCAACCTCAATACCGGCCGAAACGACATCACAAATATCCTTAGAGTATTGGGATAACATTTTATCGTCAATCCCTTTTCCCTCTTCTCCACCGATACTCTCTCCGCTCAGTTTCAGAAGTACTCTTTTGTATTTCATTAATTATTAAGTATTAAATAGCAGTCAGTCCCTTTAAATATCAAACAAAAATAGCTAAATATTATGAAATTAACAAGCAACAGGTTATCTTTGCGCCCGCTGTTATTTAGATAATAACAAACAAAAATAACATGGGAAATATTTTTACCTCTTCTATCGGCAAAAAACTTATAATGAGTATTACGGGTCTGTTTCTTATTCTTTTCTTATTAATCCATCTTGTGGCAAATTCTGCATACTTGTTTGGTCCAGAGGCTTTTGATACAATTATTCTGATTATGGGTTCACCTGTAGTAGTTGTAATGGTTCCAATATTAGCCGCCGGATTTGTAATTCATATTTTCTACGCAGGCTACCTGACTCTTACCAACCTAAAAGCTCGTGGTTCAGAAAAATACGCAGTCTCTAATAATGGTAAAGCTGATTCCTGGTCATCTAAAAACATGTTTGTTCTTGGCGTTATAGTTCTTGGTTTTCTAGCCTTCCATCTTACTCACTTCTGGGCAAAGATGCAACTTCCGGAATTTACCGGTGGCGAACCAGAGAATGTAAACGACCTGATGGGTTTAACATTTGGTAATATTTGGATTTTGATTGTATACATTATCTGGTTTGCAGCATTGTGGTTCCACTTGACCCATGGTTTCTGGAGCGCATTCCAAACGGTGGGTTTAAACAACGCTAAATGGTTGAACAGATGGAGAGTGGGGGCATATATATATGCAACATTCATCTTCTTAGGGTTTACAACAATTGCTGTTACGGCATACCTTAGATAAACAAATCTCTTATTATCCCGTCGGAAAGAAACAGTTTCTCCGGCGGGATTTTTATTTTGTTGTTGTTCTGTATTAGAGATCCGGAGTTAAGACCCTTCCCCAACGGCTTGTCAAACACCCGGTACAGACTGGCAGTAAAATTTTCTTTGAGCAAATTCAAATCTAAACCCGCCGCCCTTCTCAACGAGAGCATAATTGTCTCATTGAACTTATCTTTTGGCGATAATTTCTCCTGTTTGGGACAACTCCTTCCGCTCGCCATCTGAATAATATATTGATTCAGGTTGGAACAGTTCCACGAGCGAAAATCTCCATCAAAAGAGTGTGCAGAGTGACCCATCCCGAGATATGGAGTGAGATCCCAATATGCGCTGTTGTGTCTGGCCTCTCTCCCGGGAAGAGAGAAGTTTGATACCTCATACTGGATATATCCTGCCTTCTTAAGCTTCTTTTGCAAAAGTGTGTACTCTCTGTACGACACCTCCTCGGAAGTTGCTCTGTAGCAACCTTTTTCATACAATCTACCCAACTTGGATTTCGGCTCAATGCTTAGCTGATAAGATGATATATGTTCCGGCCTTAGTTCCAGCATTTTATCCAGATTACTATTCCACCCCTCCATCGTCAACAGTTCAAAGCCGAAGATCAGATCCAGACTGATGTTGTCAAATTCGGCAACTCTCGCGTTTTTAAATGCCTCTGTCGCCTGGGAGGAGCTGTGTCTTCTGTTCATCCATTTAAGGTCTTCATCGGAAAATGACTGGATCCCCATGCTCAATCTGTTTATCCCTATCTTTTTTATCTGTGAGAGATAATCAGGTGTAGCATCATCGGGATTTACCTCTATTGTAAACTCCTCTATAGCAGCCAATGATGAGACTTCAAAGTTTAGACAGATTGAGTTGACAATTTCTGACAGTTGATCGGGCGAGAGAAGTGAAGGGGTTCCGCCTCCAAAGTAAATTGTAGTTAGCGGAACCTCTCTTTTCTTGAAGAATTCTCTTTTATGCTTAATTTCACTGAGCAGGGCCTCCACAAAACTATCCATTCTATTGGTCTGTTTAGTAGAGTAGAAATCACAGTAGATACAGAACTGTGAACAAAAGGGGATATGAATATATAATCCTGCCAAATTTATCTCAGCAAAAGATCGGAAGAACCCAGTTTTCCCTCCTCTGTGTAAACATCCACATTATACACACCCTTTACAAAAGGCCGGTTATTTGAGAAGAATATGCACACTTCAAGTTCACTACCCTGGTAATCTACCTCTCTCACTGCCGAGTATATCATCTGCTCGTCGCCTACCGAGAATATCTGCTGCTGAGTACCGGTCATGAGAATACCGTCCGGACTTTTAATTCGTATATATACTCTCCTTGGACCTTTGGCCGCAATCGAGTTTTCCACCAGATTCAGACAAGTTTTAAGTTTTGTGGTTCTGCTGCTTCTGTCAGTCTCTTTGTTGGCAGTTGCTATTGCTCCAAGGATGATACCTCTGCCCTTAAGAACAGAACCAATTTGCACTTGTTTTGCATATTCGTCTGTGGTTGTCTGCAACTCATTATATTTTTGCTTAGACTCTTTCGCCTCATCCCTTGCAACTGTAGCATCTTTTCTTAGAGAGACATTAAGCGTATTAAGGGAATCTATCTGCAGAATATAACCCCTCATAATTGATCTTAAAGTACCTAACTCTTTCTCATATTCATGTAGCTGGGACCTGTCTGTAGCCTCTGTCTTTTTTACTCTCTCGATAAGCTGGTCTACCTTTTCGCGTTCCTTTGTAAGTTGAACATTCAGGCTGTCGTTATTGGTAGAGATACCCTCGTAGTCTGTTTTTAACTGGACCATCTGCTCTGTAAGCTGATCTTTCTCAATATTAAGATCTCCGACCAGCTTCTTTTTGTCTATCCATATCCAGGCAAGCACTGCAACAAGTACGACTGCAATCACGATCAGACCAATAACCAGATTTTTTAATTGTTTCTCCTTTTCCATTACCTTTGAATTTATTGATTAATGCTATAATTACAAAAATAGGAATTTTATCCCTTTTTCAATGAAGAATTTTATATAGCTTTGTGCAATATAATTAATAGTTTATCATTAAACAAATAGTTGTCTGTATGAAAAATTTGGTAGCAGGTATAGATATAGGCGGGACAAATACCGTTTTTGCACTTGTAGATGAGTCTGGAGTTATTCATGGAACAGGAACTTTCCCCACAGACTCCTATAAAATTTTTGATGATTACATAATTGCAATAAGGGATGGCATTTTGGATATCTCTTCTAAGTTGGGTTTTCAGCACAAAATTTCGGGTATCGGCATTGGTGCTCCAAACGGCAACTATTATACCGGCTGTATTGAAGCAGCTGCTAACCTTATTTGGAAAGAGAATCTTCCGATAGTTGAAAAACTTAAGGTTCTGTTTGGTGGTATCCCGGTGATTCTTACAAATGATGCTAATGCAGCGGCTATTGGTGAGATGATTTATGGCGGTGCCAAGGGCATGAAAAACTTTGTTGTAATAACTCTTGGAACAGGGTTTGGAAGCGGTTTTGTTGTAGACGGAGAGGTTCTGTACGGTAATGATGGTTTTGCCGGAGAGTATGGTCATATTACCTATTTAAGAGAAGGCAGAAAGTGCGGTTGCGGAAGAAGAGGGTGTCTGGAAACTTATGTTTCTGCGCCCGGTATGAAGAGAACTGCTTTTGAATTGCTTACGATAGAAAATATACCAAGTCCACTTAGAGACGTTAGTTTCAACCAATTGACTTCCAAAGATATCTTCATGGCAGCCAACAACGGTGATACTATTGCAAAAATGGCATTCGAGAAGACAGGAATGGCTTTGGGCGAGGCGCTTGCAGACCTTGTAGCCATTACCGCACCAGAGGCAATTTTCCTTTTTGGCGGACTTGCCAAAGCAGGAAATCTTATTTTGGAACCTACAAAGAGATATATGGAGGAGAATCTTTTAAAAATGTGGAAAGGGAAGGTTAAGCTTCTTCTTTCAAACATGGATGAGAGCAATGCTGCCATATTGGGTTCTTCTGCACTTGCCTGGAAAGATCTAAATAAAAAATAAAATATATTTATCATGAATGATTTTAACTTTATAAAATACTTAATACGAGTTGTTAAATACATGGTTTATTTGGCAATAGTTTTCTGTTTGATCGTTGCTATTTTTTCAGTGACAGCTAATCAGGGGATCCGTTACGAGAATTTTTTCCGTCCGGACACCGCTCCTCAGCTTATTATCTTCTTTGTTCTAATGTCTTTTGTATATCCATTCTTCGGGTTTGCAAAGAAACGCGTCTACCTTAACAGAAGTTTTACAGAAGATAAAGAGATGATCAAGGAGATTTTTATCAACAGCAGATACATTGTTGTCGCAGAAGAAACAAATACCATTACATTCAGACACAGCTCCACATTTACCCGGGCTATGCGAATGTTTGAAGATGACATTGTAATTGATTTCTCTGACAATCCGATAGTTCTGGACGGTCAAAGAAGAGATGTATACAGATTGGCCCGTGCAATAGAATATGCTGTAAGAGAGGATAAAAGGAGCAATAATCAATAATTCTCCTTTTCCGGTTCAATCAGCTTTCTCTTTTGATTCAACCTGAAAGCCAGGTATGTGATTGCTGCCCCCTTTGAAAGATAGCTCTTCTCGTAATGCGTTTTAATCGAAAGCAGGTCATCTGCTCGTCCGCTTCCGTATATATCCTTATTGGACTCTACTATCTCCAGACCGTTTTTTTCGGCCATAGCCACAGTGTAGTTGTAAAGATAAAGGCTGTCTGTCTTAAGGTGTATCAACCCGTCGGGAACTAAAAAAACCCGGTATCTCTCCAGAAACCGGGTACCTGTGAGTCTTTTGTTGTCTCGGTTTATCTGTGGATCTGCAAATGTGATCCAGATCTCAGAGACTTCTCCCGGCCCAAAGAGCCATTCGATAAATTCAATTCTACACCGCACGAAGGCAACGTTTGGTAAAGACTCTTCTGCAGCACTCTTTGCCCCCCTCCACAATCTTGCCCCCTTAATATCTATCCCCATAAAGTTGATCTCGGGATGTTTTCTTGCCATCTCTATGGTATATTCTCCTCTTCCGCAGCCCAACTCAAGAATTATAGGGTTGTTGTTTTTAAAAACCTCCGCGTGCCACTTACCCTTTAGCTTGTAATCTCTCCTGAAAACCTCATCCAATTCCGGCTGAAAGAGACATTTGAAGTTCTTGTTCTCTGCAAATCTCTTTAGCTTGTCTTTTCCCATTTAACCTATTTTTCTTTTAGTGTTAATCCCAACTCTCCAATACCACTTAAGTCGTTTTTGGATGTTAAGTGGTTGATTGTGAATACCCATAAACCGGTTTTCGGAAAGGTTACTCCGTCTCTGTAAAGCCATCTCACATCTCTCCAAACACCACTTTTAGCCTCCTCAATTCCTCCGTAATTGTTCTTTGAAACCAGCGGAAAAGAGATAGTATCACGGAACCTCTTCCCATCTGGCGACATAACAGTCATGACCAAAGGAAGGCTCTCTTTCTTGAAATCGGATAAAACTCTAGTATAAAAATAGATTCTGTATTCGGCAACAGTATCAACAACTCTAAATCGGAATTTTAAGTGGCTCTTGCTCTCACTATTACAGGAGAGAAGGATTAAAAGAGACACCAATAGTAAAAAACTATTTTTGATTTTCATTGCCCCCTCTTGGAGATTTATTATGCCTGTTCCTATTTTGTCGTTTCGGGTTGGACATTTCGTCGAATCTTGAGATACTGCCTTCACCCACGGCACTTTTAAATTCCGGAGATTTTTCGTTGACAGGATTCAGGTTTGCAACCTTAATACCCCTTTTGTTAAGTTTTATTATCTCCTTTACTCTGTCTGAAGTGAGAGGAAACATGTTGGCCATGCTGTTTTGTTCGTATGAGAACCATATGATGCCCTTAAGTATATCTGTCTTCACAAGATAAGCAAAACCATCCTCTGTCTCAAGCGGAGCTTTTACAAAAGGCATGTTTGAATGGGCATCTATATAGACAGCTGCCTCATAGTTTATACAACATTTAAGTTTACTGCACTGGCCGGCAAGTTTTTGTGGATTTAAAGACAGGTCCTGACTTCTAGCTGCCTGTGTGGTAATAGATTGGAAATCCGACATATATCTGGCACAACACAACTCCTGCCCGCATACTCCAATTCCACCGATAAGTCCTGCCTCTTGCCTTGCACCAATCTGACGCATCTCAATACGAATTTTGAACTCATCTGCAAAGCACCTTATCAACTGCCTGAAATCCACTCTTTCATCTGCAATATAGTAGAATATCGCTTTAGTCCCGTCACCCTGGAATTCAACATCTCCTATCTTCATGTTAAGATTCAGGGATGCGGCAATCTGTCTTGAACGGATCATCGTTTTGTGTTCTCTGGCAATTGCCTCCTGCCACCTCTCGATATCCAGGATTTTTGCCTTTCTGTAAATCTTTTTAAACTCGTAGATCTTAATATCTACGTTGTTTCTCTTTAGCTGAGCAAGAATAACCGGCCCTGCCAGGGTAATCATCCCTACATCGTGACCATTTGTTGCCTCTACAGTTACAATATCTCCAACACCGAGAGTCTGATCAGATGTGTTTTTATAATACGATTTTCTTGTATTCTTGAATCTTACCTCAAAAAGATCTTTTGTCTTCTCTTCCGGCACACCTTCTAACCAGTCGAAAACACTTAGCTTGCAACATCCTGGGTTAAAGTTAACTTTAAGTTCGCCTTCATTTGTCCTCTCAGCAGAACAACCACGAGAACAGTCATATATAATATTTTCTTTATCCATATCTTTTACAAAGATAGAAAAAAGCGATTACTAAGATCAGAGAAAATATATTTTGAATTTACATTTCTATCTATATCTGCAAGTGCTCCATTTATTGCGTCATAACCCTTTGAATAAAAAGCGGGTTTAATTTTTTTTGCCCATTTAGAAACATTCTCTCTCAGGGAGTTTGGTGTATTGGATATCTCTTGAACACCAAGGCTCACCATGTAGACTCTTCTGATAAACTCAAGAGCATAGAGACAAAATTGTTTCTGCCTCTCCCTTCCTGTAATGGCAATCTTCTCCCAGACAGAGATTACTCCCACCATATCCTTTTCCACACATCCATCCAGGAGTCTGACAAGAAGTTCTTGATTATCACTGACCTCAATAGAGTCCTTTATAAGTTCCCTCGCCTTGCTGATACTGCCGCCTGAAATCTTTGCCCAAAAGAGTCCATCCTCCGGAGAGATTGAAAACTCTTCTGCAAGTCTGTTGCCCAATTCCTCAATTTCCAACGGAGTTACCCGGATAATCTGGCACCTTGAGAGAATGGTGGGGATAATTTTTTCAGGAGCCTGACTGACTAAAAAGAGGTAGGTACCGGCAGGTGGTTCCTCAATAAGTTTTAGCAACTTATTTGCTGCCTCCTGATTCATCCTCTCCGGAAGCCATACGATCATATACTTGTCGCCACCTTCGAAGGATCTGAGGCTAAGTTTTTTTAAAATGAGATTTGCCTCATTTACACCAATCAAACCTAGCTTGTTCTCCACACCTATTTTATCATACCAATCTTGTTCGGTTATGTTTGGATTTTCAATTATTGAGACTCTCCATGCATCAATAAAGTGATCACTGACAGGCTTTTTGTCTGGTGTTATTCTTTTTGTACTGTTCACCGGAAGTGCAAAATGAAGGTCGGGATGTATCAGCTTCTGAAACTTATTGCATGTGGGACAACTTCCGCAAGAGTCATGCTTATCTCTGTTGGGACAAGAGTTATATTGCGCAAATGCAATGGCAATAGACAATGCTCCATATCCCTGGTCTTCACAAAATAGCATGGCATGGCTTACTCTCCCCTCCTGAGAGAGGTTAATGAGTTGAGATTTAAGTTTTTGATGACCTACTATTGAGGAAAATTTCAAACTGGATTATTTTAATTGCACTTAAATTGAGTTTTCACCTTATATTCTGCAATAGCCTTGTATGTAGGGTCAGTAAGCAGTTGCTTGAAGTAACCACATGCTTTTGCTATGTTTTTCTTCCCTTCGTAAGACACTGCAAGGTAGTAAATAGTATTGCTTTTGTCAGATGCGTTTGGATCTGCAGCAAAGTAACTCTCCAATACAACAATTGCTTCGTCATATTTCTTCAGTTCAGATGCTGAAATACCAAGCAGTTTGTTCCCTTGTGCTGTTACTACATATTGATTTGATTTCTTTGCATTATCATATACAACTTGCCAGTTTTTGGCACCGATGGCTCTGACCGATTTCTTAAGATAAATACCTGATAATTGAGTACCGGCATCTTTGTCTCCTAAAAGTGCGGCTTTATCAAAAGCTTCGATTGCGCCGGGTTCGTTGTTAAGGCGTGATTCACACATAGCGATTCTCATATATGCTACAGAATTGTTTGGCTCCATAGCTAAGATTTTTTTGTACCCTGCAATTGCTTCTGGTAATTTTCCCTCATTCTGGAAAGATGTTGCATCTGCCATCATTAACTGAGGTATAAGATCCGAGGCCTCTTTTGCTATATCATCCATAGAATTGGCTTTTGCAGTTTCTACCGCTTTTTTCAATTCAATAATTGCTTTATCAATCTCCCTGGCAGATGCTAATTCTCTGCCATAGCGGAGATAAGCTTTTGGGAGAATGTCTTTGCATTTTTTTAACATAGGCGCACCTTCTTCCCCTAAGCCTTCAAGCATTCCAAGTGCTTTGTTAAACGATTCTATTGCACTTGCATAGTTGTTTGTATTAAAGGCTACGGCTCCTGTGTTGAAAAGGTCCGTGGCGGTTGCAAGATCCTGACCATAAACAGGTCCGAAAGATAAAATGGATAGCATACAAATAGCTAATAATGTCTTGAATTGTTTCATTCGGTGTAATTTTTGTTTTTAAAATGGTTAATTTAATAGCCAAAAGGCCCATGCAAATTTAATGAAAAGCAAAGCAAAAAACAAAACAAAGCAAAATTTTTATCCATAATTTTATCAAAAAAAACAGTAAATGAATTGCATCAATATCAGCTTACTTAACTGTATTTAAACTATTTCGTAAATTGATTGTCTTGTATCAGTCCATTTTAGACTTGGCATTGTTGTCAGGAATTTATCTTTGTTGTGATTGTATTGCTGGTAACTTAGCATAGAAACAGCTAAAATCAATAAATTTACATCAGGAACAATTATTGTAGGTAATATCAGAATGAAGCAAAACAGTATAGTCGTAGACCTGCATATAGAAAAAATCGCGAAGGGATATCGCAGCTTTGCTCCGGCAGATTCGCTAAGTTATCAGATGGATCTGTTCGAGCGCACTTTACAGGCCGCCCGGAATCAAAAGGGTAAAAAGATTGACTTTGTGCATGGTTCAGGTACAGGAACACTGAGAGCAGAACTTATCAAAATTCTGCAGCAAAAGTTTCCCGGATACACATATGAAGACGCATCTTTTGCAGTCTACGGCTACAATGGAGCAATTAGAGTCACTATAAAATAATACATACATTATCCATGCATATTAAATCTTTATTATTATATTTGCATGGTCTACACAATACCGATTAAAATGTATATTGCAAGAAACCTTGAGCCATCTGTTATGGAGTCTCTTGAATATTATCCTGTTACAGCTGTGATTGGGCCCCGCCAATGTGGCAAATCTACATTGGTTAAGCATATTTTGGAACAAAACCAAAATTCTCTTTACTTAGATCTTGAAAGACCTTCAGATTTGAGTAAGTTAGATGATTCAGAATGGTTTTTATCTTCTCAGAAAGGCAAACTTATCTGTATAGACGAGATCCAGAGGAAACCGGAGTTATTTCCATTATTGCGCAGTTTGGTTGATGAATGGGGCGGTAATGGACGATTCTTGATTCTTGGGTCGGCTTCTCGGGATCTTCTTAAACAGAGTTCCGAAACACTGGCTGGTCGTATATCATACAAACGATTGACCCCTTTTATGTGGTCAGAATTAGAGGGAAAATATTCTTTTGAAAATTATTATGCTCAAGGCGGGTTCCCAAGGAGTCTGCTAAAATCAAGCATTAAAATATCTCTGGAGTGGAGAGAGGATTTTATATCAACTTTCTTAGAACGAGACCTTTTACAATGGACTGGATTCTCACCTCAAACAATGCGTAGGTTATGGCAAATGTTGGCTCATAGAAACGGACAACTGGTTAACCTCTCTGTAATTGCTTCTTCTCTTGGGGTTAGTGGTCCAACAGTTCGTAATTACATAGACCTGCTGGAGGGTACTTTTATGGTAGAGGTTTTACCCCCCTATATCTCAAATCTGGGTAAGAGGCTTGTTAAATCTCCAAAGGTTTATATCTCAGATTCCGGTATCACTGCTGCTTTGCTCGGGCTTGGCGACTTTACACAATTAAGCGGCCATCCAATATTTGGCTCGCTCTGGGAGCAGATTGTCTTAACTAATCTCAAAGGTCATTTCCCGAATTCAAAATTCTTTTTCTATCGAACTACAAATGGTGCCGAAGTAGATATTGTTATGGAATTCAGAAGCAAAGTATTTGCAATTGAGTGTAAATCAAGTCTGTCTCCCGTTCTTAGCAAAGGCAACTATAATGGCATAGCAGATATTAATCCAACAAAAAGTTTTGTTGCCGCTCCTGTAAAAAATGGCTGGGCAATGGCTCCGGGGATTGATGTAGTCTCTTTGGATGAAATTATTACAGCCCTACGCTCTTATGGTTAAGCATAGGGCTAAGAGAAGAACTCCAACGGAGTTTTTTACAAGTCTTTGTTTGGCAGGTGTGTACATGAAATTTTTCTCAGCAGGTTTTCGGAAATAATTTTTCAAATAGCTGTAAA
>Ga0209746_1000943_pt1 | contig 14273 bp, 14 predicted proteins | sample BarGraNGADG00211_3_FD_184496 | JGI IMG/M metagenome (GOLD analysis project Ga0209746, IMG submission 184496) | Arctic peat soil microbial communities from Barrow, Alaska - Barrow Graham LP Ref core NGADG0011-211 (SPAdes) (version 2) | ecosystem: Environmental > Terrestrial > Soil > Wetlands >... | reverse complement strand
GAAGAATGCCCGCCAAAACGATCAGCGGAGTAGTGATTCCAATCCAGACTGGAAGATAATGCCATGGTAGTTTGTCAGCAGAAAAATATTTACCCAGATAAAGCACCATACGGCCAAATGGGTACTTGCTCATTTTTATGAAAGCGTTGACAAATTCTCCCCACGGGTTATGCCATAGGATTGGCCAGAATAGTATTGTAAGACCAGCTGATAAAACTATGTATCCAAAAAAGATTATCAGCTGGAGTTTCCAGAAGGATGGTGTTTTCACCACTTCTATTAACACCAAAAATAAGGTCAACGGAATAATTACAATACCCGCCACGCGTGTGCTGATCAATACTGCGCTCGCTCCAGCATGTAAAAACAATAGCACACAGACTACCCGCCAGCTAAGTTTTTTGTTCAGACTATCCGACAGAAGCACGAGCGTCAAGATCGCTGCGATTGCTGTAACCAGAAATGGAATGTCTTTCGAATTATAAAAAGCGTCCCCAAAAATGCGCGGACTTGCCGTCAGAACACCAGATGCCAATAACCCCCACCAGGGGTTGTGAAAAAGACGGCGGGCTAATAAGTAGAACATTATCAGTCCGCCGACAAATAACAAGAAGATAGCGAGGTGTCTCGGTATCAAGGAACGAGCAGATAGCCACAATAATGGGATCTCGAATATGGGGCCATAATACCGGTCGGGAAAAGATAATAAGGCGGGATCGCCCTTGAAAATGAATCTGTAATTTTGCACGCCAATTTGGATTTGAGCCGCTTCATCCCATGTGATACCGTAATCCTTATAAATCAGAATTCCAATGATAATAAGGGCAATAAAAAATAATGTAGGGATTAGGTTTTCCGCAAATCTTTTCATTGATCGAGATTCTACCATGTGAAAAAATCCCGTGTAGTTCTCGGTGATTCTCATCTTTGGTTCAGTCTTTGATGGTATTGTGGAAAATGGACCAAGAAGGTGTTACGAACGCCAAGAAAACTTAAGAAAACTTCATGTATTCCGCACTTTAGAATCAGAACAATCTGCTGGAATAGATAATCGTAGAGAATGCGAGGTATATCATTGAAAATGTTCTTCCCTCCCACCCGTAATCGGGTATAATCTGCGCCATGATGCTGAACCCGCTCCCGGCCCCTGCCACGCAAAAATCTTCCAGGTCTGGTTAGGTTCGGTTCGTCACGCACACCCGCGGCTCCCAGACTTGGAGAGCCGCTTTTTTATCCCTCACCCCCCTCCCAGCGGGAGAGGGGATGGGGTGAGGGTAAAATAGAGACTATGGATATCAAAGAACTGACCGAAAAGATGCATGCCTTTGTCCGCTCGAAAGGCTGGTACGAACCCGACAGCAAACGTCCACAGACACCGCGCAACCTGGCCATCTCGCTCTCGCTGGAAGCCAACGAGGTGCTGGAGCACTTCCAGTGGCAGGGCGAACTCAAAGACAGGGACGAACTCGCCGGCGAACTTGCCGACGTGGCTTTATATCTTTTACAATTGGCCTCGGTCTCTGGAATCGACCTGGAGAAAGCCGTTTTGAAAAAACTTGAAACAAACACGTCCCGCACATGGGACAATAGACCATAGACCACTGACTATTTCCTATTCACTGTTCTCTGATCTCTATGAACATTACTGTTTTTGGCGGCTCTCAACCCAAACAAGGCGACGCGGCTTACGCGGAAGCCTACGAACTCGGCAAGCTGCTGGCTGAGGCCGGTCATACAGTTCTGACCGGCGGATACATCGGCACAATGGAAGCTGTATCCAGAGGCGCAAATGAAGCCGGCGGGCACGTTATCGGCGTGACCTGCGTGAACATCGAAGCCTGGCGACCGGTCAAGCCGAATGCCTGGGTGCAGGAGGAACGTCGCTTCGCCACCCTGCAGGAGCGTCTGAACGAACTGGTCCTGGCCTGCGACGCAGCCATTGCCCTCCCCGGCGGCCCCGGCACACTGACCGAGATCGCACTCACTTGGAACCTGATGATTGTCAATTCCATGCCGCCCAAACCACTGATTTTAACAGGCGCAGGCTGGAGGTCCGTGATGGAATCGTTTTACAATTCATTCGAAGCTTACATCCCTCAAAACCAGCGCATCCTCATCTCGTTCGCCACAAACATCCAGGAAGCTGTCAGACTCCTTCCCAATCACTATTAACCATTAACCATTTCCTATTCCCTAATCCCTGATTACCTGATTACCGAGGAACTATGTCCGACGAAAAACTCACTCCCCGCAATGTTGACTTCTCCGAATGGTACAACCAGATTGTCCTGCGCGCCGAAATGGCCGACTACGCCCCGGTGCGCGGCTGTATGGTCGTCCGCCCGTACGGCTGGGCGCTGTGGGAAAACATCCAGCAGGCGCTCGACCGGCGCTTCAAGGACACCGGCCACGTCAACGCCGCCTTCCCGCTCTTCATCCCGATGTCCTTCCTCGAAAAAGAGAAGGAACACGTGGAAGGCTTCTCGCCCGAACTGGCCGTGGTGACCATCGGCGGCGGCGAAAAACTCGAAGAGCCGCTGGTGGTGCGCCCCACCTCCGAGACCATCATCGGCTACATGTACTCCAAGTGGATTAAGTCGTACCGCGACCTGCCGGTGCTCATCAACCAGTGGGGCAACGTTGTCCGCTGGGAACTGCGCACCCGTTTGTTCCTGCGCACCCTCGAATTCTACTGGCAGGAAGGCCACACCGCCCACGCCACCGAGCAGGAAGCCCGGGAGGAAACCATGCGCATGCTCCAGGTCTACGCCGAATTCGCCGTCAACGAAGCCGCCGTGCCGGTTATCCTGGGTGTCAAGTCCCAGACCGAGAAATTCGCCGGGGCCAACATGTCCACTGCCATCGAGGCCATGATGCAGGACACGCGCGCCCTGCAATCGGGCACCTCGCACTTCCTCGCCCAGAACTTCGCCAAAGCCTTCGACATCCAGTTCCTCGACGAGAACAACACCCTGCAATACGCCTGGACGACCTCCTGGGGCCTGAGCACCCGCTTCATCGGTGCCATCATCATGACCCACGGCGACGACCAGGGCCTGATCCTGCCGCCCCGCCTGGCCCCCATCCAGGCCGTCATCGTCCCGATCTTCAAATCGGACCCTGAAACTGCCGCCGTCATGGAGACCGTGACCCGCGTCCAAGCCGAACTCAAGGCGGCGGGCATCCGCGTCAAAGTGGACGACCGCACCGAGGTCACGCCCGGCTTCAAGTTCAACGACTGGGAAATGCGCGGCGTGCCCCTGCGCATCGAGATCGGCCCTAAGGATGTGGAAAAAGGCTCGGTTGCCCTGGCCCGCCGCGACCGCCCCGGCCGCGAGGGCAAATCCTTCGTTCCGCAGGCCGGCCTGGCCGCCGCGGTCGCGGACCTGCTGACTGACATCCAGAAATCCCTGCTGGAACGCGCCACCGCCTTCCGCGACAGCCACATCTTCGACCCCAAGGATTACGCCGAACTGACCGAAGTCGTCCAGAACGGCTGGGCCTACTCCTACTGGTGCGAGTCCGTCGAGTGCGAGGCCAGGGTGAAGGAAGACACAAAAGCCACCACCCGCTGTATGCCGCTCGATCAGTCTTTTGGGAAAGGCAAGTGTATCGTGTGTGGCAAAGAGGCGGAAAGAAAGGTGTATTTTGCACGGGCGTATTAAGTCCAACAGGTCGATCAGTCTGGCAGGTCTTCCATCCATGGCCGGGTAGACTTTTTTGACCAGTTAGACCTGTTAGACCTGTATGACTTCCAGATTTGTAAGACCGATTGGAACGACCTATGAAATTATCCCAACTCTTCGGCCAAACCCTGCGCGAGGCCCCGTCGGACGCCGAGGTCGAAAGCCATAAATTACTAATGCGCGCCGGATTCATTCGTCCGCTCGGGGCGGGGATTTTCTCGTACCTGCACCTCGCCACACGCTCGATGCAAAAAATCGAAGCCATCCTGCGCGACGAGATGGACAAGATTGGCGGGCAGGAAATTTCGATGCCGGTCGTGCATCCCGCCGAGGTCTGGAAAGAGACCGGGCGCTGGTATCAGATCGGCTCGGAGATGGGGCGATTCAAGGACAAGAACAACCACGACATGCTGCTCGCCATGACCCACGAGGAAGTGGTCGCTGATTTGGTGCGCAGGGAAATCCAATCCTACAAGCAGTTACCGCGCCTGGTCTACCACATCCAGACCAAGTGGCGCGACGACCCGCGTCCGCGCGCCGGGCTGATCCGCGTCCGTGAGTTCACCATGAAGGACAGTTACAGCCTGGACGCCGATTGGGACGGTCTCGATAAACAATATCGCCTCCACTATCAGGCGTATTTCAACATCTACCACCGCTGCGGCTTGGATGTGATAACCGTCAAATCCGATACGGGAATAATGGGAGTGAAACTCGCCCACGAGTACATGTATCTGACCCCCATCGGCGAAGATACGCTCCTCCTGTGCAACGTCTGCGGTTACAACGCCAACCGTCAGGTGGCGCGCTTCCAAAAGACGCCCGCCGCCCCGGAAGAATTAAAACCCATCGAGAAAGTGCTCACCCCGAATTGCAAATCCATCGAAAACCTGGCGAACTTCCTGGGCGTGCCGAAATCCAGGACTGCCAAAGCCGTCTTCTTCATGGCGACCATTCCTCAAGACTCTAAAGGTCTTCAGAGACCTTTAGGGTCTGAACAGGAACAATTCATCTTTGCCATCGTGCGCGGCGATATGGAACTGAACGAAACCAAACTCGCCAACGCTGTCGGGGCATGCGACCTGCGGCCTGCCACCGAGGAAGAGATCAAAGCCGTCGGCGCGGTGCCGGGGTTTGCATCTCCCATCGGTCTTGTAGGGGCGGACGGCCGTCCGCCCATTTCAGCGAGGGTGGTGATTGATGATGCCATTACCTTCAGCCCAAACCTCGTCGCCTGAGCCAACGAGACCGACACCCACCTGCTCAATACCAATTACCCGCGCGATTACACAGCCGATATCGTCGCCGACATCGCCGCCGCGGATGAGGGCGCGGCCTGCCCGGAGTGCGGTTGTCCATTACGGATGGAACGCGGCGTGGAAGTGGGCAACATTTTCCAACTCGGCACGCGCTATTCGGACGCGCTCGGCTGTACCTTCCTCGACAAGGATGGACAGCAGAAACCGGTCATCATGGGTTCGTACGGGATCGGTGTGGGCCGCCTGCTGGCCTGCGTCGCCGAAGCGCACCACGACGAGCACGGACTGGTCTGGCCAATCACGGTTGCCCCCTTCCACGTCCATCTGGTTCTCTTGCGCGGAAAAGGCACGCCCCAGGCCGAAGAGACCGCCGACAAACTCTACACTGACCTGCAAGCCGCGGGCATCGAAGTGCTCTACGACGACCGCGATGAAAGCCCCGGTGTCAAGTTCAACGATGCCGATCTGATCGGCTGTCCTGTGCGGATTACCGTCAGCGAGCGGGCGCTCGCTCAGGGCGGCGCGGAGATGAAACTGCGCCGCGAATTGGCAAAGGTTATCGTCCCGCAGTCGGAAGTATCGGAACGTGTCCGGTCGGTGATACAATCCCTGCAAGACGAGATTGCCTCGAATGTCACCCCGGTTCCTTACCCCAACTAACAACGAACGACTCCCGACTCACAACTAGCACTTATGCCAGCTATTAACCTCGCCCGACTCAAGACCCAGGCCGCCCGGCTCTCCGAGAGATTCAGCGAACCGGAGGCTTTCGTACGCGAACTGAACGAACTGCTGGATTTCTATACCAACCGTTCCATTCGCGCCACGCAAATTGTCCAGCGACTCTCCCTGCCCACCTACCGCACACCGGCTCCTGTTTTGCGTCAAATCCAGGCTGAGCTTGTATCACAGGCAGGAACCCGTTCCGTCGAAGCCATTGCACTGACCAATGCGCTGTGGAAAGCCGGTTCGCTTGAAGCCCGTTTGCTGGCGGCTTACCTGCTTGGCAGCCTCCCACCCGCCCAGGCCATCCCCGCCCTGACACACCTGCCCGACTGGCTCGCCCAATCCACAGACAAGGAGATCCGCACAGCCCTGCTGACCGATGCCTTTGCTCGCCTGCGCCGGGAAAACCCCGAGGCACTTTTCATCCTGCTTGAAGATTGGTTGAAATCGCCCCGCAACTCGTTGCAGGTCTGGGGTCTGCAGGCCCTTATCCCAATGCTGACCGATCCACAATTTGAAAACCTTCCCGCCGTCTTCCGCATTCTGAAACCGGCCGTTCGGTCTGCCGGTCCAGTCACACAACTGGAGCTGCAGGCCTGTCTCGCCACTCTCGAGCGAGTCTCCCTGACCGAGACCCTGGTCTTCCTGCGTGAAATCATCGGCGATAACCCTGCTCCGCTAATGCTGCGAACCTTCCGCCGCATCCTGGCCGGTCTGTCGCCCGAACTGCAAGCAGGTCTGCGGGAAATGCTGCGCGAACATGGCAATCAGCTTTAGGAGATAATCCCCTTTTATTATGAAAACCAGTTGGGCACTAACAACATTATTCGTCGTTTCATTCTTGGCAGGTTGTACAGTAAAACCAGTAATCCAGCCTACTATTACTCCTGCTCCAACACTCACCGCGACTTTTACTTCCACGCCGACGAGGACACCAACCGCGGTTCCAACGCCAACTCAAAATGAACCATTAACTTTCGTCTTTTATGGAGACAGCGTCACGAAAATAGGGGAAGTAGGCAGGCAAGGGCAAGTCGGGTTCTCATTTGTAGATAATCTGCGCCCGCAACTTGATCCAGACTACAATTTGATTACCGCAAATTATGGGGGGAAGACGTCTAAATGGGCTTACGAGAACCTTGAGCAGTCTGTTCTAAGCCTCGATCCCGATGTTGTTACTCTTGAGTGGGGCTGGAATGATCTGCAGGGATGCTCTGGCATATTCGAACGGGATACGAATTCCCTCGTTGAATCTCAGCTGATTGCATTAATAAACGATCACATCAAGTATCTCAAACTTCAAATCGATGCGCTGCTCGACCATGGCATTGCCGTGTTTGTCGTGACACCCCTCCCCACAAATGGCGATCTTTCCTGGGCCCATTTTGGTCCAAACAATGAGCCATTCGGGGAATTGGATTACAGGTGCAATTATAATATCGGGGTTGAACAACTGGCCGAAGCTCAAAGGCAACTGGTCATGGAATATTCTACTGGGCAAAAACCAGTCTACCTTGTTGACGCTTGGCAAATCTACCTGGATCATCAAAACGCAGAAAAAATGTACTTGGATATCATACACCCCGGCAGCTACGGCGCAGAACTAATTGCCGAGGGATGGTTGCAAGTATTCAGGGACTCTCAAATCCACTAAACTATGACTCTAACCCATCGCGAACGCCTGCAAGCCTGTATTACCGATGACACCGCTCTCGACCGCCCGCCTGTAGCTCTCTGGCGCCATTTCCCGGTGGACGACCAGGACCCCGAAACCCTGGCCGCCGCTGCGCTGGACTTCCAACGCCGCTATGACTTCGACCTGGTCAAAGTGACTCCGGCCTCCTCGTTTTCCATAAAGGACTGGGGCGCGGAAGATGTATGGGAAGGTCACACCGAGGGAACGCGCCGGTACACTAAACGCGTCATCGAGGATCCGCATGACTGGGAACGCTTACCCGCGCTCTCCCCCTCCTCGCCGCATCTTGCCAGACAGTTGGCCTGCCTCCGTTATATCCGCACTGATCTGTCCCCGGAGACTCCGCTCCTGCAAACCGTCTTCAGTCCATTGGCGCAGGCCAAAAACCTGGCCGGCGGTGAGCGGTTGGTTGTCCACCTACGCCGGCATCCGGAAGCCGTCCTGAAAGGGCTGGAGACCATCGCAGAGACAACGCGCCGATTCATTGAGGCCTGCATGAATATCGGCATTGACGGCGTCTTTTATGCTGTCCAACATGCTCAGGCTGGACTCCTGACCTTCGACGAATACAAAACCTTCGGCCTGCCCAACGACCTGACCAGCCTCAAACCTGCCAAATCGCTGTGGTGCAACCTGCTTCATCTCCACGGCCTCAACGTCCACTTCGAACTGATTACCCAATCCCTATTCCCTGATCACCTTTTTCAGATTGTCAACTGGCACGACCGCGAAACCGGCCCATCGCTGGCTGAGGGACTAAAAAACGACCTGGGCGTGGTCTGCGGTGGAATAAATCAAAAGACCATCGTTTTTGGAAACCGGTCCGAGGTCCAGAAAGAAGCAGCAGATGCCATCGCCCAGACCAGCGGTCGCCGGTTTATCCTCGGAACCGGCTGCGTTGTCCCCGTCATTGCACCCCACGGGAACATCCTGGCATCCCGTCAAATTGTGGAGGGTGCAGAATGAGCCTGCGCATTATCTCCGGCATCGCCAAAGGCCGCAAACTGAAAGACGTTCCCGGCAACACCACCCGCCCGGTGACCGATATGGTCAAGGAAGCATTGTTCAATATCCTGGCAGGTGACGTGCAGGACTCGGTCTGGTGGGACCTCTTCGGCGGTACCGGGGCTGTCGGCATCGAAGCCTTGAGCCGCGGGGCGGCATTCGTCCGGTTCTCCGAGTTGAACCGCCTTCCCATCGAGACCATCAAGGCCAACCTGGAAACCACCGGCTTTACATCGCAGGCTGAAATCCGCCGTGGGGACTCCTTCGCCATGCTCTCCGCCGCGCCTGATCGGGCATTTGATTACGTTTACATCGCCCCACCTCAGTACAAGGAAATGTGGTCGAAGGCGCTGGCTTTGCTGGATGCCAACCCCGGCTGGTTGAGCGATGAGACCGAAGTCATCGTGCAAATCCACCCGCGTGAATATGTGGAACTGGATCTTAATAACCTGGTGGAGTTCGAACAGCGAAAATACGGCAGCACTCTGCTGGTGTTTTACGAGAAGAAGAAAATTTGATTTTTTTAACAGCATTCCTTGCTACCCAAGAGGGAGTTGTCATTTTGATAGGTTGTCGGTATCATTGCAACAGTAAACCCCCCGGAGGCTCGTATGGACCTGACCACCGTTAAGATCCAAAAACCTGAAGATGTCAACTTTATCCTCGGGCAATCGCATTTCATCAAGACCATTGAGGATGTGCACGAAGCTTTGGTCAACGCCGTACCGGGGATTAAATTCGGCCTCGCCTTCTGCGAGGCCTCCGGCAAGTGCCTGGTGCGCTGGTCCGGCACGGATGAGGCGATGATTGAACTTGCAAAGAAGAACGCTCTCGCCATCGGCGCCGGGCACTCTTTCATTGTATTTCTGGGGGACGGGTTCTACCCCATCAATGTGCTGAAAGTCATTCAGAACACGCCGGAAGTCTGCCACATCTTCTGCGCCACCGCCAACCCGACCGAGGTGCTGGTCGCCGAGACCGGGCAGGGGCGCGGCATCCTGGGCGTGGTGGATGGTTCCGCTCCAAAGGGAATCGAAGCCGAGGAAGACATCGCCTGGCGAAAAAGTTTCTTGCGGAAAATCGGATACAAAATCGGGTAGAAAACGACAAACCGCGTCTCCTCAAAACTCTCGCCGCGGGAGATTTCTTCGGCGAGATAGCGCGCCAGCAAGCAAGGCACAATGGTATAAACGAAAGTACCCGGGGTTTTCAAAGCTCCGGGTGCTTCATTCTTCTGCAAAAACGACGGTCAATTTCTCATCTTCGTAAAACGAGCGTGCATTGAACGGCGCATCGCCGCGTTTCATTTTCCGGATGCGTCTTAGCAGAACCGGCAAATCTTCCACAGCCGGGAGATTCGGCACATCCGCGAAAGGAAGCCATTCCAATGTTCCTTCAGCAGATGCTTTCGGCTCTCCATGCGAGGATTCGCCGCTGAAAACATAGATGCCGATGCCGGGGTTCTCGCCCGTCTCTACCACCACCGTCCCGCACAACCACAAATCAGCCGTCAGGCCTGTCTCTTCCAGCAGCTCGCGCCGCGCCGCGGACAGGATGTCTTCGCCGGGTTCAATGTGGCCACCGATGCCGTTGTATTTATTCGCCCACAGGTGCTTGGTTGACGCTCCCTTCAGTAATAGGACCAAGGTCCCGCGCGTAACGAAAATCAGAACTCGCGGGATAAGCATATAACGATCTAGGGAAATTCCTTGATCGGAGACAGGCATCGTTAAAAAGGTAATCAGGGATCAGGTAATCAGGCCAACTCCAGTCCCTGATTACCTGATTACCGAAATCATTTCACCAGTTTTCGGACCAACTCAAGCTGCCCGGCGTTGCCCAATTTCTCGTTCTTGTGGGCGATGAACTTGGCGTATTCGCTCATAAAGATTTTGCCGGGATCGCGCAGATCGAACTTTTCGGGGAAGTCGCGGAAGAACTCGCGGTGGACGCGCGTCCAGACCAGGCGACCGTCGGTGTCAATGTTGATCTTGGTCACACCCAGTTCGGCGGCGCGCTTGAACTGATTCTCATCCACGCCCTTGGCGCCTTTCAGGTTGCCGCCAGCGGCATTGATGCGGGCCACTTCTTCCTGCGGGACTGAGCTCGAGCCATGCATTACCAACGGGAAATTAGGTAGTCGCTTCTGGATCGCCTCAAGCACTTCAAAGTGTAGGCCTTGCGAACCAGTGAACTTGAATGCCCCGTGGCTGGTGCCAATGGCGCAAGCCAGCGAGTCGACACTGGTCTTCTCTACGAATTCTTTTGCCTGGTCAGGGTCAGTCAGTTTGGCGTTGGCCTCATCCACCTTGACGTGTTCCTCGACGCCGCCCAGTTGACCGAGTTCCGCCTCGACCACAATGCCTTTGGCATGCGCGGCGTCCACTACACGTTTGGTAATTTCGACATTCTTCTCGAACGATTCACTGCTGGCATCGATCATGACCGAGGAGTAAAAGCCGCTCGCGATGCAGTCGAAGCAGGTCGCTTCGTCGCCATGGTCCAGATGGACAGCGAAAATGGAATCCGGGAAGATACCGTCAGCGGCGCGGATCAACGCTTCGAGCATATTCTTATGCGTGAACGAGCGCGCACCCTTCGAAATCTGGATGATGAACGGAGCCTGGCTGTCCATGCAGCCGCGGAAAAGGCCCATGGTTTGCTCCAGGTTGTTAATGTTATAAGCCCCGATGGCATATTTGCCATACGCGGCGGCGAAAAGTTGTTTGGTTGTAACAATCATTTTATGCTCCTCATGTTTTTTTATAGTAACGACTTCGCGAAGCACCCTTTAGGATCAGCCGTTATTAGCGACTGAAGTCGCTACTACGGTCAATCACAATTTTCGCTTATTATACCAAGTCCGTACCAGTATACAACTTTATCCCCCAAATGTCGTAAACCTCTTTGAGCACGATGAAGTATAATCAATTATAGGGTACTGCGCAAAGTTGTGAACCCAAATTGATGCCGAAGGTCCCTGTATTTTGATCGTTCAAAGTTCACGTATTTATGCAAGAAGCAGAAAGATCGAAAATTATCCAACCATCCTTTCAGGAGAAACCATGAGCGACCTTTTTGATACCGTCAAAGGCGGACAGGATATCTTTAAAAAACTCCTGTCCTACATCCCCGGCTTTAGCGGCTATATCGAGCGCACCAACCGCCGCGCCGCCGACAAACTCCTGCGCGACCAAGTGGCCCTGAAGTACAGCGAACTGGCTGCACGCACCTCGCGTCTGCAAAAAGACATCGCCGACGCCGGCCAAATTGACCTCCTCGATGACATTGACTCGGTCGGCCTGAAACTGCGCACCTTCGCCGACCGCATCAAGAATTCCTCCTACGGCTACTCCGGCTTCTTCGATGCTGTCAAGATCAACGAGAAAGAACTCGAAAAGATTTACACTTTCGACACAGCTTTCTTCATGCTGGCCGACCAGGTTTCCAGTGGCCTGGATAATGTTGAAGCCGCCGTGGCAGGCGATGGACTCAAAGCCGCCATCCGCGCCGTCAATGACCTGGCACGCCAGACTGGCGAGACCTACGACCGCCGCTACGAAACCATCACCGGCAGCGGCGCAGCCCAGTAGCATTTTTTTCGTCAATTGAAGTAGCGCAAGATGGCATCTTGCGCTACTTTGTGGTTTAATAACAGTATGTGGACAGAATATATCACCCCCGCCTCCCTTGAAGAAACTTTGCGCTTCCTGGCCGAAAAACGTGAAAAAGCCCGCCTTGTAGCCTGGGCTACTTACCTGATGCTCGAACTCGAACGCGGCGTCCGCAAAGGCATCGAGACCGTGATTGACATCACCCGCCTGCCGTACCTGGACCGCATCACCTTCGATGAAGACGAAACCATCCACCTCGGTCCATTGGTGACGCATAACGCGGCCGCCGCCTCCAAGCTGCTACGCGAGCGCGCCTTTCCGTTGGTCAGCGCCGCCTGGCAGGTGGGCGCTCCGCAAATCCGCAACCGTGCCACAGTGGCCGGGAACCTGGTCACCGCCAGCCCCGCCAACGACACCATCACCCCGTTGATGGCCTTGGGCGCATGGGTATTGCTGGCTTCCGGGAAGGGCACTCGCCGTGTGCCCCTCGAGAGCTTCTATACCGGCGTCCGCAAGACGGTGCTTCAACCGGATGAGATGTTGGTGGATATTGCCTTTCCGGCGCTGAAAACCGGTCAACGTGGAACGTTTTTAAAACTGGGACTACGCCGTGCCCAGGCTATTTCGCTGGTCAACGCAGCGGTCGTCTTGACCCTTGACTCGTCCCGCGTTAAATCGGCGGTCATCACGCTGGGGGCTGTCGCCCCGACCATCATCCATGCCCCCGAAGCCGAGGCCTATCTGGCCGGCAAAGAACTGACCGACGAGGTCATCGCTCGCGCGGCCGAACTGGCGGCCGGGACTTCCCGCCCGATTGACGACATCCGCGGCTCAGCCGCCTATCGAAAGGCGATGGTGCGGGTGCTGGTCATGCGCGGGCTGCGCACCCTCCGCGATGGGCAGGAGCAGGCCCAGGTCCCGGAGGCTCCGGTGCTGCTCTGGGGACGACAGACCACAGACCACAGACCATCCTCCATCGTCCATCGTCCATCGTCAGGCAAATCCATTCACACAAGAATCAATGGCAGGGAGTACACATTCACGACCGGCCGCGAAAAGTCCCTGCTGCGGCTGCTGCGGGAAGAGGCCGGGCTGACTGGCACGAAGGAAGGCTGCGCTGAGGGGGAGTGCGGAGCCTGCACCGTGTTCATGGACGGAAAGGCGGTGATGGCCTGCCTAGTCCCCGCACCCCGCGCCGACGGAGCGGAGATCGTCACCGTGGAAGGCCTCTCTTTTCGCCCTTCGGGCATCGTCCCCAAAGGGGACATTGTTCCCGAAGGGAAAGAAGGGCCGCGGGTGAGGGCGGAAAAACTCCACCCGGTGCAGGAGGCCTTTGTGGCGGATGGGGCTGTCCAATGCGGTTATTGCACGCCGGGGTTCATTATGTCGGCGGTGAAACTGCTGGAAGAGCGTCCGCATCCGAGCCGCGCCGAAATCACACAGGCAATTTCCGGCAACCTGTGCCGTTGTACGGGTTATTACAAGATCGTGCAGGCGATTGAAGACGCATCCAAATTATAGGGTCAGGCGATCGCGAAGCATCCCCGCAGGGGATTTCTACCCAAATGGAGGTTCGAAATGGCAAAATATGCAAAATACCAACGCAAGTCGCCTGAAAAGAAGGGGGCGAATCCGATCTGGCGAGGCATCGGCTGTATCTTAATTATTGTCGTCCCGCTGCTGGCCTATGGGTTGATGCTGGTCTTTGTCCCGCCGATCATCGCAACGGGAAAAGTCCCCACCCAACTGCTGGGACGCGTCCATTTCCCCGAATGGGCCTTCAAATTGCGGATCTCAGCCGATATCGCCCGCTATATCAGCAGCATTGACAACCTGTGGATGAATATCATCACGTTCTTCGTGATTCTGCTGCTTCTGACCACGGTCGCTTCTCTACTGTACTCGATGATCTACACGTTGGTCGGCCCGGCGCAATACTCGGAACTGGATGCCCCACCGACAAAATATAAAGGGAAGAAATATACCCGATAAGGGGAACAGTGGATGAGGGATAGAGGCGAGCAAATAAATCATCATCTTCTTATAGAGACGATTATGACAAACTCCATCGGCCAATCCGTCCCCCGCATCGACGCGCGTGACAAAGTCACCGGTGCGGCACTGTACTCCGGCGATCTCGTCCGCCCGGATATGCTCCACATGAAAATCCTGTTCGCCGGGCGTCCGCATGCCCGCGTGGTCAGCATTGATGCGTCCGCCGCTGAGTCTCTGCCCGGCGTGGTGGCGGTCTATACCGCCAAAGACGTGCCGGTCAATGAGTACTGCT